>Ga0255055_10003733_pt1 | contig 10195 bp, 9 predicted proteins | sample JV7_2_27_MG_FD_188633 | JGI IMG/M metagenome (GOLD analysis project Ga0255055, IMG submission 188633) | Seawater microbial communities from Jervis Inlet, British Columbia, Canada - JV7_2_27 | ecosystem: Environmental > Aquatic > Marine > Inlet | place: Canada: British Columbia | collected... | reverse complement strand
CTTTCTTCTTTGCTCCAGTACAAACTATCCTACCCGTGCTGAAAATTAAAAAAACCGTTTTAGGCTCTTGCATTCTATAGATCAAACCGGGAAATACTTCTGGCTCGTACATAGCGTATTCCATAATGATAGCTGCCATATTTAAATCTATATTAGTGTGTAAATCTCCACTAGCTACAATATTTTGAATCGTAATTTCGGGATTGGATACTTTTATTCCTGCTTTTTGTATATTTTTTACAACTTTCTCTACTACTCGTCCGGCTTCAGATGCTTTTCTTAAACCCGTAACCACCATTTTGCCAGTCGAAAAAATTAAGATAGTTGCCTTCGGTTTCTCAATTCTCATAACTAAACCAGGAAATCTTTCGGGATTATATTCAACATCTGCGTGTTTGCGGGCAATTATATTTAAATCGATTTTTTCTGTGATTTCAACTACGACAGTTGCAACTACATTCTCAATTTTATAATCTAAACCTTCCCCTTTTTCGATTTCGCTTGCCTCGTCATGGGTTTTTTCTTCCTCGACTTCTTCCTCAACCTGTTCCACTTTTTTTGCCATCTTACATCAAACTTAATAAATATGATATTAACTAATTAAGAAAATTAAATTCTTTAAAAAAGGGTATTTCTTTATAAATGATTTTTTATTTATAAAGGCACTTATAAATAACTATTGGATTTAGTCATTTTTTATGAAAAATAGTGACGAAATTTATTAATACATAATCTAAAAGGCATATGCTATAAACTCTTATCAAGAATTGTCTTTAAAACCTTTAAAAAGGCTTCTTCGACATTTGCACCTGTTTTTGCAGATGTGGATATAAATTCCATGCTAAAGCTTTTTGCTAGTTCCAGAGCTTCACTTTCTTCTATTTTAATATTATCAGTTAAATCGTTTTTATTCCCAATTAAAAGTAGAGGTTCGTCTCCCCTAGCATCTTTGAAATCTTGAATCCAATCGTAAAGTTTTTCAAAAGAACTTCTTTTATTGCAGTCGTATATAACTAATGCCCCATTAGCGCCTTCTAAATACAACTTGCGAAGACTTTTAAAACTTTCTTGTCCCCCTAAATCCCAGATTTGTGCAGAGACATCCCCATATCCTTCAATTTTCATATCTTTCTTTAAAAGGTTTACCCCAAGGGTAGATTTGTAATTTCCTCTAAATTTATTTTCGATAAATCTATACACTAATGAAGTTTTACCAACATTAGCTTCTCCGAGTAAACATATCTTCACAATATAATTCGCTTCGATACTCATGATTGTTCAGTTTAATAATTAACTTGTAGTACATTCATAATAATAATTATCATTTTTAATAATTGTGTCTTAATTTAAGGAGCTATAATTAAATTTAAATGGTATTTTTAAATCTATAAATGAGATTTAAGACAGATCTAATTGAGTGTCTATTTTTTGAGATATGGCATTTATGGAATTAATATATTCAGAATAAAGATTTGGTATAAGGTTGTTGATCCTAGCTTTACTATAAGCGAATAGAAACAATTGTTTTAAAGATACATCATTATTAATCTCGTAAATATCTCTACTTAAACTGAAAAGCTCACTATTTTGGTCGATAAAGTTACAAAGAATAAACCGATTTTCGTTAGAGAAGTCTAACTCATTTAACAGTCCGTACAATCTTAAAATTAAAGGTCCTCTGTGTCTAATCTTACTATTGCTGATATTATGGAATATTTGGAGAAATTTATTCCTCTTTAAAAACAATGACATAATCTATAATATCGAAATATTATTTATCATCTGTAATAATATCCCTGTAATATCTTCATTAAAAAAAAAAAATTATTGTTAATTTTCTGAAATTTTTTTCATAATTTCGATGTTTTCATCTAGGGATTCCTTAGATATTTTTGGATGGATATCTAAAGCAAATATTTCTTGAGTTGCTTTCTCTACTATTGGTAAATAAATGTCATTATAATTTATTTCTTTATCATAGAAAGGGCACGACCAAGGACATCCTTTTGAGTACGCTTTTTTTTGTTGGAATAATTTTGTTTTATAAAGAGGTTTTGGATATAGAACCTTACTCCTTGGAACTCTGTCTAGGAATTGAGTTTTTGTAATTCCTAATACATCAGGATCTAGCCTTCCAATCCAATAATTAAACGCGGGTTCACAATATTCAGGAACAAAAGGAGGAGTAATACCTTTCAAATTGGAAGTTGCTTCTGAGAGATATTTTGCATTCTTGTTCCTAATACTGATAAAAGATTCTATTTTTCTTAGTTGAACTCTCCCAATCGCGGCTTGAATTTCTGTCATTCTATAGTTATATCCTAATCTATTATACACATACCATTCTGGTTCACCATGGTGTCTGAGTAATCGACATTGTTCAGCCAATTCGTCATCATTGGTAGTGACCATCCCACCTTCTCCCGTAGTTATATTCTTAGAGGGGTAGAAGCTAAAACAACCGAAGTGCCCTATAGAACCAACTTTTTTATTATAACATCGCGTTCCAATAGATTGTGCTGCATCCTCAATTACATGTATTCCACTATCACTTGCAATATCCATAAGTTCGCTCATATCGGCACAAATCCCTGCTAAATGAACGGGGATAATTGCTTTCGTTTTCTCAGTAATTTTATTCCTTACAGAGATAGGATCTAAGGTATAAGATTTATCGTCAATATCTGCAAAAATAGGTATTGCATTATTGTGTAGGATTGAACTTGCACTCGCGATAAACGTGAAAGGAGGAACAATAACCTCATCTCCTGGACCAATATTTAGCGCAGCAATAGCCATGTGAAGTGCTGCCGTACCAGTATTGACTGCTATAGCATGCTTTACACCAATATAACGAGCGAATTCCTCTTCGAATTTACTGACAAACTCACCATGTAATAGCGTAAGCATCTGAGATTTCATTACTTTTAGAACTTCTTGCTGCTCTTCTTCTGAAAGGTTCATTATCAATTCAGCTACTATTAAAAGTTATAATTATTAATTAATAATAATAAAAATAATAACCATTTTAATAATGTAATTCTTTATTGAACAGTCATTCAAGATGTTCAAATAATAAGATAATATGTATCCTTTTTGTCATTATATCCAATTATCTTGTTCTTTGAAAGAGTTTCTAAGACTTTATCAAGCCAATTTTTGCTAGTGTCAATCAATTTAAGTAGTTCTTTGTAGTTCATCTCGTTATTTACAGCTAACAGGAATTGGATTTTACTTTTTACTTTAAGATGGTCTGCTTTAGCGATCTTCTCAAACCGTTTTATCAAGTCATACTCCATTGTTTTTAGTTGAGCGACTTCATTACTTAATTTCCCTATTACTTCATCTCTTGTTCTAAACACATTTAAAGATAAGTTATAGATCCTTTCCAAGTGGTTTTTAAGGTCAGTTTCGTTTAGTTCTAACTCGAGCTCTTTTTTAAATTCATCTAATATAACAGTATAATCTGAACCATCATCGTACTTATCTAATACTAATACGATGATTATTTCCCTATTTTCGTTATAGTAGGAAATTGAGTTCCAATTTTTTTCTTCAATAGTAATATAGGATTCAATAAAATTATGTGAAATTTGGATTTGTTGCACCACATTATCCAGAACCTCTAAATGTTCCGGAAACTTCATGTGTATGTTTCCACCAAGAACCTCATCCCACTTAATCAAACAAATACCTAGAGGAAAAGTAACTCACCAAAAAAACTTAACACTTTCATTAAAAATTATAAAAGTTTATATTAATAAATTTAATTTTTAGTAGATTAATTTGGTAATTACAAAATATGTAATGTGAATCTTTAGATTTTCTTTTAATAAGGATAAAAGGCGATAGTTTTCTCAATAAAAATAAATAGTAGAAAATGTATCTTATAAATAGTGATTCTGGTATGTCCCTTTATTATGTCTATATTCTAGAAACAATCGCGAAAAACAACAGAAAATTTTTCTATACGGGATACACTAATAACTTATATAGAAGATTAGACGAACATAAAAAGGGAGCGGGAGCTAAATTTTGTCGAGGAAAAAAGAGTATTACACTTAAATATTTTGAAACTTTTTCCGAAAGAAGTAGTGCTATGAAGAGAGAGTTAGAAATCAAAACTTTTACGAGAAAACAAAAATTTCAACTTATAAGAACTTTTAATGAAGATGATTTAGTTGAACAATAAACCAAACTTTCTAATTATTTTAGTAGGATTACCTGCATCGGGAAAAACTACTTTCGCAGTAAAACTAAAGGAAAAATTGGAATCAGATTTTCAAAATGATGTAAAAATTATCGATCCCGATGTAATAAGAGATAAGGCTTTTCCAAACTGTTTTGATTTTAAAAATGAGCCCCAAATACGAGAAAAAAATATACAGTCGGTAAGAAAACATCTTACAAAGGGATATACTGTTATCAGTGACGACTTAAATTACTATTCAAGCATGCGACATGATTTAAAATTGATTGCAGATAGTTTAAACATTAAATTTTATATTATACATATCTCAACTCCGCTTAAACTTTGTATGAAAAGGAATAAAAAAAGAGGAAAACCAATACCTAACAAAGTTATTAAAAATATTTACAATAAATTCGACAACTTTGATAAATATAAATGGGATACTCCATTCGAAACTTATGATATTACTCAAAATTGGGATGAAATTCAATTTATAACAATGTTAAGCGACAAAATAGCTTTAAATCTTCAAGAACAAAAAGAGCATAAAGAATCTTTACTAGTAAAACCTTCAATTTCAATTCGGGAAGAAATAGATTTAATCACGCGTAAAACTGTTGGCGAACTATTGAAAAATCCAAAATATCATGTTTCAAAAGAAGTAATTCTAGAATATAGAAAATCATTTATTAAAAGTAGATCAGATGAAGAGCTTGATGTTAAAAAAATCTTAGAAGATTTTAAAATATTTTTAGACAAGAAGCTAAAGGGGTAAGTTTTTAACTTCCGTAAAAGCATTGAAGCCTTCAAATCTAGTTTTTAAACAATAATTAATGAGCTACAACTCTTAGAATCCATAAAATGAGATAATCTGATTCATTATAATAAATAAAGCAAAAGAAAATAAAGTACCATTATTTCTTTTAGAGTAGAAAAGAAAAAGAATTTGAATAAAATGAGTAAAGAAAGCGTAAAAAGAACAGTAAAATTAAGAGTAGAAAGATTAGAACCAAGCCGTAGTGGAAGAAGTTTATGCTATATAGATCAGTCTGTATTAGATAATCTGGGATTATCTACTGGTGATATAGTAGAATTAATTGGCAAGAAGAGAACTGCGGGTATTGTTGTAGCGAGTTTTGCTGACAAAGGACAAGGGATTATTAGAATAGATGGAATTCAAAGAAAAAATTTAGGATCTACTATTGGAGAATTCATAACAATACAACCCACACTTGCTTCACCAGCCAGAGAAATAGAACTTGCCCCAACTAAGGCAATTTACGATATTAAAAAACAAGCTGACTTAATAAAAGGGAAATTGATTGATAAACCTATTATGGCAGGAGATATTATTGATGTTCCTGGAGCTATAATTAAAACTGATGAAAACAATAACCCTATGAATGGATTTATGAAAATGTTTAATATGGGAGGGAGTACAAGAAGACCAACCTTAGGACCATTAAGATTAATTGTGTTAAATACGAAACCTAATAATGAGGTAGTTAGATTTACACGGGACACAAGGATAAAAATAAACAAAAAAATTGCTTTACTTAATGTTTCCGGTGAAATTATTACTTATGACGATATTGGAGGTTTAACAGACCAAATTCAAAGGATCAGAGAAGTGGTGGAATTACCTATCAGGCATCCTGAATTATTTCAGAGATTGAATATTGAACCCCCAAAGGGAGTCCTCTTTTATGGTCCACCTGGAACAGGGAAAACTTTAATGGCTAAAGCTGTTTCTCAAGAGGCGGACGCTTATTTCTTCATAATAAATGGACCCGAGATTATGAGTAAATTCTACGGAGATAGCGAGAGAAATTTAAAAGGTTTTTTTGATCGAGCTGAAAGAAACGCACCTGCAATAATATTTATCGATGAGCTCGATGCGATCGCCCCTAAAAGAAGTGAAGTTACAGGAGAAGTTGAAAGACGCGTTGTATCTCAGCTACTTACTCTGCTTGACGGGATGAAGGGTAGAGAAGGAGTAATAGTTATCGGTGCTACAAATCGAATTGATGCGATTGATCCTGCCTTACGAAGGCCAGGACGGTTTGATACTGAAATAAGGTTTAGAATTCCGGATAAAAAAGGGAGAAATGAAATTTTTAAAATTCACACGCGGGGAATGCCAATGGAAGCTGATGTGGATATTAATTACTATTCTGAAATTACTCACGGTTTTGTGGGAGCAGATATTATGGCTTTCGTTCGAGAAGCCGCTATGGATGCTATTAGAGATATTTTACCTGAAATTAATATTGACGAACCGGTACCAAATGAGACCATTCAAAAATTATTTGTTAAAGATAACAATTTTCTAAAAGCATTAAAAGAAATAAAACCATCTGCCTTAAGAGAGTATCTTACAGAAATTCCCGAGGTTTCATGGGATGATATTGGTGGATTGGATGAAATAAAACAAGAGTTAAAGGAAGCTGTTGAATGGCCGTTAATGCATCCAAAACTGTTCAAGAAGGCGGGAATTCGTTCTGTTGGGGGAATTCTACTTTTTGGTCCTCCTGGTTGTGGAAAAACCCTCTTAGCAGAAGCTGTAGCGGGCGAAACACAATCGAATGTTATAACTGTTAAAGGTCCAGAATTAATGTCAAAATGGGTTGGTGAATCTGAAAAAAATATAAGGAGTATATTCGCAAAAGCCAGAGAACTAGCCCCCTCCATTATATATTTTGATGAAATTGAAGCACTTACCACCAGCCGAGGAGGATGGAAAGGATCAGCTGTTTATGACACTGTAATAACCCAATTATTAACTGAAATGGATGGGATCGAGAGTAATAGCGGGATCGTTATTATAGCTAGTACTAACCGTCCTGATTTGGTTGATCCAGCGCTACTACGCCCCGGAAGAATCGATAAACTACTATATGTAGTTGCTCCAGATTATGAAGGAAGAATTAAGATTTTGGAAGTTCATACGAAAAATATGCCACTTGAAGAAGGTATTTCTTTGAAAAATATAGCATTAATGACAGAAGACTATAGTGGAGCAGATCTAGAAAATTTGTGTAGAGAAGCAGGCATGCAAGCAATACGAGAGAAACTAGAAGATTTTGATATTGTTGAATTTAAACATTTTGAGTATGCACTTTCCAAAGTTGGCTCAACGCTACAAAAAGAAACTATTGATAAGTACGAAAATTTAGCAAAACAGCTCGCTCAAGACCAAAAAGTAAAAGATAGCGATTCTAACTTGTATCAATAAGAAAGTATAAAGAAATACTAGTAATACCAATAAATTAATCATTATAATTTCTTTTTTTCAATTATATCTTTATTTTTTTAAAAAGCTACAAGCAATTCTTTTTTTACTAATTTATGATAAATTAAAAGATCACAACAGCTAAACAATGAAATTTTCCAAACTCTTAAGAGACGAAATTATTTTTATCTTGAAAAAGTTGGTCCAAATCCCTTCAGAAAATCCACCTGGTACAACAAAAGAAATAGTAGATTTTCTTATCGCTGATGTTTTTAAAAAAGAACAAGGTTTTCAAAACCAGGTTATTGTAAGTATGAAAAACGGTATAGAACTCCATAACCTTGTATCTACTATTGGAAATGGAAAAGAAAAAATAGTATTATCTGGACACTTTGATGTTGTGCCTACTGGAGACGCCTCTCGATGGGAATACCCTCCCTTTTCCGCTAAAATTAAAAATGGAAGATTATATGGTCGTGGTTCAGCTGATATGAAAGGAGGTATCGCGTTCTTAATAGGCGTAATAAAAACCTTAAGTAAGATTCCCGATTTTTTTGAGATGTATACATTAATATTCGTAGGAACTGCTGATGAAGAAGCAGGAATGGCGGGTTCTGTTACTCTTTCAAATCAAGGTGTTATGGACGACTCAATCCTTCTAATTATAGCAGAACCTACAGACTTAAAAATAGGTATAGGTGAAAAAGGTTTGTTGTGGGTCAAATTGAAAATAATTGGGAAATCTGCCCATGGATCAATGCCCTATGAAGGAATTAATGCAATTGAAGGAGCATTAAAAATTATTCCTCAATTATACGATTGTTTAGAAGAAAAAACTAATGTTCTATTAGGAAAATCAACATTGAATGTTGGAAGAATTAGTGGAGGTACCGCAATTAACATAGTTCCCGACCAAGCTATCTTAGATCTGGATTATAGGATAATCCCTGAACAAGATCATACGTCTTTAATTGATAATTTGAAGAATCTACAAAAACACAACTTCTCTATCGAAATAGAGATTATAAAGGAGCTATCTGCACTTCAAACAGACGCAAACCATCCATTCATTCAAAACTTAAAAAGTATTTCTAAAAGCGATGTTTTAGGTTTATCCTATGCAACTGATGCCGCTCACCTCGTTAGTGTTGATAATCCAATCCCTTTTGTAATATTTGGACCTGGAGATCCAAAAAATATTCATAAAATAGACGAATTTATTGAATTAGAACAAATTTTTCAAGCAATTGAATATTTAACAAACGCTCTCCTACAAACGTACAATAAAGAAAAAGATTAGAAATTTAATAATTATAAAGTTTTAACAAATTTTTCGATCCTATCCATCGCTTCTTCAAGCTTTTCTAATTTCGTTGCATAAGACATTCTTAACATATAGTCTGAGTAAGATCCAAAAATATTACCAGGAACTATTGCAACTGCTTGTTCTTTCATTATTCTTCTCGAAAATTCATCACCAGTTAAGCCAAATTCGTTGATTTTCGGCATAACATAAAAGGCTCCTTTTGGCTTAACAACTTCAAAACCCAATTCAGTTAATCGAGTGTAAGCCAATAAACGTCTTTCATCAAAACTCTTTAAAATTTCTTCGAAAAAGCTTGAATTCATCTGTAAGGCTCTTAAAAATCCATATTGAGCAGCGTGGTTTGTACCGGCTGCGGTATACTGATGATATTTTTCCATTGTATCTATCATATCTTTATTAGCAGCTACATACCCTAATCTAAATCCCGTAGCAGAATACAGTTTTGACATCGCGTTTATAGTGATAGTCCGTTCAAACATATCTTTAAGAGAGGCGGGACTAGTATGTTTAGCATCGTCGTAGAGGTAATTTTCGTAAACTTCGTCTGAGATTAAATACAAATCGTTTTGTTTAACCATATCGAGGATTTCACCCAATTCTCTTTTGTTTAGTGAATAACCAGTTGGATTGTTGGGTGAACTAATTAAAATAGCCTTAGTTTTATCTGTAATGGAATTCTTCATCTTATCGGTGTCTAGTCCAAAATTACTCATTCTCTCTACTTCAATTACTTTTACATCAAAAAAAGCAGCTAAATAAAAATACGAGACAAAATTTGGAGAAGATATTATAATTTCATCGCCTGGATTAAAAATTGAAGCAAAAGTAAGATTAAGAGCTTGTGAGCCTCCATTTGTTAGAATTATGTTATCCCTCCAAGAAGTCTCAATTCCATTTACAATTTTCAATTTTTGCTCTAATTGCTCTAATAACTCGGGAATTCCTCTAGTTGGTGCATAATAGGTGATATTTTTATTTAACGCTTCAATAGTTCCGTCTATGGCAGGTTGAGGAGTTAAAAAATCAGGTTGTCCGATACCTAAACTAATTACATCGGATCTCCCGGCAGCAAGGTCAAAAAGCTCGCGAATTTTTGATTTTGGAGCGTGAATTACTTTTTTTGCTAATTCTTTCATCTTTACCACTTATTTAAGAAGATATGAAAGGTCATTAATAAAATTAAATAAAGATGAAACAAGAGAAATTTGAAGTATAACACGTGATTATATTTTTTCTCCATAATTTCGTAAAATTTGGTATACCAGACTTTTAAAAGCTTCTTCAACATTTTTCCCTAATTTAGCACTGGTTTCAATAGAAACACTTGCACCGATTTGTTTAGCTAGTTTTTCACCCTCTTCTTTGCTGACTACTCGTTGTTCTTCTAAATCGATTTTATTACCGATTAATATGTAGGCGCCCTCTTTTTTCACGTAATTTTTGA
>Ga0255055_10003732_pt1 | contig 10198 bp, 11 predicted proteins | sample JV7_2_27_MG_FD_188633 | JGI IMG/M metagenome (GOLD analysis project Ga0255055, IMG submission 188633) | Seawater microbial communities from Jervis Inlet, British Columbia, Canada - JV7_2_27 | ecosystem: Environmental > Aquatic > Marine > Inlet | place: Canada: British Columbia | collected... | reverse complement strand
CCTTTTCCTGCAGAAGATTGCTTTGGTGGCCGATATCGATAATCTCGACCCCGAAGCCGACGCGGTGACCTTGATGACCGTGCATAACGCTAAGGGTCTGGAGTTCCCCATTGTTCTGATCGCAGGGCTGGAGGAGGGGCTGTTCCCGCTCTCTCGCTCGCACGACAGTCTGGAGGAGCTCGAAGAAGAGCGTCGCCTTTTTTACGTGGGGATCACGCGGGCTCAGAAAGAGCTGTACTTGACGCACGCGAAGAACCGACGTCGAGCCGGGGACTGGCTGGTCTCGAGCCCTTCGAGCTTTCTGCGGCCGCTTCCCAAGGAGCTACTGAAGAGACGCGAGACGGAAAAGTACGCCGACAGGATCTCGAGCCGTCGCCCGACCGATTGGTCGGAGTGGCTGACGCGGAGGCAGCGCGGGCCGGAGCCCGGCGAGCTCACCTACGACTACTCGGACACTCAAGAAGCTACGGTGCTGCCCCATATTGTTGAGGGTTGCCGAGTGCGGCACCCCCGGTTCGGTCTCGGGACCGTCGCGCAGCTGGATGGAGTCGGTCTCGCTTTGAAAGCGGTGATCGACTTCGAGGCGGTGGGCCGAAAGAAAGTCGTGGTAAGGTATGCGAACTTGGAAGCCGAGAATGACGACGAGTATTGAGCAGCAAGAGCCGAGATCGGAGCCATGGCGGTAAGTCGCGGCGAATTGGAAAAGGTCGCGGCGCTGGCCCGATTGGAGTTGAGCAGGGAAGAGACCGAGGTCTTGACTCGCGATTGTCAGGCGATCCTCGACTATTTCGAGATCGTCAAGAAGGCCGACACGAAAGACGCCCAGCCTGCCGGAGCTCTCGAGAACCGTGCTCCGCTGAGGGAAGACAGCGTGGACCGTGACCCCCTGGAGAGACGGTTGGAGGAAATCGCACCCGCTTGGCGCGAGGGATACTTCGCACTCCCTCGCTTGCCGGCGCTGGACTTGGATGCGCTTGACGAGGATGACGGTCAGTAAGCTCGATGCTGTTGTTTGAATGGGTGAGATGACGGGACTGACGGTAGGCCGGCTGCGCGAACAACTGCGGTCACGTGCTGTTCGGGCCGAGGATCTACTGAAGGATGCGCTGAGCGGGATAGCCCAATCCGATGCTGGGGAGTTCCCGCTCAACGCGTTCCTCGCTCTCGCCGGTGAGGAGCTCGCCGAGGAAGCTGTAGACGTAGACCGTGCCCTGGACAACGGTGATGAGGTTGGCCCGCTGACCGGGGTCCTCATCGCGGTCAAGGACAATATCTGCGTCCGTGGTATGCCGACGACCTGTGGGTCGAAAATCCTGGAGGGGTATACCTCACCCTACGAGGCTACCGCTGTTCGCAAGCTACGTGACGCTGGGGCGCTGATAGTCGGGAAGACGAACCTCGACGAGTTCGCCATGGGTTCATCGACCGAGAACAGCGCCTTCGGTCCAACCCGGAATCCTTGCGATCGAGAGCGTGTGCCGGGTGGAAGTTCCGGTGGATCCGCGGCGGCCGTGGCGGCAAACCTGGTTCCTCTTGCGCTGGGCTCCGATACGGGAGGGTCGGTTAGACAGCCGGCGTCGTTCTGTGGTGTCGTCGGCCTGAAACCCACCTACGGTCGTGTAAGTCGCTACGGCCTGGTGGCGTTCGCGTCGAGCCTCGACCAGATCGGTCCATTGGCAAGTTCGGTCGAGGATACCGCTTTGCTGCTGAACGTCATCACGGGGGATTCGCGTTTCGACTCAACAGCCTCGCAAACGCCTGCCTTGGATTTCACCGAGAAACTCGACTCGGACGTTGAGGGGCTGGTGGTAGGCGTTCCACAGGAGTACTTGCCGCAAGACTTGGATCCAGGTATAGCGAACCTCTGTCGGGCGGCAGTGGAAAGGCTGGAGAAGATGGGCGCGGAGGTCCGTGAGATAAGTCTCCCGAACACTCTCTATGCCATACCCGCCTACTATCTCGTGGCTAACGCAGAGGCATCGAGCAATCTGGCGCGCTACGATGGAGTACGATATGGACTTCGTGCGCCTGGTGTGGACAGCACGGTGGCCGTGTACCGGGAGACACGCGGTATAGGATTCGGAACCGAGGTCAAGCGTCGCATCATGCTGGGCACCTACGGTCTCTCTGCGGGCTACTACGACGAATACTACGGCCGCGGCCAACGCGTTCGTCAACTGATTTCGGATGACTTCAAGCGGGTCTTCGCCTCGGGTGTGGATGTGGTATTCACGCCGACGGCGCCCAGCGTGGCGTTTCGGCTCGGCGAACGCATCGATGACCCGGTCCAGATGTACTTATCGGATGTGTTCACCGTGACGGCGAACCTCGCTCGTGCACCTGCCATTTCCGTTCCGATCGGCCGAAGCGCTGGGTTGCCGGTGGGGGGGCAGTTAATCGCGCGATACTTCGACGAGAGCACATTGTTGCGCGTGGCCCATGCCCTCGAGGTATCGATTGCGGGCGAGCCTCTGGAGACCGCTTGAATGTCAGCTTCGAAGAAGCCGTCGGAGTACGAGCCGGTCATCGGGCTGGAGATCCATGTTCAACTCAAGACTTGCAGCAAGATGTTCTGCGGGTGCCGTGTCGAGTTCGGTGCGCCGCCCAATACCCGCGTTTGCCCTGTCTGTCTTGGTTTGCCGGGCGCGCTTCCCGTCGTGAACGAGCAAGCGATTGAGCTTGCCGTTCTTGCGGCGCTGGCCCTGAACTGTGAAGTGCACCAGCGGTCGGTTTTTGCGCGCAAGAACTATTTCTATCCCGACCTTCCCAAGGGCTATCAGATCACCCAGTACGACCGGCCGCTGGCCGCTGACGGCTGGATGGGGATGCCCGAAGAGGAGGGGCAGGGTGGCGGGCGAATACGCATCCGGCGGCTTCATGTCGAGGAGGATTCCGGCAAGTCGCTGCATGACCGCTTTCCGGGAGAGACGGCTATCGATCTCAACCGGGCAGGCGTGCCGCTGGCCGAGATCGTCACTGAGCCCGACCTCAAGTCGCCGGCACAGGCTAGAGCCTTCCTGGGCCGTCTCAGGCAGACACTCGAGTATCTGGGAGTCAGCGACTGCAATATGGAGGAAGGCAGTCTCCGTGTAGATGCCAACGTCTCGGTCAGGCCGGCGGGGAGTGACGAACTCGCGACAAAGACCGAAGTGAAGAACATGAACTCTTTCAGCCAGCTCGAACGGGCGCTGGAGTACGAAGCAGCCCGGCACGTCGCCGATCTCGTTTCGGGTCGATCGATCGAGCATCAGACGATGCTTTGGGATCCCGTGCGTAACGAAGCGCGTCCGATGAGGGGCAAGGAGGAGGTTCACGATTATCGATACTTTCCCGAGCCGGATATCCCGACTCTCGACTTGAGCAGGAAGGCAAGTTCTCGGGCGGCCGAGCGCTTGCCAGAGCTGCCGTGGGAGAAGGTGCAACGCTTTGCGGTCCAGTATGGTCTGTCCGCCTATGACGCGGAGGTCCTGAGCGCTACTCGAGAACTCGCCGACTATTTCGAGGCTGTCGCGCAGAACGTATCCGACCCGAAACGCGCGTCGAACTGGGTGATGGTCGAGGTCCTTGCCGTCGCCAACGAGCTCGGCGTTTCGGTTGCCAAGCTGGGCCTTGAAGCGGAACGACTCGCCGAGTTGATCGGCCTCGTATCAGCGGGGACGCTGTCGCACGGTCTGGGCAAGCGAGTATTGCGTGGGATGGTCCGTTCGGGTAAGAGTGCCGACGAGGTGATGGAGCAGGATGATCTGCGGAAGGTCAGCGATGGCGCTCAGCTCGAGGACTGGGTCGCTGGGACGCTTGCTGAGAATCCCAGAGAGGTTGAGCGCTACTGCGGCGGCGAGGAGAAACTGCTGGCTTTCTTCATAGGACAGGTGATGAGAAAGTCGCAGGGCAAGGCCGATCCGGATCGGCTACGAGAGGTCTTGAAGGAGGCGCTCGGCGCGGCGAACTGAGACCTGGGCTGTCTCGCAGACTATGATTTTCGTTCCGGCAGCACCTTCTGAATGCTCCGGGTCAGCCCCTTCTCCTTCGGCCTGAAGAGCTTCGCTTTGAGGTGGACGAGATCGATCCACATACCCTCGGCGGTGACGCGCTTCTCCCACCAATCGTGAAGCGGCTCCGGAAGGGGAAAGTTCTCATGGGCCAGGGTCGCCAGCTCGGCCTGGCGCTGAGTCTTCCCCGTGGCGCCGAACTCGCGATTCAGCCGCTTGGCCACTCCCAATGCCCGATCGCCGGTGGGATCGAGGAACGCGGTATGCGACTGCTTGCGGTGGACCAAGTAGTCGGCTGCGAAATCGAACGTACTACGCACCCAGGACGAGACTTCATGGTCGTCCACGTCCCAGCGTGAGTAGTCCAGCACGCGATCGAACATCGCTTGCCAGGTGTCATGATCAGCCAGCCGGATCATTCCTCTGAAGATGCGTCGATTCGTCTGGAAGCTGAACACGGAACGATCCAGCACGTGATCCATCAGCCGATCGTTGTGGCTCTGGTCAAAGTCGGTGATGAGGTGGAACGCGGCTCGCAGGTAGGCCTGGCCGAGATGGATGTCCATCCGGTGTTCCCAGTAAGAATGTCCGACGGCCTGCGTGTTGGCGGAAGTCACGAGCTTTCGAGGCAGGAAGTAGTTGTGCGCGATCGTATCGCCCGCCAGGTGAGTCAGGTAGCCGATGGCGCAGGCGCGGGTCGCGTCTGAGTCGGCGGCCTCGTACAGTTCTTCCCCGACGTGCCAGTGATGACAGTTACGGCCGACAGGTACGTACTTCTTTCCGAACGTGATGTCCGCCGCGATACATCCGTAGAGAAAATCGTAGGGAAAGCGGCGTAGAATCTCGGCAATAGCGGCGGGAAACAGGCCCAGGGCCGCGAGCAACTCCGTGCCGACGAGAATGTGCATGCCTGGGCCCCAGGCCCATGCCGGCTCCGGTAGAAGGAGGATCGCGAACCCCGCGATACCGAGAATCTCCAGCCAGCGCATTCGTAGCGTCAGCGGCGTAGCTTCTTGCGCTCGCGCTTTAGGGTCTCGCGAGCATGATCGAGTTGCTTGCGTGCCATATCACCGAACTCTCCTCGTGCCACGTCGAGGCTCGCGCGCAACTCCTCGCGAAAATCGCTGGTCACCTCGGCACTGGCATTACGGACGTCATCGAGGGCCGCCGCACTCGCTCTACGCAAGCGGCGATAGCCTTCACCGATGCCAGTGGTCAGTCTCTTTCGCCGGCGCTCGGGGATCCAGGTCGCGGCCAGGCCGATCCCCACCAGAGCACCGATCGCGAAAGCCATGAGAAACTGGGTCTTGTGGCCTCGCCCGGTGTCATCGAGTTCGTCAGCCCTATTCTTGATTTGCGCGACCATGGCGCATTACTCCTCGTCCGCCTCTTCATCATCTGATGGGTCGTCGTTTCGTCGCCGCCGCAGCAACTTTGCTCCCGCACGTATGCCGCGTAGCGTCGACGTCGCCGTGAGCACGGTGTCCTCCACCTCGCCCTGAACCACATCGATCAGCGCGCCCAGCTCCTGTACTCGCTCATCGGCGGACTCCAGAGCGTCCTCGAGCCGCTCGTTCGCAAAAGAGATCGTCTCGCCGATTCCTTCCACTTCCTTGCGCACCGACATGACGAGAAAGTTTAGGTTCTCGCCGATCGCGCGAGCCCGATCGAGCGCCGGTCTCGCGTCCCGGCCAATCGTGGTCAGCGTGTCCTCAACGGCCTTGAGATTCCTGACTATCCGGAAGATGGCCCGACCGAGAACGATCATACCGAAGCCCAGGACCAAGATCGCTACGATCCCGACCACGTTGATCGTGATGAACAGCCATCCCAGATCTTCCACGCGACACCCCCGCGTTACTAGTTGCCTTTGCCCTGGGCCTAGGCCGCTCGTCGGTCAAGCTCGCCGGCACGCTCCAGGACGTCCCGCACGAGGAATGGTCCCATCAGATCGCTGATGCCGACGGCTACAACCACGGTAGCGAAGAAAACGTTCACAGCCGATGCAAGTTCGGGCACCGTAGGAACGTAGATAAGGACAAACGAAATAGCCATGGCCAGCGACAAGCCACCCTGCGGTGTCAAGGCGAGCCCGAACCTTCGCGGCACGTCCACACCTGCCGGGCCGAACCGCAAGGCCAGGACACCGCCTGCCCACTTCGCCAGGATTCGGGCGGCGACATAGGCGATTACCAGAGGAATGATCCACCAGGACGAAAATTGCAGGAGTGCACCGGCCACGACCAACATCATGATGTAGATCGGCTTCTCCCACTGCGACAGCGCGGCGTAAACGCGGCGACGCATCGGCGAAAGATTGCCGATCACTATTCCAGTGACCATGCAGATGAAAAGCGGCGAAAGTGAAAGATAGAAGGCGGTACCGGCCGCGAACAACACAAGGCCGATGAGGAGTAGCATGAGTTCCTGGTTCCGAGGCCGGATGCGCGTGAGCGACAAGAACAGGACGCCGAAGAAGACGCCGAGAAGGATCGAAAACGCGAACCACTCCAAGACTGGGAGTGCAACTCCGCCTCCCAGCAACTCACCGCGGTGAGCGGCATGGGTAAGCCCCAGCACGATGATTCCAACGGAGGCATCCAGGCTGGCCACGTAAAAGAGCAACCGCGTGATCCGACCTCGCGTCATGTACGTGTTGGAGATGAGTGCGATTGCCGCGGGAGTGGAAACGCAAGCTGTCGCCGCCGCAGCCACGAGCACCGCCTCGAAGTTGACCGAGAGCCAAGCATCCGTCACCAGGTAGGCGATGGCGAAAACGATGGCGAAAGCCGCTACCGCCTGTAGCCAGGCGAGGGCCAGGTATCCCTTCGGAAACTGGCTCAGATGATCCCGATCGAGCTGCAGACCGAACAGCACGCCGACCCAGCCGAGCCCAAGCACCAGAAGAGGATTGAGCAAGACGACCGTTTCACGCGACAGGACCTGAGCGACATGTGGCCCCAGCGCGAAGCCAAGGAAGAGAAACGGGCCCCCGATGGCGATGAAGATGCGTGGCCCGAGCGGTACTTGACGTTGGGAGAATGTGAACTCGGCTCCGAGCAGGCCAATCAGCGCCAGGAGCAGAACAGTGAGTATCGGATTCACAGATCGGATGCTTCCCCGAGCTCGGGCGCAACACCTTCCGCCCGGGAGACCGGAATGGTGAAGACGATGCCGGTACCCGGCTCGGCCATGCTACCGCATACATCCTGTATTACAGCGAAGGCCGCGACGGCCTTTTCGTCGTCGTCGATCACACTGAAGATAGTGTAATTTTGCGCCCGCGATCGTGAGATCAAAGTCTGGATTCCGGCGAAGAGAGGTATGTCGTGGGTCAGGACGTGAGCCATCCCTTCGCTGTTGATGATCGTGGCTCCTGTGATTCCCAGCTCTAAGAAACCCGACAGTACGTCGTCCAGCGCTTCTGCCTGGTTGATCACCGCCACGAGTAATTGCATAGAGACCTCTTGGCGCTGCCAGCTAAGCGTGCTGCTCGTCGAGCTGTCGGATCTTCTCGATCACTTCTTCCGCCGTTTCTGCGCTCAGGAGCTGCTCCAGAACATCCGGCAGCCGCATGAGGCGCGCGATTCGCGCGAGTAGCTTGATATGCGTGCTGCTCGCCGCGGGTGGGGAGAGAAGCAGGAAGAAAGTATGGACAGGCTTCTCGTCGAGAGACAGGAAGTTCACACCTTCTCGGGACAGAGCCAGCTCGATCACGGTCGAGCTCAGCTCGGGGTAGACCGCGTGCGGAACAGCAACTCCCCCGCCGATACCCGTCGATTGCGCCGCCTCGCGTTCGAGTAGGGCGTCGATGACAGGTTCATCGCTTTGAACCAGCCCGTTCTCCACCAGGTGGTGCACCATGTCCCGCAACGTGTTCTCGACGCCGTCCGCGTCGAGATCGAGCAGGACCAGTTCGGGCCTAAGATAGTGATGCAGTTTCATGTCCTCTCACTGGTCTGCAGACTGCCCTTCACATAGGCCTGGTGGGGCTGCGGTGTCAAGATTGACGACTGCGATCCTCATGGCCTAAGTTGGCTAACGATGAGCACATTCATTGTCGAAGGTGGGCACAAGCTTCGGGGCCACGTCCGGCCCGCAGGCAACAAGAATGCCGCGCTCCCTATGATGGCAGCGACCCTTCTTACGGACGAGGCGGTCGAGCTCAGCAATGTCCCGGATATCCGGGACGTTCACACAATGCTCGAGCTGCTGGGTTCGCTGGGCGTGGAGTTCGAGTGGACATCGCCCGGCTCGCTGGCCTTGAAGGCCAGCGACGTTCGATCTGTAGCCCTCGAGTCGGCACTGGCGGCACGAATTCGCGCTTCCATTCTACTGGCTGGACCTCTCTTAGCGCGCAACAACGAGTTGCAGCTGCCGCCGCCGGGTGGCGACGTCATCGGGCGACGGCGGCTAGATACCCACTTCGATGCCCTGCAGAAACTTGGCGCCGATGTAGAGCTCGGCGACCAGTTCGTGTTGCGTGGCAAGCTCAGAGGCTCCGAAATATTCCTCGACGAGCCCAGCGTCACTGGGACCGAGAACCTTGTCATGGCGGCGTCGCTCGCCGAGGGAACCACGGTCCTCCGCAATGCCGCCGCGGAACCGCACGTTCAAGATCTTTGCCGATTGCTCACGGGTATGGGAGCTCGAATCGAGGGGATCGGGACAAGCCAGCTCCTGATCGAGGGTGTGGAGAAACTGGGAGGTGCCAGCGCCCGGGTCAGCGCCGACCACATTGAAGTGGGTTCTTTCGTCGGGCTGGCTGCCGTTACGCGCAGCGAGCTGACGATCGGGGAAGTCGAACCGGCTCACCTTTCCAGCATTCGCCTCATGTTCGAGCGTCTCGGGGTCACATGCCAACTCGATGGCCGATCGCTACGTGTCCCGGGCGACCAGTCGTTGGAGATCTGCATGGATATCGGCCAGCAGATTCCCAAAATCGACGACGGGCCCTGGCCGCAATTCCCGGCCGACCTTGTCAGCATCGCGTTGGTTGTGGCCACGCAGTGTCGGGGCACCATCCTGATCCACGAGAAGATGTTCGAGTCACGCATGTTCTTCGCCGATAAGCTGACGGCGATGGGCGCTCGGATAGTCATCTGCGATCCGCACCGTGCTGTCGTGGTCGGACCGGCAACGCTGCGGGGATCAGTGGTTGAAAGCCCCGATATCCGCGCCGGCATGGCCATTCTCATCGCCGCCTTGGGCGCAGATGGGCGGAGCGAAATTCACAACATCGGGCAGATCGAGCGCGGCTACGAACGTATCGACGAGCGACTGAGGCTACTCGGCGCTTCTATCGAGCGGGTGGAGTGACGCAGATCGTTGAGCGTGAAGTCTTAATCAATGGACTGCGCGTCATCATACAGTCGGACTGGATTTCCCTTTTCCCTCGCTTGGCCCAAGGCCTTACAGCTCGCGACGCTGAGGTCGACTTCAGCCTGTCTCAGGCCTCGGGCCCCACGATCGCTGACCTCGAGCCGTCGCTTCCCGTCAGGTCGAACGGGTGGGTCGCGCTCCTCGAGGCGACAGGAATCCCGCGGGCGGCACGCTGCCGACAAGTTCACGGTTCCACCGTCGTCCACGTCAACTCCGCTGACCTCGACCTCGAAGGCATACGGCTGGTAGGAGAGGCCGACGGTCTGGTGACGGATCGGGTCGGCGTGCTGCTTGCCGCGACGGTCGCCGACTGTGTTCCGGTGTTCTTCGTTGATGACGAGCGCGGGACCCTGGGATTGGCTCATGCCGGTTGGCGCGGGACCGCCGCCGGGGTCGTCGAAGCCACGCTGGAGCGGATGGAAGCGCTCGGCGCCTCACGCGAATCGGTGTACGTGCATTTGGGCCCGGCAATATGTAAGACATGTTACGAGATTGGCCCCGAAGTCATCCGTGCTCTGGGCGTCGGCCCGCCGACGAGTCGGTTCTTGGACCTGCGGGCTGAGATCGCCCAACGCGCCTTGGCCGCCGGCCTCGATGAGGCACGATTGAGCGTTTCAGGCGCCTGTACCCGCTGTGAGACGGAGAGATACTTCTCGTTCAGGGGTGGCGACCAAGGCCAGCGGATGTGCGCCTTTCTGGGGTGGCGGGCCAGTTGATTTCCGGTCGGGGCCCCTCTATATTTACGGCCGTTGGTGGTTGAGGCGCGAAGGAACAGGCCGAAAAGCCTATTTTGTGCAGTGGGGACGCAGTATTACCCCACTTTTTTA
>Ga0255055_10003731_pt1 | contig 10201 bp, 10 predicted proteins | sample JV7_2_27_MG_FD_188633 | JGI IMG/M metagenome (GOLD analysis project Ga0255055, IMG submission 188633) | Seawater microbial communities from Jervis Inlet, British Columbia, Canada - JV7_2_27 | ecosystem: Environmental > Aquatic > Marine > Inlet | place: Canada: British Columbia | collected... | reverse complement strand
AGTGCCATTACCTCAGTACAGCAGCAGGCAATGGTAGTTATGAGTGTGCTATTTGACTCTCTGAAGAAGTACAGGAAAGAGGCTGGCCGGATGCATTTGGCATTCATCAGGGAGTTTATGCCAGAGCAAACCATGGTGCGAATTGTACTGCCCAACAGTGGTGGCGTACCACAGATGATACCTTTTAAGCGTGACTGGATTGAAATGGTGAAGTACGATGTCATCGTAGACTCGGCTCCAGTATCACAGAATGCTATTAGGGAATTCTGGGATAGCCTACAGCAAACCCAGTCATTAGAGCTTTTGATGGACGTTGGGATTATGACTCCCGACATTATTGCAGATACCGTTCCCGATGTACCGACGACTATACGGGAACGCATGAAACAGAATGCCATGAAACAAGACATGGTAAACCAAGTGATGCAAATGTTGCAGGCCGGTGATGAACAGGGTGCCTTGCAAATGATGTATCAAGCGTTAGAACAAGGTGGAGGACCACAACAGGAGTAAATTTTGGAAGAAGTGAAATTCACAGAACAGGAACTTGCCGAATTAAGCGGCGAGACGGTGGAGGACGATAGTCCTGTACTGCAACCAGGCGAAGTGGAAGCTGCGCCTGCTGTAGAAGGTGAAGAAGTTGCGGAGGAACCAACGGAGGAACCCGCAGAAGAACCCGCAGTAGAAGCGGAGGAAGCTTCAGAAGAGACGGTAAGCGTAGAGTCATTACAGGAACAAATTGCCAAGCATAAGAAGGGTGAGGCTGGTCTACTTGCTGAGCTTATCAAAGAACGTAGGTCTGGTAAGGAAGCCAGGGAATGGCGACAGGGTGTACAGGATAGGCTAGAGGCCCTTACTGAAGAGGTGCCAGAAGAGGGTGCGGAAGTGCCAGAGGAGCCTGCTAAGGATGATGACCCCGTAGCATGGCTTGCATGGAAGCAAGAGCAGGGCATTAAAGACGCCATGGCTCCTATGGAGGAGAAGGCTGCCCAAGATGCTGAATACCAGCAGTACAATGACTTCCTGAAACAGTCCAGTGATAAGGCGGTTGCTTATGAGAACCAATATTGTGCAGACAATAGCATGGAAAAGCAGGAATTTGAAAACCGCTTGGATGACTTGCGTTTTGACAGGATGGAGAAGTATGTAGCTCTTGGGCATTCACCACAAGATGCACAGGCAACTGTAGAGCAAGAAGAGATGCGGTTGGTTTTGGGCTACATGAATGATGGAGTTAATCCTGCAAACGCAGTTATGCAACTCTACGATGAGATTAAGCCCAAGGCTCATCCTGGTAGAGAGAAGCCAGTAGTCATGGAGAATGAGGCACCGTCTACATTGGATGTAGTAGAGGCTGCCAGGAAGGGACAGAAAACCGAGAAGCTTAGTAATGTCTCATCCACTGGCGATAGGCATGTTATCACACATGATCAGTTTGCTGGCATGGAGCCCGATGACCCAATTTTTCAAAAGATCATGGATAGCGAAAAGCTATTCGCAGAAATAAACATTAATGGACAAGTCAATATTTAATGCAGTGGAGCACAAAGTTCTCCACTGGCCAGTTTAGTGACAACTAAACTGCACCCTCAGTTGGGCGTACCAACTGTTTCTGGTTACATGACCAGTAATTCATGGTGTCGGCGTTCATCCGTAATGAACATCAGCTAGTTATTAACAAACTATGGAGATACCTTAATGGGTGTTCTTGCCTTTGGTACTAATGACAATAGTACCGTAAAGCTATGGAGCAAATCCGTTGAGCGCGAAGTTCTCCCCAAGACGCTTGTTGGCAAGTTTATTGGTTCAGGCGCGGGTAGCATTATCCAGAGCAAGGACGAACTACAGAAGTCCGCTGGTGACCGCATTCGCATGAACCTTTCTTATTTGCTGTCAGCGCGTGGTCGGCAAGGTAATGAGGTTCTGGAAGGCAACGAGGAAGTTCCTACGTTTGCCACTCAGGACATCAATATCAACCAACTTCGTAATGCTGTTAGGCATTACGGGCGCATTGACAAACAGCGTGTTGTGTATGATGTGCGGCGAGATGGCCGGGATCAACTGTCTGATTGGTGGGCTGATAGACTAGATGTCAGCTTCATTAACCAGGTGGTTGGGAATGGCGCACAGACCGACACCGCTTATACTGGGAACAACGCAATTGCCGCTCCGTCTACTAACAATGTCATGTGGGCAGGTTCAGCTACATCAGCGGCTACGCTGACTAGCTCTGACACATTTGACCTTTCGTTGGTAGACAAGGCTGTTACTCGTGCAAAGACCTTGCATGACGTTTACAGCCAGCCCATCATCAAACCCGTGAAGATTTCGGGTGGTGATTATTATGTAATGCTTCTGCATCCGTATCAGGTGAAAGCCATGCGGACAGACACCTCTACTGGACAGTGGTTGGACATTCAGAGAGCTGCAATGCAGGGTGGTGAGATTGCAAAGAATCCTATTTTTAGTGGAGCACTTGGCGTCCACAATGGCGTGATTTTCTTTGAGTCACCTCGCATGCCGCTTGGGAATGATACTTCCACTGCCGTTGCCAGTACCAGGTCTGCCGTCCTTCTGGGCGCACAGTCCTGCTTCCTGGCATATGGTAGAGAGGGTGGAAGGGCAGAGCGTTACCTTTGGAATGAGGAGAAAACTTGTCTCCCCCTTGGCGGCGACGCCATGGTAAACTGACAGTGAATTCAGGGAAACTCTCTAGTAGACAATCCTGAGCGAAGCATGAAACTTTGTAAACGTTGTAATAAGGAAAAAAGCCTTTCCGAATTTTACAGGGATGGCAAGGGATACTTGTGTAGTCCTTGTAAAAAGTGTGTGAAACTTTCCGCAAGTAAGAGTTATAAAAAGAGAAAAATTGCCCACAGGACAATTGCTTTGAACTATTATTACAGAATGCAGCATGAGGCCATTTTGGCTTACGGCGGTTACAAATGTGCTTGTTGTGGTGAGACCGAACCAAAGTTTCTAAGTTTAGACCATGTTAACAATGACGGTGCAGAGCACAGAAGAAATGAAAATCTTTCTGGTGCTACTTTGTATAAGTGGCTCAAGGATAATGACTATCCAGATGGATTTCAGGTGTTATGTATGAATTGTAATCATGGGAAAATGAGAAACGGCGGTGTTTGCCCACATGAGCAACTTCATGAACGTGCAACGACCATCCCGAAAGGGAGTACAGTACAAGCTGATGGTACTGGAAGCGCTGTCCAGGTCACTGACCTGAAGAGATGGTCTGAACTTGCTGGCGACAGTAAGCAGTTATTAAATTAGCGATTATGGGAGTTGCGTCCCATAGTGAACATTTTGACCTTTGACTTCGGGAATGAGAATGGCATTGCTGCTTCTCTCATTTTCGGAATGGAAAAGGCAGTTTTTAACAGTGTGGACCACGCGACCATCGTTGTGGCTACTTACGCAGTGGAATAAGGAGTATACTTATGGCTGTTTTTACTAGTAAGTTTGCCGGTAGGGTTGGTAGTGGTGGTGGTGGCAGTGGTGGCGGAACAGCCGCTCGCTGCCCGTTGGGTATTGACTATGTTAACATTCAGGTTAATATTCCAACAACCGCACTAGACAGTGGTGACGAGCAGATCCTACTGTACAAATTCCCAGATGACGGGGATGTTTGGCTGTTCCGTGGCGGAAGTAATACTACAACCGCTCCGGTTAAGGGAGCCGACTTCTACGCCAAGATTAGTGACGTTGATGGCGCCACTGGCCTGGTTTGGGACCTTGGACTTGGTGACAGCGACGGTGTTATTGACACCGCACTGTTTACTGGCGCTACAGTTGGACGGGCTGCCGGTACTGACTATATCACTACTGCGGACAATCCGCTGGACGTTTCCGGTAAGTACCTCATCATGGATGTTACTACCGCAGCCACTACCGCTGCGGCAGGTACCATTGAGATTGGTATGAAAGTTGCGTTTGGCAAAAAGCTGGAGGTTGACTCCGGCGTAGCGTAATTAACCTTGGGGCGGGTGAGGGCTTTGGCTCTCTCACGGTCATAAACCGTACGCCCGCCCCACCTTTTAACTTATGGACAAAAAACTATTTTTAATCCCCGCTGTGCCAAGCAGTGGAACGTCTGCGCTCGCAGGCGTGTTACATCATCTTGGCGTGTACATGGGTACGCTAGACAGCGAGAAGGCACATGAGAAAAGAGGGTATGACATGTTTGAGGACATGGATACCTGGAAGTTTGCTTCTACGCTTAATGCTGGTGAAAAGTTGAGCGAGGGTAAGTTATCCAGGTCCTCATTCAGACTTCGCGCATACATAAACCACCGGTTAATATATGATCCACCAGGTCCTAGCGGAGCCAAGATTCCCGCTGTCTTTTGTGTATATGATCCAGAGCCTAAAGACCTGGACATTATAACGTTGAATGTGCAGAGACAGTTTGAGACATGCCTAGCTTCAGACCGCAGCATAATGATAAAAGCTGGTAAGTATGATGACATTATGGACGACTGGATTAAGGTTGCGTCATTTAACAGGCTACGCGCTGGAGACTTGGGAGCCTGTGTTGCAGGTAAGATGGAAATTTTCCAACACCATGAGCCGGTAGTTAATGTTACGTTTGACGAGTTGATAGCAAATAAAGAAGAAGTGGTGCCAAGTATGGTTGAAACTCTTGGGTTAGAGCCAACTGATGAGCAGGTAAAAGAGGCCATAGACTTCTTAGATAAGGATAAAAAACACCTATGAGTGATTGGAGAACGGCCAAGAGGATTGTGCAGGAGCGCCTTGCCAGGTATGGCACCTCTGATCCTGACACCATTAGCAGGGCATTGGCTGAAGCCATACGTTTCTATAGTAGGCACAACTTCTGGTTTAATGAAGAGAGTTATGACTTTGACACCACTGATGGTACTCCAAACTACGGTGAGGAAAGCAGCGCTGGTGCGGAAGATGGGTACCCTTCTAATTTTCTAAAGGCAATAAAGCTTTCATTGCAGGTAAGTAGCTCTTGGTATGATATTGACAACATATCCATGCCTGAGTACCGCAGGCTATTCCTTGGAGCTTCATATAAGGGGTATCCAGAACGCTGGACCTGGTATGCGAAGGAGATTCTGCTTGAGCCTACACCAAATAGTGCGTACACTGTGCGGTTAGATTACACTAAAGACATTGGCATTCCCGTAGACTCATATGATAGTAGCAATTGGTCATTCACAGACTCTACAGACGGTACTACAATTTCAGATGGTTGGACTAATGATTGGTTATCTGAAGCGTTAGACCTTGTTACAGCTAGAGCAAGTTGGTGGTTGTTAACAAACGTATTCAGAAATACTGAACTTGGAATGCTGGCAAAGGCTGAAGAGACACAGCAGTTAGACGAGTTATTCATTGACAGTGAGCATTCACAGTTCCCTGGACCTGTAAGACCCTGGGTATAAAAATTGGGTAATAAAATTATTGGCCTTGGTGAGTTTGCACCAGACTCGCAGGACTTTGACAATCCCTCATTAGAGATTGTTGAAAATGCCATACCCATGTATGGTGGGTATAGAGGACACAGGGCTGCAAAGCTTGTATCCTCACAAACACCGTCTAGTACCGCACAGGGAATCACTGGTGCATATGCACATCTTATTACCGAAGATGTTGCAGTGTTACATAACAAGGTGGATGCTACTGACGCTGCCGGTGAGTGGTTTGATGTTGCGGACATGAGTACTGATGATCTGCATGACCAGGTAAACGAAGCCACTCCAGATGAGAATACCAGGATAGCTTGTAGAGACGCAGCCCAGAATCCCACGTTTACTAAAGTGCAGTTGGGTTTCCCCAGCATTACCGATCCTGCGGTAGCTTCTAGCTCTAATCATCACCTGGATCTTCGGTACCGTGGGTTTATTGACAGTGGTACGGCCTCTCTTACAGCAGACATTTACATGGGTACTGCTCAGGTTACAACCAATTTGTCATGGACTGCCTCTGTTAGTACCGCTAGCACGAATTGGGTATATAAGCGTGTTACCCTTAATGCTACTGACGTGGACACCAATCTTACAGACTGGACTGACTTAAGCCTGCATATTTCCGGTAGCATCTCTGGTATGAGCGGCGCTAATGCTGATCTTGTAAACTACCCAGATTCCGATGCTGATAACAGTGACCTATGGTTAACCAATGCTGAATCAACTGATGATTTGTACTTGTCTATAGATGACGTACAGACTGCTGGCGGTTCTCCATCCACAGCTTCTCACATTAAAACTCCAGCCCTTGGTGCTGCTGAGACAAAGACCTATAAGTGCGATCTTACTAGCATTAGAGATCCATATGCCAACACCGCACATGAACTGAAGTATCATATTAAGTCGGGTGTTGCTGCTGGAGTTGACCTTGCCGTTAAGCTTATGGAAGATGCTACTACTATTGCATCTACCACCCATACAGATGTTGGCACTGCATGGGGTACTGAGACTCTTACTCTTACCACCGCAGAAGCAGACAGTATAGAGAACTATGGCAACCTGAGCGCCGAGTTTGCATACTCCTATGATGGGGGTGGAGGTGGCACACAGTACGCCCGTCCAAATTCTGACGTATCCGTTGGTTCCGGGTGGACCGTTACTGCCCCTGGTGGGTCAACGTCAAATCTTTACCTAAAAATTGACGAAGTTGTTGCTGATGATGCTACCACGCAAATATATCATCTACATCAGGGCGGTGCAAGCACAAACTATAAGATGACCTGTTCTTCCATATCAGAGCCAGAGGATCATACCAATACCAAGGTTTTCACAAGATCCAGATATTCCGGTGGAACATCCCTAGACAGGCTTAAGGTCAGAATATACTACAATAGCGGTGCCAGCTACTACGAAAAAGACTGGGGTAAGATCACTTGGATAGTTTATACAGACAAAGTTTGGACACTTACCGAAGCACAGTCTCAAAATTTAGACTGGGGTACAGACTTTACTGTTGAGCTTGTAAGATATGGCGTGGACAATGTAACTGCAAATTCCAGATACACACAGGTTTATGTGTCTGCTTCAGAAGCCTCACCGCAGGGATTCATAGCTGACGTATGGACTGAGATACTGGGTACTCAAGGACTTGAGGTAAGCTGGCAGGACTTTGTAACCCCAGACTCACAAACTGAGGTTAGGGGTGATACAGTCAAGATATATGCTGGCAATCGGGAGAGGTTGTACGGTATAGATGACGGTATATGGGACAATAAGACTCGTACATCAGGTGGTGATTACGGGCAGGGTACTACCACTCCACAGGCATGGGATTTTTGTAGCTGGGGCGGGAATGTCATTGCAACTAACAGAGAAGATGATGTCCAACTCCTAGACCTGGAAGCCGGTGCTACTGACTTTGCAAAGCTTATAGATGCGGGTTCTGACATAACCCCCAAGGCCAAGTTTTGTGACATTGTACAGAACCATCTGGTACTGACAAACATTAATCTTGCAAGCTACTTCTCCTACTCAGTGGTATGGTCGCATATTAATAACCCCACTAAGTTCTCTGTAGCTGATTATGTGAACTTGTCAGACATACAGCATATGAGGCAGAAACCAGGTGAAATCACCGGGTTTGTAGGTGGAGAGTACGGAACGTTATTTAAGAGGGGAAGCATCCACAGAATGTCCTGGGTGGGCGGCAACCTCATCTTCCGCTTTGACACCGTAGCACTCGGGATTGGGACTGCACACCCACAGAGCATTGTTACCGTAGACGATGACATTTACTTCTACGGGCATAACAACTTCTACGTAATGCCAAGTGGCGGTAAGCCAGTGCCAATTTCCATTGGAAAGATACAGCAAATGTTACTGGAATCACAGTGGGAAGAAAGGGCATTAAAGAAGTACGTAGCGACCATACAGGTGCAGCATGATCTAAACATTGTTGGTGCATATGACATGCTTTCAGGTCTGATCTTTTGGGCTGTAAACAACAACCAGGAAAACTCTTTGTCAAGAAGAAAGTCTGACATTATTGTGTATAACCCATCTGAGCAGAAGTGGGGTTATATAAGGGACGCAACGTTTTCTAGTGACACTACAAAGGGAATTTCCACTCTGATTGCGTCTCCAAATATTCAAGAAGATACTGGGTACTTGCTAATTAACTTTCACGTATTCGCACATGATAGCACTGGTAGCGATGCGTTAGAATTGTATAAGTTTAGCGAGGACCGTTCTGGTCCAATAGTGCTAAAGACCAATGTAATATCCACTGCGGCAATAGCACAGGATCTTGGTAGGGTAGCGATACTTAAAAGGATACGCCCGATCTTTTCACGCATTGGGAGCAAGGACTACCCATCGGATTCTGGTGGACCAACATTTGTTCCACGTTATAGCATTGTAGCATATTCATCTAATGATCCAAACATGATAGACGATGTACAATCTGCTACCGTGACAAATAATGAAGAGGACAGGAGCGGTTGGGCCAATGTTACACCATTAGATAGTGGAGAATTCTGGCAGTTCCAAATTACAATACCAGATTATGCAGTAGCTCTTTTCCCTGTTGCCGGAGAAGATGATGACTCATCTTCCTATGGGTTGCTGAAGAATGTAATTTCATTGCAGGTAGACATGGAGCCTAGCGGGACTAGGTAATATTGTGGAAGTAGAACCTCTAGTAACTCAGACTCAGGACTTCCGTGAAAGGGATGCGTCCTTTGCAAAGCTGGAAGCATTAAGGGAAGCTTATTACAGAAAAGACATTCCGGTACCTGATGGCTTTGAGCTTCTCAATGACACCGTGACCGCTACAGTTGGTACGTCTATTTTTCAATGCATGGAATTCCCTGCCGGGTCAGACAACGGAATTGCCGTGGCCTTTGGAAGACCAGCGCTATGGACTAATGGGAAAGTAAAGACTGGGTACCTTTGGGCTACTGACGATACAGACACAACCGTTATACGCTGGAATGTTATTATACATGGCTGGTCTGGGTCAGCACAGACTGTCATACGAAACACAAATCAGGACTTGACTCCAAGCGGTACTGCCAACCAATTTGCTTGGCAAACAATGATAACCGAAAGCACTCCATTTACTTCTACCTATGATGCCATTGGTCTAAGAATACGAAGAGACGGTGGTACTGATGTCAATGCAGATGAGGGAAGAATTATGGCCGTATATATGCAATTCTTGCCAATACACAGGCAGTAATGAAAGAAGTGCTCCCAATTGCTACTGAGACTGCGCCTTCATGGTTTAATACCATTAGGCATGGGATAAATGTCACCATAGATAATTCTGGTGGATATGTTTCTCCTGGTGACGTTTATAGGCAGCTTAGAGAAGGCAATTGGATGTTGTATATAATGATGCATGATGGTGACTATGTGGGTTTTACAATCCTTGAGTTACTAGATTCAGCTAAGGGGCAATGGGTAAACATACCGTTTGCATATGCAACCACGGATATGTATGAAGAGTTTTTTGACCATATCATAGAACAGGCAGACTTAAATGGTATGGCCGGTATAAAGTTTGTTTCCTCACGCGAAGGCTTTGAGAGGGTAGCCAAGAAGCGTGGCTGGAAGCGGGGCTTTACAGAGTACATAGTAAAGGATTTTACGGGGGGCTAAAATGGGACCAGCAGCAGCATTACCAATGGCAGCGCAAATTGGAATACCAGTTGCGTCTAGTGTGTTGGGTGGCATTGGAGGTAAAAGAGGAGCAAAGGCCGCTAATCAGCCAACAAGCTTTTCACAGACCCAACAGGTCACGCCAATGGATTTTAACTATGCATATGGTGGGGATAGAGGCGGGACAGGTGGTCAACAAGTTCTTGGTGATCTTGTGAATGCTTGGGTGGGCATGCTAGGACAGCAGGCACAGAATAACTGGCTATCTCCAAGAGGCCAGGAACTATGGCAGGGTGGAATGCAAGATTGGAGACAAGGGAGAGCATCTTAAATGGCGTACAAACAATTAGGACAATATCTAAAGGGATATGGCCTAGACGTACCTGAGTGGCTCTCTCCTGCCATGGGTGACTATGAGCAGGACCCATACCTTGGTGGGCAGATGGATGAGCTTACCAGGCGGTCACAGCAGGCATTCGGGCAGAATCTCGGTGCTCTTGCTGGACAGTATGGGCAGGCAGGCCGCATGGGTCCCATGCACCAAAAGATTGGTGGAGAGGCCATAGACGCTCAGCAACGGGGCCTGG
>Ga0255055_10003730_pt1 | contig 10202 bp, 8 predicted proteins | sample JV7_2_27_MG_FD_188633 | JGI IMG/M metagenome (GOLD analysis project Ga0255055, IMG submission 188633) | Seawater microbial communities from Jervis Inlet, British Columbia, Canada - JV7_2_27 | ecosystem: Environmental > Aquatic > Marine > Inlet | place: Canada: British Columbia | collected... | reverse complement strand
AGTGAAACAGATTGGAATTATCACCAAAGACGGTATGACCATGATGCCGATTATTGCCAATATTGGTGCGGAGTGCTGGAAGACAAAACAGGCTAAGGAAAACAAGGAGCAAGGATTGCTTTGGGAGGGAATAACAGCGCTATCGCTTTTACTGGCGGGGGCAAATATTATTGTATTGAGACATCCCGAGACCTTGAAATTAATAAGGGAAACGATAGAAGCGAGGTGAAAATGGCACAAGTAAAAAAAATAACACGGAAATTAGAAGAAATTCATGAGAAGATAAAAGCGGAGGTTCCCTGGGAGCCAGTAGGTCCCAGCCCGATGCCGGGACTTCCTGACCTCAGACAATGGGACATGAGGTTATTGAAAACATATGCGCCTTTTTACGCGCCATTCTGTGATTTGTGTTGCTTCTGTACCTATGGCAAGTGTGACCTCACCGAAGGAAGAAGAGGTGCCTGTGGTATTGATATAGCTACCCAACAAGCCAGGTTTGTACTTCTCGCCTGCTTGATGGGATGCTCCGCTCATGCTGCTCATGGCGGGCACATTCTGGAGTTTCTGATCGAAAAGCATGGCCCGGATAAGAAGATAGACTTAGGTTCGTCCATTGAACTTGAAGCACCGCATATAAGAACTGTTGTCGGGTTAAAGCCTGAGACACTGGGAGACCTCCAAATAGCTCTAGAGTATGTCTTCAAGGAAATCGCTCATCTTCTTGATTCTTGCCATACAGGGCAAGAGGGAAGCGCCTTGGACTATGAATCCAAGGCCTTGCATGCCGGCATGCTGGACCACGTTGGAATGGAAGCAGCTGACATCGCTCAGATTGTCGGATTCGGCTACCCCACTTCTGTTGCTGATACACCTCTGGTTGACATGGGATGGGGTGCAATAGATAAGAGTAAGCCTGTAATTTTAGTGTCAGGACACAATCCAGCTACGTCAACGGTATTGATTGACTATCTCAGGGAGCACAACCTTGAAGACCAGGTGGAGGTTTGTGGCCTCTGCTGCACTGCTCTGGAAACAACTAGGTATTCGGACAAAGCCAAAATAGTTGGTCCTCTTTCCCGTGCGCTTTTCTTCATGAGGGCAGGCATTGCCGATGTGATAATGACTGACGAGCAGTGCATCAGAACAGATACGCCTCAGGAAGCAGCCAAGGTGGGGTCAGCAGTTATCGCCTGCCTGGACAAGGCTATGTATGGACTTGAGGATGCCACTGAACTGGATACAGATGAGATAGTAAGGCGAATGGTGGATAATAAGGAGCAATTCGCCATCCTGGACTCCCCCAAGGCGGCCGAGGTGGCGGTTAAAGTCGCCATGGCAATAGCTCCCCAGAGAAAGAAGGAATGGGTAACGGAGGAAGAAGCCATAGAGCTGGCTAAGAAGTGTACCAACTGTGGAATGTGCGAACAGGTATGTCCCAACCTATTTAATATTGGCGGTGGTATAACTGAAGTCGCCAAAGGTAACTTTGACTTAATAAGGCAGCAATTCCTGCAATGTATCGGTTGCGGTAAGTGTGAACAAGAGTGTCCCAACGATGTTCCTATCTTTAAGATAATGCAGACGGCAGCAAGCACGGAGACCTGGAAGTGCAGGGCTGGACGCGGTCCGATTATGGATACCGAGATAAGAAACGTCGGTGCACCTATCACTCTAGGAACTATCCCCGGGGTCATCGCAATTGTTGGCTGCTCCAATTATCCCGACATAAACGATATTGCCGATATGGTAGAAGAATTCGCCAAGAGGAAGTATATTGTGGTTCTCTCGGGTTGTGCTGCCATGGCCGCCGGGATGAAAAAGGATGAAGATGGCTTGACAGTGTACGAAAAATACCCTCCCGACTTTGACGGTGGCGGCGTAGTGAATGTTGGCTCCTGTGTCGCCAATAGTCATATCACTGGCGCGGCAATAAAAGTAGCCAATATCTTTGCTGCACTTCCATTGAGAGGCAACTATGAGGTCATAGCTGACCATACGCTCAATCGTTTAGGGGCCGTGGGAGTGGCCTGGGGTGCATATTCACAGAAGGCTGCATCCATAGGTACAGGATGTAACAGGTTGGGTATACCTGTGGTCTTAGGCCCGCATTCCTCCAAGTATCGAAGGCTATACCTCTCCAGGAAGGAAGAGGGCGACTGGAAGGCCATGGATGCCAGGAAGAAGGAGATTGTGGATACGGTGGAGCCGGCACCTGAGCACCTGGCTTATGTATGTGAGACTAAAGAGAAAGCCATGCCCATGATTGCCAAGTTTTGCATAAGAAGAAACGATACTCCCCAGGGAAGAGCGATAAAGCTGAACCACTATATTTCCCTGTATAAAAAGTATATTGGCCCCGGTCTTCCTGAAGACTTACACCTCTTTGTCCGCAGGGATGCTGACATACCGCTGGTCTATAAAAAGGAAGTGCGAGCACACTTACAGGAAATTGGCTGGCAACCCAGGGAGCCCATTGGATTACCTACCCTCATTGGCACCTATCCCACCAAGGTTCCTGTGGATGCAGTGATACACTAGTAACAGAGGGAAATGGTTAAAAGGAGGCAAAAATGAGTGCAGTAATGCCACGCCACCGAGTGAATGTCTTAACGGGAATCAAATCAGCCAGGCTGATCGAAGACCCCGTGGAATATGCCAGTCTGATTAAGAAGGCCAAAAGGCCACTTCTTGTAGTTGGTCCTTTATTGCTAGCGTCTCTGCCTGACGGAAAATTACTTATGGAGTATGCCTTGGACATAGCCAAAGCGGCTGGTATTCCAATATGTGCGACAGCCCAGACTAGAGGAAAAATTGTGGAATTGGGAGTACAGCCAGATTGTGTTTACGATGCCGTCGAGATAGTAAACGCTCTTAAAGACCCTGACTGGCAGGGAGTTAAAAAGGAGGGGAACCATGACTTGGTGATGTTCTTCGGCATAAGGTCGGATCTTGGTACCCAAGGTCTTTCTACTCTCAAACACTTCGCGCCCCATTTAAAGACTATGACGCTGTGCAAGCATTACTTCCCCCATGCCAATTACTCAGTCCCTAATTTCAAGAAGGATGCGAAGTGGCAGGAGTTTTTAGAAAGCTTAATAGCCAATTTAAAGAAAGGAGACTAAAGGAAAATGGAAGGCGAATTTCATGTCGATATGGGACCACAGTATGAAGGAGAGGTGATAAGAAAGGAAGGCCTCTATATTGAGTTCGGTGGGCCAAAGGTAGCACATAAGTTTGAATTAGCAACAGTTAAAAGTCCTGATGAAATCGAGAATGAAAAAGTAAAGATTATTGGCCCGGACATGGGTGATTTGAAACCTTATGATCCAGAGAAAGGCGGTGGTAGCTATCCTATTGCCATTCTGGTAGATGTTGCTGGAGGAGAATTGGACAAGGATGCCGAAGCAATCATTGAGAGAAGAATCCACATGTTCACCAATATGATTGAGGGCTGGTATCATATGAATCAGAGGCAGGATGTATGGATCAGGATGAATAAAGATGCCTATAAAAAGGGCTTTAATTCCCTGCGGGAATTGGGAGAAATCTATATCTTGCTTTATACATCGGAGATGCCAATCATCGAAAGCATTCAAGTCACTATTATCACCGATGAAAAAAAGATTGAGGAGCTTCTTCCCCACGCTTTGGAAGTTTATGCTGCCAGGGATGAGCGGGCAAGGAACTTAAATGATGAGGATGTGGATACTTTCTACGGCTGCGTTCTATGTCAGAGCTTTGCCCCAACCCATGTCTCTATCATAACTCCAAATAGAATTGCCAACTGTGGAGCGATAAACTGGTTTGACGGCAGAGCTGCCGCCAAGATTGACCCTGAGGGGCCCATATTTGCCATACCGAAGGGGGAGCTTATAGATGCTATAAAGGGTGAATATTCAGGAGCGAATGCAATTGAAGCTGAAAAGTCTCTGGGAAACTACGATAGAGTTTATCTCTATAGTGCATTTGAGCACCCCCATACATCTTGTGGCTGTTTCGAGGCAATTGTATATTACATTCCTGAGGTGGATGCCTTTGGAGTAGTGAACAGAGAGTTCAAGAGTGAAACTGTGGTAGGAGAGACATTTTCCCGCATGGCTGGCGAAACTTCGGGAGGAAAACAAATAGAAGGAAGATTGGGGACTGGACTGGAGCAACTAAGGTCTCCTAAATTCATCCAGGCGGATGGTGGCCTGGCTAGAATAGTGTGGATGCCCAAGGAAATAAAGGAAAGGTTTAAAGATGTTCTGGAAGCGAAAGGACTCTACGATAAAACAGCCACAGAGGAAGACGTTAAAAACGTGGATGAGCTTATGGAATTCTTAGAAAAAGCAGGGCACCCCTGGATAAAAGGAGAAGTAGAGCTTCCAACGTAAATGCCAGAGGGAAAAAGGCGAAATTCATAATCATATCCCAGTTTTAATTGAGGAGGTTTGCTATGCCAGTTGCAGGTTCTGAGATTGTAAAGATGCTTCCCGGAAGGAGGCCGTGTAAGGACTGCGGCTTCCCTACTTGTTTTGCTTTTGCCATGAAGCTAGCTTCGGGCGGGGCTACTGTAGACAAATGCCCTTATCTCTCCGAGGAAGTGAAGGCCAAGCTACTGGACCTTCTGGCACCGCCGATAAAGCTTGTTACCATAGGCTCTGGGGAGAATGCTGTCAAAATCGGGAATGAAGAAGTGGTATACCGGCATGAGAAAACCTTTGTCCATTCGCCAGGCATCGCTATCCTTATCTCAGACAAAGAGGACAGTGCCAAAATCGAGGAGAAGATAAAGAAGATAAAAGAATTGCAATTCCCCTGGGTCGGCGTAAATCTAAAGGCAGACCTTCTGGCGCTTTATTTTGAATCGGGGAACAAGGACAAGTTTCTGGCTTTGGTGAAGAAAGCTTATGATTCGACAGACCTGGGCATTGTCTTAATTTCAGAAGATATGGATGCCTTATTTGGGGCACGGGATATATGCATGGATAGACATCCCCTTATTTACCCCATAACGAAGGAAAACATTGACGAGGCCATCCCAAAGATTAAGGCGAACATTACTCCCGTTGGCCTTCGTGGAGAGAGTATCGAGGAACTTATTCCTCTAACTACTAAGTTAAAAGATGCTGGGATTGAAGAGTTGGTTTTAGCCCCTGGTTCTAAAAGTTTGATGGAGGCGATAAGAGACCAGACTTTTATCAGAAGGGCAGCGCTAAAGCAGGGTTTCAAGCCTCTTGGCTATCCCACTATTGCCTTTCCTTGCTTCATGGTCAAAGATGGACTGAGGGAAATCATAGCGGGGTCGGCGTTTATAAATAAATGGGCCGGAATTATTGTCCTTTCCGATTTCGATCAATACTCTCTGCTTCCTCTTCTAGTTCAACGGCTTAACATTTATACCGATCCTCGTTTTCCTATGGCAGTAGAAGAGAAGTATTATGAAGTAGGAGAACCTGACGAATCCTCCCCGGTACTCGTCACTTCAAATTGGGCTTTGACTTATTTCCTTGTCTCATCGGCTGTTGAGGCTACTAAGGTTCCTGCCTATGTTTGTGTTAAGGACGCAGAAGGGCTTGGTGTCCTCACTGCCTGGGCGGCAGGTAAGTTTAGCGGCGATTCCGTAGGAACATTTATTAAGAAATGTGGCGTCGGTGATAGGGTGAAACATAGAAAGCTAGTTATCCCGGGAAAAGTGGCCAGGATCAAGGGCGAGCTCGAGGATGCTTTGAACCTCGAGTGGGAGGTAATAATCGGTCCCCGGGAAACGACTGGGCTAGGGGCTTTCTTGCCTGGATTTTCCAAACAACTTAAAGAATGATTACAGAGGAGCAAGCTAGACAAGCAGTAGCTAAGATTCTAAGTTCGCATAAAAAAGAGAAGAAGAATTTAATCCCGCTATTGCAAGAAGTTCAGACAAAGCTGGGGTATCTCCCCAAGAAAACGATGCAAGAAATTGCTGACTTCCTGGAGATGCCAGCGGTTGAGGTTTGGGGGGTTGCTACTTTTTATAATCAGTTCCGCTTTGTTCCGTTAGGAAAATACCACACCATGGTTTGCATGGGGACTGCATGTCACTTAGTGGGGGGTAGGCTTATTGTGGAGGCCTTGGAGCGTGAGTTAGATATCAAAGTAGGCAAGACTACCGAAGATGGTAACTTTAGCTTGGAAAGGGTCGCTTGTATCGGGTGCTGCATGCTGGCTCCCGTGGTAGTAATAGGGGATCAAATTCATCCGAAGATGACGCCTTTTAAAGTAGAAGAGTCTCTGATCCCTTATAAGCAAGAAATTCATAAAGAGAAGAGTTGAGGCAGAGTCCCTATCTCGTATCTCTTTCTGTCTCTGTCTGGTGTTTAACGTGACTTTCGAGGAAATTAATAATAGGGCGAAGTCGGAATGGGCAGCTCTACAGAAGGGCAGCTACATTCTTGTCGGCACAGCTACTTGTGGTCGGGCAGCCGGCGCCCTGGATGTAGTTGATGCCTTTAATAAGGAGCTAACGCGGCAAGGTCTGGGAGTCCCGATTATCCAGGTTGGCTGCACGGGTCTCTGCTATGCTGATCCCTTGGTCGTTATATCCAAGGCTGGCTCTCTTCGTGTCGTGTATGCCAATGTGACTCCGGAAATTGTACCTCGCCTTGTGGAAGGTTATGTTGCAGGCGATGACCCTTGCCTTGAGCTTGCCTTAGGCACCCTTGAAGGATGTGATGGGAAAGCAGTTTACATTCCCGAGCTTCCCAGGTTTGAGCATGAGCTTCGTCTTATACTGCGCCGCTGTGGCTGCATCGACCCTGAAAATATAAATCACTACATCGCCAATGGTGGTTATAGCGGTCTGGAAAAAGCGTTAAAAATGTCGCCTGGGGAAATAGTCGGGGAGCTGAAGAAATCTGGGCTGCGGGGGCGAGGAGGGGCTGGATTTCCTACACATCGGAAGTGGGAGCTATGCCGTAAGGCTAGAAGCACACCAAAGTATGTCGTATGCAATGCCGATGAAGGAGACCCCGGTGCTTTTATGGACCGGGTGGTTCTGGAAAGCGACCCCCATCAAGTCATTGAGGGCATGATTATTGCCGGTTACGTCGTAGGTGCCGAGCGAGGTTATATCTATGTCCGTGCTGAATATCCTTTAGCTATTGAGCGTGTGCAGATTGCCTTAAAGCAAGCCGAGGAGTTTGGTTTCCTGGGAGATAATATCTTAGGCAGTGGTTTTGGTTTCCATATCGAGATAGCAGCAGGAGCTGGTGCTTTCGTCTCTGGTGAAGCCACGGCATTAGTCGCGGCTATGGAAGGCAGAAGGAGTGAGCCTAGGCCAAAACCTCCTCACCTTGCGGAGGTTGGCTTGTGGAATAAACCTACTTTATTAAACAATGTGAAGACCTTTGCTTATGTTCCTTTGATAATTGAGCGGGGTGCGGGCTGGTTTGCCTCCATCGGCACCGAAGGAAGCAAGGGCACGGCAGTGTTCACCTTGGCAGGCAAAGTAGCCAGTTCGGGATTGGCTGAGGTGCCTATGGGCACAACACTTCGTGAGCTTATTTATGACATCGGTGGTGGAGTTGCTAAAGATAAGCAGTTCAAAGCAGTACAGATAGGGGGACCCTCGGGGGGTTGTCTCCCCGAGACTTTGCTCGACATTCCTATCGATTATGATTCCCTTCGAGAGGCAGGTTCGATGATGGGCTCGGGGGGTATGATTGGCATGGATGAAGATAATTGCATGGTCGATGCTGCGAGGTTTTTTCTTGATTTCTCTACTAAGGAATCCTGTGGGAAATGCACTATGTGCCGGTTAGGGACTTTGCAAATGCTACACATTTTAGAGGACATCACGGCTGGCCGAGGCAAAATAGGGGATTTTGACATTCTCTTTGCATTGGCTGAGGATGTTAAAATAGGATCGCTTTGTGGCTTAGGAAAAACAGCTCCCAATCCTGTACTCACAACCTTACGTTATTTCCGCGATGAATACGAAGCTCATGTCCTGGGAAAATGCTGCCCCGCCAGAGTGTGTCCCGAACTCACTGCTTATTATATCCTTCCAGATAAGTGTGATAGAGCCTGTGAGCATTGTGTTTTGACATGTCCCACAGAAGCAATTAAAGGGGGTAAAGGGGAAGTTAAAATCATAGACCAGGAAAAGTGTTCTAAGTGTGGTACGTGCTTGGAAGTCTGCCCTCCCGAGTATAATGCGGTAGTGAAGCTATCGCCTGTTAGCTTGCTACCCTCCTCGAATTTGTCTGAAAAGAGAGCAAGGAAATGACCAAAACGGTTGCTGTCGCAGGAAAAGGAGGTACAGGTAAGACTAGTGTTGCTGCCTTACTCATCAAGTTCCTTTCTCAAAAGGGGTTGGTCCTGGCTGTAGATGCTGACCCTAGCATCAATCTTAACCAGGCGCTGGGTCTGCCTCTGGATGATAGCAAGACTGTGGGTAGAATACGGGAAAAAATGACTGAAGATATCTCCGCGGGTCGTTTAAGCCCCACCATTGCCAAACAGGAATATCTGTTTGGCAAGATACTGGAATCCCTGATAGAGTCCAAAGGCTTTGACCTTTTAGCCATGGGGCGTCCGGAAGGGCCGGGATGCTATTGTGCGTCTAATGAATTTCTGCGTGTCTCCTTAGATAAGCTGGTGAAAGATTATAAGTATGATTATATTGTCATGGACTGCGAGGCGGGGATGGAACACGTTAGTCGCCAAACAACCAGAGATGTTGATGTTTTGCTCATTATGTCTGACCCCACGATTAGAGGTGTCACTACGGCAACGCGAATTAAGGAACTCATTGGAGAATTGAGAACAAAAGTAGGTGAACTTGGATTTATAGTCAACCGTGTCAAAGGCGAATTATCTCCGGAGATAAAAAAGGCAATTGACGAATCTGGCCTTCAGGTTATTGCTCTGATTCCAGAAGACCCCAATGTAGCAGGTTTGGAAATGAAGGGGAGGCCCGTAACCGAACTTCCCGAGGAATCTCCCCTCCAAGTAAAGGTCAAAGAGATAGTTGAACGTTTACCTTTATGATTGAAAAGACATCCTCCTTAGAGGAGGATTAGCGAAAATAAGTCGAAAGGCAGGTAATTGCTTATGGATACAAAAGAATACCCGGTGATATGGTTACAAGCCGCTGGATGTACAGGCTGCTCCGTCTCCCTTCTCAACGTTTTAAACCCCTCTATTAAAAACCTCTTAGTTGACGAAGTGCTCCCGGGCAGTCATATAAATCTAAGGTTTCATCCTACTGTCATGGCGGGAGCGGGAGCGCCTGCCATCGAAGTTATGGTGGATACCTCACAGAAGAAAAAGAAAGGTTACATCCTGATTATAGAAGGGGCTATACCTACTGCTAAAGGTGGTATCCATGGCGTGATTGGTGAAAAGGATGGAAAGCCGATGACCATGCAATCATGGGTGGAAACATTAGCCAAAGATGCCATGGCGGTAATCGCTTTGGGTAGCTGTGCTGCCTTTGGGGGCATTCCTGCTGCTCAACCTAATCCTACTCAGTGTTGCAGTGTCAGTGAGGTTCTTCAAGCCAAAGGCATCAACACTCCAGTGGTAAATATCCCTGGTTGCCCGCCACACCCTGACTGGTTTGTGGGTACGGTGGCAAGCATTCTGCTTTCCGGTCTGCCGAAGCCGGAGGATTTGGACGAGCTTGGGCGTCCCAAAGCCTTCTACGGGCAAACAATCCATGAAAACTGCTCACGGCGGGCCTACTATGATGAGAATAAGTTTGCAAAGAAATTCGGCGATCCCGGGTGCAACTATGAATTGGGGTGCAGGGGGCCTATAACCCATGCCGATTGTCCCGTGAGGTTGTGGAACGATAAAGTTAGCTGGTGTGTCGGCTGTGGTGCCACTTGTATTGGCTGTACTGAGCCTGATTTCTTCGACATAGCCCCGCTTTATGAGAAAATAAAAGAAGCTGCTCTGCCAGAGGAGGTTTGAATTAATGGGCAAGATTATAATCGATCCAGTAACTCGTATTGAAGGACATCTTAAGGTGGAGGCAGTAGTCGAGGGTGGTAAAGTAAAAGAGGCCAAGAGCTCGGGGATGCTGTTCCGCGGCCTAGAGTTGATCATGAGAGGCAGGGACCCCCGTGACGCCCAGCGGATAACTCAACGTGTTTGCGGAGTTTGCCCTACAAGTCATTCTACTGCTGCTACTCTAAACTTGGATAGCGCTTTCGGCATCGCTGACAAGATCCCCGACA
>Ga0255055_10003729_pt1 | contig 10203 bp, 7 predicted proteins | sample JV7_2_27_MG_FD_188633 | JGI IMG/M metagenome (GOLD analysis project Ga0255055, IMG submission 188633) | Seawater microbial communities from Jervis Inlet, British Columbia, Canada - JV7_2_27 | ecosystem: Environmental > Aquatic > Marine > Inlet | place: Canada: British Columbia | collected... | reverse complement strand
GACTTCAGCCTGATCCCTGATATAAAGATCTTGCGGTGGATGACGCAAATCTTCAACCCACTCGGCGCGCTCTTCTTTGTCTTCGCCAAAAACGTTATGGTCCTCTTCGAGGTGATCCCGAATCAGTTTCAATTTTTTAGGATGAAATTTGGAATGCACCATATCCTGCCGCACAGAGACCCACAAGTCTTTAAGCCCAATCCCCACCGGGCAGACTTCCTGACAATGGCCACACAGGGTACACTTAAAGACCGTGTCACTGAAATGTTTCCATTGGTCCTCGGACAGTTCTTTGCTTCTGAAAATTTTGCGAAATAATATATTGCGACTGCGCACGATTTTTTTAAGGCCGTCGATGCGGAAAACAGCCGACAGGTTTCCATCCCGGGAAGCCGCCACCGTCGGGCATACCTGGGCACAGAACTGGCAGTTTGTGCAGGCCCCCATCTCCAGAAGCTGTCTTTTACTATAGTCTTGATTGGCCATGCTGTTTACGTTTTCTCTGTTGCCTGAAATACAGAGTGTTGTGTCCCACAAAAATGTTACTAAAGTCGCAATCTTGCACTGGCTGTTGGCTCCTTGCTGCTGGCTGACCCGGAGACAAGCAGCTAGAAATCGGTGACCATGGTGACTAGAGACCAGGGGCCGGTGACCAGAAGCCAGTAGCAAGAAGCCCAAAATAAAACCGTGTTTTGTAAATTACTTGCGGAACACAACACCAGAAAGTTTTCGCAAGGCGCTTAATTCGCCTGGATCAACTTGCTGATGAACTGGCTGATATTATAAATTTTAAATTTTTGCTTTCTCAGTTTGGCATTCGACAGATTGTGAACGCAGGAATTACACTCGGTTAATACGATTTCGGCATTGACCGCCTCGACCTCGGCCAGCCGTCGACGCGCCATGGCGATGGAATTTTTAGCATAGGCGCCGCGGACGCCGCCTCCGGCGCCGCAACAAAGGGCCTCGGCATGGTGATGCTCCAACTCGACGAAATTCGGCGCAATCTTTCTGATGATCTCGCGCGGTTCCTCGTAAATACCGCAATGCCGCCCTAAATCACAGGGATCATGATAGGTCACGCGTTTGTCCGTCTGAACACCAAAATCAAAATCTTTTAGAAATTGGCTGAGATGTAAAACGCCCACGCCGTTATCCTTGAGCGTCGCAAACTGGGTTTTGTTGTTAAACGTTCTGGAGCAATACGGACATCCCGTGATGATGGCTTTGGCGCCGGTGTCAAGAATACGGTCAATATTTTTGCGGGCTAAATCCGTGTTAATCTGATATCCAACATCTTCCAGCACCCCGCTGCAGCAAGTTTCATCGATCAAGGTATAATCCACCCCCAGTTGATCCAGCAGAACGAGCGTCGCTTGGGTGGCTTCGTCTTCCCGATAGGCCCCCACACAACCGATAAAATAAACATATTGCGCCGATGGTTTGCGTTGGCCCTCAAATTCTGCGGGCTCATCTTCGGCGTAAATGTTGGTATGCTTTTGCAGAACTTCATGCATCCCTTTAAAAGCCGGATGGCAGGAGCCGATATCGACCATGTCTTTTCTAACCTGCTTGATTATTTCGGGGACTTCTACACCCGATGGACAGTTCGTTGAGCAACTGGCGCAGGTGGTGCATTGAAAAAGGGTTTCAATTAACTCATCGTTGAGATCGATTTTTTTATCCATGACCTCCTTGAGCAGCAGCATCTTGCCCCGGGCATTAAAGGCGGAACGCAGGGTCGCCCCGAATACCGGGCAGGCCGACCGGCAAAACCCGCAGGATGAACATCGCAGCACTTGATCGCGATATTTTTTTTCAAATTCATATTTCTCCGTCATGTCAAACCTCCGAAATTCGCTCTGATATCCCGGCCGCCAGAGTCGGACGGCGGGGAGCTTCATTTATGTTCGGTAACCGCGTTCCAGGCCAGAACCACCGGTGATAGAATCATATGCAGCAGCCGGCTAAACGGCAAATAGACGATAAATATTCCGGTCAGGATGGCGTGCAGGTACCATCCGTATCCGTATAGATTACTCATAACCGATGGCTGCGTAAACAGGCGGCTGATACTAAAGCCCACAAACGCATATGCAGCCGAGTCCGGCGTGCCGGTCATAGCAATTCGCATACCTTCAAGGACAAACCCGACCAGCACAATACTGCCGATTAATATCAATGCGGTTCGGTCCTGGCCGGGGAGTCCCGATATCCGGCCGGCGCGTTGAACCCGGCCGCGGATCAATGCCAGAATTACGCCGATTATGATCATCAAGCCCGTGAGATCGAATAGGAAACCGGTCAGGGCATTGTTTTTGTCCAGCATATCCCAAATCCAGGGCGCGTCCGGCGTCGTGAGGGAAGCGCTTAAAGCGACCAGGCCCCAAAGAAACCGGATTGCCAGCGGGAAAAAGATCAGGCCATGGATGAGCCAACGGATCTGGGATTGGCGCAAAAGTCTCCTTTGAAAAAAAACATCCCACAGGATGGTTTTGATACGAAAAGCGAATATGCCGGTCCGATCGGCTGCCCTGACGTCCTTGTCGGAATGATCAACATCCTTGTTCTTACCCCCGGCGCCTGACAAAATCAGTGAAAAGGTCATGGCCATTCCGGCGAGGAAAAGCACAAGCGTTAAAATGGTTGTCGTATCGCCCAGAGACAGGGTGGCTGCATGACATGGCATGCAAAGCATACTTTTGGCAGGCAGAACCCGGGCCGCTGCTCCGATCGCATTATCCGGGTAATGGCATCGCCGGCAATAGGATTCATCATCAAACTCAACCAGCTGGTGAATCGTCGATGGCTCACCGTTAAGCTGATTTTTTTCCCAGAGAATCCGCTTAGATTCGTCATGACGGGCCGGCAGGACCCCTTGAAGATGGCAGGCTTCACAGGCCACCCTTATATGGGCATCGTGCGCCACTTTTTCATCATGCGGGGGGTGGCATTGACGGCAATCTGCTAATTTCTGGCTCGTATGCTTATAGGCCGCCGCTTGACCATGACATTCGTTACAAGCAATCCGGGCGTGGGACCATTTTTGATCGTCAATTGTTTCGATAAAAGGTATCGATGTTAAATCCCCTGCCGCTGTTTCGGCTTGCGTTTGGTCGTGGCAGCCAAGACACAAACGATTAATTTTCTCAGCCGCGGCGGCGTCCTGCAAATCCGGCTGAAGATGACAAATCATGCAGTCCTGGTCTTCCGCTGCAAAAAGGGGCAGTTCGGCTTCCTGCTTATGGCAGATGTCGCATTGTTTTTCCAGGGGCCTATCGGGATCAAACGGTTCCAACCGATCCTGCGGCGGAAGCTCTGCATGTGGAGGGTGACATTCGATGCAGTATTCATAGCTTTGATTGTCTAGAGTTTTTTCGGAACCGTGTAATCCCTGATCGAGATCCTCCAAAATGTGATCATGACATGCCAGGCAGTGCTCCACATCAAAAAAATCAGACGACTGCTTGTTAACATTGGTAGGATCGGGGTGCCGTGGGCGATCGTTGATATCTGCGTGGCAGTCGTGGCACGAATTTTGTCCATGGACAGAGGCATGAAATTTCTCGTGATCGATGAGCCAGCCCGCCTCGACCCCAGGAGCTCCAAAAACTGCCGCCAGAAAAAATAAACCAATTATTCTTAGCCGGCGGACAATGGTCGGTTGGTTGAGCACTTATCCTTTTAGCTCTTCTTCGTATTTCTTCATTTCGGCCAGCATCCATTTCTGCACAGCTTCCGGGCCGTGAAAAAAAATACTGAGATCAGGGGTGTTCGCAGGCCTTATTTTATAAAGCCAGCCCTGACCGTAACAGTCGGAATTGATCAGACCGGGATCCATTTCCAGGTCTTCGTTGACCGCTGCAAGTTCTCCATCGAACGGCGCATATACCTTCCCCAACCACTTCCCGGACTCGATTTTGGCAAATTTTTTGCCGGCTTTAAGCAGCTTGCCGTCTTCCGGCAGTTGAACATAGACAATTTCTCCGGCCAGTTTCCGGGCAAAATCGTCCATGCCCATAATGATGAGATCTTCTTCGGGCCGCAGCCAGAAATGATTCTCTTCGTAATATAATTCATCCGGTAAGTTAAACCCATTAATCTCCATTTAAAGAACCTCCTTAAATCCAATGCACTAAGGCAGCCGCTGAACTCTTTTGATGGGCCTTTAAACTTCGAGTCCCAGTTTTCCCGGGTTGAGAATGGCATTGGGGTCTAATAAATTTTTGAGGCCATTCATTACCTGCATAAACACGGGATCGTGCTCCAGATTCATATACTCGGCTTTAGCAATGCCGACACCATGTTCGCCCGTAAGGGTCCCATCGAGATCGAGCGCCAATTTGAACAAATCGGCCTCAACCTGTTTGACGCGGGCGACTTCAGCCGGATCGGTGCCGTCGTAGACCATAACCGGGTGAATATTTCCGTCACCGGCGTGCGCTACAGTGGCAATCAGCATATTGTGGCGCTTGCCGATATCCAGAATACCGGTCAGCATCTCAGCCACTTTACTGATGGGGACCACCAGATCTTCCGCCAGGACATTATTGTTCAAACGGGTCAGGACACCATAGCTCGCCTTGCGGGCCGCCCACAACTGCTCGGCCTCCTCAACCGTTGAGGCCTGGGCGATATCACCGGCATTGTTGTTCTGCAGGGCTTCTACCACTTTGTCCATCTGACGATCCGTTTCTTCCTGGGTATACCCGTCGGTTTCCACCAGCAGCATGGCCGCCACTTCGGGCAGATCGAAATCGGTGGCCTGGTTAACGGCTTGCAGATTTGCACTATCCATAAGCTCCAGTACGCTGGGGATAATCCCGGAACGCATGATTTCGCTGACCGCTTTTCCCGCTTGGGGCAGGTCATCGAAGGTGGCCGAACAGGTCGTGGTGGCCCGGGGGGTGGGGTTGATTTTGAGCGTAATTTCGGTCACCACTCCCAGAGTACCTTCCGACCCCACGAAAAGCCGGGTTAAATCATAACCGGAGACACATTTCATGGTGTGCGAGCCGGTGTGCAGCACCGATCCATTCGGCAAAACAACTTCCAGATCAAGGACATAATCTCGAGTCGTGCCGTATTTCGCACCTTTAATACCACCGGCGTTGGTGGCCACATTACCGCCGATGGTGGACACTTTGCCCGAGGCCGGGTTGGGCGGGAAAAAAAAGCCTGAAGAGGCCAGGGCTTGATTTAGCTCATCGAAAACGACGCCGGGCTGAACCGTCACCTGGCGATCTTCGATGCTGATTCGAAGGATCGCGTTCATTTGGCTCATATCCAGCACCAGACCGCCTTCCTGGGGTACCGCCGAACCGGTCAGTGAGGTACCGGCTCCGCGCGGGGTGACCGGCAATTTATGTTCATTGGCTAATTTCAGAACATCGGCCACCTGGCGGGTGTTTTTTATCCAGACCGCCGCCGCCGGCCGCCGGTTCAGGCCGGATGAGTCATAGCTGAAACTGACGCGGTCAATCAAAGCATCCGTAAAGTTATCCGGACCCACAATATTGATCAGAGCTTCTTTAATTTTCGAATCCATGGCGCCTCTCTTTCACCTTTCATTCTTTGACGGTTCGCGCAATTTCGACAAACTCATCTTCGGTCAGCACCCGCTTCAAGTCATGCGACGTTTGCTTTACCTTTATAAGAACGGCCATCTGCTCGTCATCATTAAGTTCAATGTTCAGTTTCTGCGCCCATATCCCGATATTATCAAGCCCGCTCTTTTTACCCATGAAGATGTCAGGGGGTTCGTGGCCCACGAACTCTGGATTTACGGGATACACAATCGTCGGGTCCACTTCAAAAACGTTTTTATACCATCCGGTCACGATTCCGGATTCGATGTTATAGGCGTAATCACCGATAAAGGGCCGATTCTTGGGCACTTCAATCCCGGTCAGTTTCTGCACCAGTTTGGACAGTTCGTTGAGTTTGCCAAAATCGATACCCACATCGATCCCATAGAGGGTCAGCAGCGCCAGGGCGGTTTCTTCCATGGGGGTGTTGCCCGCGCGTTCACCGATTCCCAAAACCGTGGAGTGAATCACTTCAGCGCCGGCCAGCACCGCATTGATGGTATTGGCCACGCCCAGACCGAAATCCGAGTGGAAGTGGATCTCCACCGGCGTATTGACGCGTTCTATCACTTTGCGGGTAAAATAGGTTGCCGCATGCGATGACAGCACGCCAAAGGTGTCGACCAGGGTAAAGGCATCCATATGGCCTTCGGTGGCGACCTTCTCGACCAGATCCAGCAGCCAATCCATGTCCGAACGGGTGGCATCGATCGTGAAAAATACCGTGTACAGGCCGGCCTTTTTGGCCGCCTGGGTGGCGGTAATGGACAGCTCGACCGCTTTTTCCAGCGGCCATTTATAGCCCTGCTCGATTAAATGTTTGCTGGACGGAATTTCAATGATAATGCCGTCCACACCGCAATCGGCTGCCAGCTCGACATCCGGAATCATACAGCGCGAAAAACAAAAGATCTCGGCGTCCAGGTTGCGTTTGACGATTTCTCGAATGGCCGCCTCGTCATTGGGGGATACCGCCGGCATGCCGGCTTCGATGCGGTGAATCCCGACTTCGGAAAGCTTTTCGGCGATCTGGATTTTATCGTCTTTTTTCAAAATGATCCCGGCCTGCTGCTCGCCGTCACGCAGGGTAATGTCATGAATTTTGACGGCTTTGGGCGGTTTAAAGCCTTGGGTGACTTCCTCCAAATAGTTCCAGGAGCTGACATACCAGTTATCGGTTTTCCAGGGTTGTCCGCTGTTTTTCATATCTGCTTGGCTCATTTTTTTGCCTCCACTGTTAGAGTCTTAGTTGTGAATTCTTTGCATTTTATAGCAAAACATTTACGCCACCAAGACACAAAGACGCAAAGATGAATATTAACCAAAGGTTTGGCTTTGTGTCTTGGTGCCTTTGTGGCAATTTGTTCCGGCTTGTCCGGGTTAGGTATACTTTTAATCTATTTCTAAACAATTTTTTGACATTCGGGCACCACCTTAGAAGCTTCCAGAATCAATTCAACGGCTATTTCCGATGCAGTCTGATAAACGTATTCACAATTATTCGTTGGGCTCTCAGCCTTCCACCTGGGGAATAGATGGCGGCATTCCTTTTCAACCAATTTTTCTTCAAAGCGTCGATGAAACTCATAACAAAGCTCATCCACGCAGGTTAAATCATCGGTTCCCGATTCCCGGCCGTATAGCAAACCGATGCAGACAATACCGGATGCCAGGGCACCGCACAGGTGGCCGATCTGGACTAGCGGCAGTTCATCACCGCTGCGGGTTTCTCTTCCCGCGGCCATGCCCTCCAGGGTCCGGGTCAAGTCCACATCTTCCCTTTTGCGATGGGTTCCGCCGCCGCCATGAAATCCGGTCACCATTTTGACCATGCCGGGATCGGTGATTTTAAAGGTGTCATTAATCGCTAAAAAGACCGACTCGCTGCAATGGAATCCTTTTTTGCGGTTTGCGAGGGCTTTTTTCCCGGCCCTTTTGATGATTTGCCTGTCTTTTGCGTTCAAGTTAGCATTCCTTATGTATTTCCAGCGTGTTATTTCACCGCATGCTAAGACGGACGGGAAATTTTTTCCGCGCCAATCCGGTTTAGCCGGCAAATGGACTGGTGTTGCCTCCCGCAAGTAATTTACAAAACACGGTTTCTTGTTACTGGCCACTGGCTTCTTGCTACTGGCCGACCCAGAGACAAGCAGCCAGTGACCAGCTGCCAGAGGCAAGTAGCCAGCGACCAGAAACCTGTAAAGAACTCAACTAGATTAAAATATACCACACAACTTTTATAACATTTTTGTAGGACGCAACACTAGAACGAAGGCGGTGTCAGGATCCAGATAACCTCGATACTGTCTCCATCAAGGGCCTGCCATGAGTGCGGCACATGCGCCGGATAATAGAGGCTGTCGCCTTCTTCGAGCCGGTAAACCTCCTGACCGACGCGTAATTCCAGGACGCCTTTCATTACGATGCAAAGCTTTTCGCCGGGGGAATCCAGCATCGGCTCTTCACCTGAATTTTCTCCCTTGGAAACGCGCATGTGCATGACCTCCAATTTGCGCTTCATGTCCGGCGTCATGAGGTCATAGACTACTTTTGAGCCGGGCAGGGCGATGCGTTTGCGCTTTCCGGCCCGCACGACGGCAACATCTTTAATATAATAATCATTATTGGACTTATGTTCAGCCAGGCGATTATTGTATCCCCAGCTTTCCTCAGCACCCTGTCCGTTGGGGAATAAATTGACAACACTGTAGCCGAACTGAGCGGCGATTTTTTTTAGCGAAGTGATCGAAGCTTCGGTATTTCCGCGTTCGATTTGGCTCAGAAAGCTTTTTGAAAGTCCGGTTTTTTCAGAAAACTGTTCCAGGGTCCATTGGCGCCCCTGTCTTTCTTCGCGGATCCGCTGGCCCAAATCAAGTAATGTATCCGGCATTAAAAAACCTCCGCAGCTGGAGTCAACGACCACCCGCATAGCGGGTGCCTTGAATTTTCGGCCATAGGCCGAAAAGGCAAAAGCACGTCAGTGCTTTAATCGTTGCGGTTGTAACCGGGTGCAAAGCACCCGGTTTGAAAACAACCAATTAAAAGTAAATGAGGTCTGGGGTTTAAACAAATTCAAGCCCTAAAAAATGATCGATCCAACCTTTTTTTCATGGGATGAAAATTTGTATAGATTATAAAAAACACAAAACCGTTAATTCGTCAAGGTCCTCTTTTGGATTTATATCGATAAAAGCAGCCAACAAAATTGTTTAATAATTATAATGATTACAACCTGATAAATTGGTTTTTTCCCAAAACCGCTATTTTTTAAAACCTTAACGCCGCGGCAAAATGATCTTAAAATTTTTATAATGCACCCCAACTAAATCCTTTGTGGTCAAACAATTTTTCTTGACATCGAATTTTCTCATTGCTAATTGCATCAGATAGCATTCTGCTGGTTTAGCATTTGGGATCATTTGCAATTGACACCTAGTCCATTATCCAACGCCGCCAACCCGTGCTCGCATACAGGGGCATTTCAATATCGCTATAACGCTTTTATTTGGGTTCCAGCAATTTAAACCATCAAACCAACAAATTTTCATAAGGAGGATGCCATGGGATACGATCTAGACACCTATTTTATTGAAAAACCGCATGAGGTCAGCCCCCGTCGTCTTTACAGCCAGAGCGGTGTTGATTGGCAGTACCGCGTTGATTTCGACCGGCTGCGCAGCGATCGCCTGCAGCGCACCCGGGAACAAATGGATGCCATGGATTTAGGCGCCCTGGTCCTTTATGCCGGGGCCAATATCCGTTATGTGACCGGTTCCTATCAGGGCAACTGGAAGTATAATATCAATATCCGCTATGTGGTCCTGACCAACGGCGGCGAACCCATTTTATTTGAAACCGCCGGATCAGATATGCATTGCGCCCGCATCGATCTGCCCTGGATGCAGGACCGTGTCCGCCCGGCGATTACCTGGCAGTGGGCCGAAGGCGCCGTTCCGCACATGGCCGGCAGAATGGTCGACAGCGTTGTCGAAGTCCTGAAGGAGGCCGGGGTAGAAAAAGAAAAAATCGGAATCGACAATCTGGATATGCCCTCGCTGCAGGCCTATCAGGAACGCAAGATCAATATCGTCAACGGCTGGCCGGCCCTGTCGAAGGCCCGCACCATAAAGACCCGTGATGAAATCGAACTGCTCAAGCAGGCCTCTTCGATCGGCGATGCCGCCATGTGGAAGATTAAATATGAATGGCTCAAACCGGGTGTGCGCGAGCGTGAGATCGAAGCCAAGGTGCATGAGTTTATGCTTGAACGCGGGGCCGAGATCATCTATGACATTATCGTGGCCTCCGGCGGCAACACCAGTCCTTATCGGCGCTGGGCCACCGACAAGATGATCCGTCAGGGCGACCTGGTGATCGTTGATATCAATGCCGTGGGACCTTCCGGTTATTTTGTGGATTTTGTGCGCTGCTTTAAATGTGCCAGCAAGATGAACCAGCAGGAGATCGACCTTTACCGTGAAGTTTACGATTCCATGTATGCCGGCATTGCGCAGCTGAAACCGGGCAACACCACCGCCGATGTGGCCGCAGCCTTTCCGAAATACGATGATGATAAATACGGTACGGTCACCCTGCAGCAGTTTGCCCACAGCAT
>Ga0255055_10003728_pt1 | contig 10203 bp, 6 predicted proteins | sample JV7_2_27_MG_FD_188633 | JGI IMG/M metagenome (GOLD analysis project Ga0255055, IMG submission 188633) | Seawater microbial communities from Jervis Inlet, British Columbia, Canada - JV7_2_27 | ecosystem: Environmental > Aquatic > Marine > Inlet | place: Canada: British Columbia | collected... | reverse complement strand
AGGCACGATATGTGCCCAGTTTAGTTATGTCGTGAGTATTTAGATCACTTTATTTTATTCTTCTTATATTATTCAAAGAAGAAAATAAAAAATATATATTATTCTTCTAGTTCCCTTTAATCCCTTGACTTTAGCGGGTTTTACTTATACCTTGTATTAAAATTAAAGTGAAGAAGAAGTAGATTAGCTTATTATTCTCCCGGAAAGCTTCACAGAGAGCGATACAAGAGAAAGGCAGAGGTGATAGACATGCTCTTGGCGTTCCAAAAAGAAAATGGAAATCAATTGATGAAAAACCGGACTTAAATTTGGCATTGCCGACTAAAAGGAGACATTAAGCGAACAGAAGAGGTGAAACCTCACGATCATAATTATGTCGCGAGATTTATTACAATAATGCAACTTATCTTCTAACCCATTATAATTAATAGAAATCCTAACTTCCCAAAGCCTTCCTGTAAAACCCAATGTTTTCAATAGGATAGACCTACTCGCAACATAGGGCACGAAATATCTAGTTCTAGGGTACTCTAATTTTGTTAACTTAGTTAAAGTAATATACAATAAATAGAGGCTTTCCGACAGATATGGCAAACAATAGGTCTCACCAGGTCGGTCCATTAGGCAACTTCAGAATAGCCACATATGTAAAGGAAATAACTACGATTAAGCGGGTTTATTTACATTTCATAAGTCTTCTCGACAAGTTTAGCTTTATACTCATATTTGGGTAGTGTTCCCGGGGGCACGAGTTCAACATTGGAACTAAAAATAAGTTTTTCTCTTAATAATTTCTCAATATCTGATTTGAGCTGAGCAGGATCATCTATCTCTCCGCCGTGTTCAACCTTTATCCTCATGGGTGGCTTGACCGACGGTGGGGGCTCTTGAAGTTGAATTAATATCTCTCCGGTAACTCTGGGCGTCAAGCTGCCGATAACATCTCTGATGGCGGAGGGGTATACATTGACACCGGAGATGATCAACATGTCATCGGTTCTGCCGATGCACCTTATACAATAGCCTATCCGACCACATTCGCAGGTCGTCTGGGTTACCACTACGTGGTCCCGCGTCCTGAAACGGATCAAAGGCTGGCATTCCCTGTCGAGAGAAGTATAAACCATTTCACCTTGAAGCCCTTCTTTGATCTCCAATACTTCTCCAGTATCAGGATCAATTATTTCGGGGTGACATGCCCCTTGACCCATAAAATGTATCCCTTTCTTGTGTTCGCACTCAGCCCACATCAGCCCAAGCATGTCCCCATTGCCCATGGTTTCTTGTACATTAGCTCCAAAGGCTTCTTCGATTTGCCGGCGAATATGGGGGATCCCGGCCCCAGGCTCCCCACCAAGCATAAAGCCTTTGACCCCGAGGGTTTTAGGATCTAAGCCTTTCTTCTGACAGTAATTTATCAAATAAAGGGGGAAGGAAGTTGTTGACAAAATATAGTTGGCTCCCAGGTTTTTCAGAGCGCCTATTAACCTATCTGTAGCGCCCACACCAACAGGAACAAGGGTGGCCCCCAAACTCTCTATGGCCTCACCATATGAAGCCGCGATGAAGAATGTCCCAATAGGAAGAGGGACGATATGATGCGGCCGCATGCCACAGGTCCACATGGCCCTGTTTGCCGTCTCTCTCCAAATCTCCCGGTCATGGTTGGTCAGGCCGATGTATGTAGGGGTTCCGGTGGTGCCGCTGGTGGAATAAATCCTGATCACATTGGCGATATCAGTTGCGGCATGTTTTCCTAAAGGCCGGGCCGATTCCAGGCTCTCTCTCAGTTCGTGCTTTTCTGTAAAAGGGAGCTTGTTCAGGTCTTCAATCCCTTTGATATCTCCCAACTCGACGCCAGCCTCCCCGAATTTTTCCTGATAAAACACGGAATTCTGCCATACATGTCCCAGTTCTTTTAACAGGGCCTTTGATTGACCCTCCTGGTATTCGTCAGACGAGAGCGTCTCCATTCGTTCATTCCAGTATTTACGATATTCCGTCATTCCACTAATCTCCATATCTAAGACTGAGCCTCAGCTTTGTGCCGCCTAAGGTTATGTTTAATCAGCCTTACTTCTTCATCAAATCTTTGATCGTTTGGATGCCCCTGATCATAAATTCTTTATGAATGTTTTTCGGAACTTCGCGGTCCGTGGTCACCAGAAAGAGCCGCGACGACTCCGTTGCGCCGGAAATACCTTTCTGGGCCAGAAAGGCTTCAATCTCCTCATGCTCTTTTTCGAGCAACGAAACAGGCAGAGCAAAGGAAAGCTTTTTGGCCTTCGGTAATATCTCCGAAACATTATCCGCGGGGAAAATAATGCCGTCTACAAGCTTCTGAAGGCGATCTATGTTTTCAGGAAGGAACTCCTCAATCATCAGGAGAGGGGAAATCTCATAAAACTTGGCCGTGTTCCAGATGGGGGTATAGCACCTGCCTAGAACTTTGGCAGTTTCATCATCTAATACTGGCAAGGTCTCTTCTCGAATGACCACTATGTCTATGCCCCCATCGCCAAGAGCTTTGGTAAAGTTAAGCAAGGCTTTAGCTGCCGACCCGAGGAGGTCACTATGATTTAAAACCTCGTCACTCGGCTGGCCCGTCAACTGGCCAGCCAACGTCACCGGGCCGGACACCTGGCACAACAGAATTGTATCCGGAAGGAGAATATTGAGCCTTTTTGTGACCTCAATGGCCGTTGCCACACGTTCTGCTTTGGGCAACTCCATCAGGCGAGCGTCAAAATTCTCCGGCAACTCTCCCAAAGGCTCCACCACCGGCGGGTAGCTATCGTTTGACAGGCGGCACCCCAAGGACTCGGCAAGAACCGTAGTATCCCCGTAACAGACAACACCGTCCACTTGAAAATAGTTCTGAATGGTCCGAAGTGTATTAGATAATTTTGTGGGATCCCCCAAAAATTCGTTAAGGGGCATACCTTCAAGTGCTGCCCCAAACGAGAAAATTAGAGGAACAAATAGACCGCCTTTCTTTAGGCGTTCCCTTTTTTCCCGAGACACGGAAATCTCCTATGGTCTCATAACAGGAGTGACGATCTCAGCGTCGGGCCAACTGCCATAGAAGGTCAGCAGTGACTCATCAATTTTCTGGCTCATCCATTCCTTTTCAAACTCATCATATGGCTTCCCCTGCTGAATCCTGGCCTGGCGTTCAGCCTGTTTGGCCTTTTCCGTGCCCTCTTGGTCAATCTTGAGAGTCTCCCGGTCATAGGTTACTTTGTAAACGTTCTCCGCAGACCAATCCGAAATAATTTGGTCCTTGAGATCCTTCATGACCAACTCCGGAGACCTGTCCAAGGGGTCCCCATATCCCGCCCCTCCGGTTGCAAAACCAAAGGAGATCACATCACCGTTTTTAAAGGGCCGGATGGAACGGGCGAAGAACTCATTTTGCCAATCCCCATTTATAGTCTTTTGACCAAGAATGGAAAACAGGTCTAAATTGAAATCTTTGTCACCCTGTTCCATCCGTTCCATGATGTCCGCATTCAATACGCTTATCCCCGGTACTGTGCAGGGGGCGTATCCCCCAAACAGGGGCTGGGGAGTCTGTAGTTTACTGTTGTCCGAAATAGACATGAAGAAAACCTGAGGGAAAACCTGAGGGGCGTGGTGAGCAACCCAGATCTGTACTGTGCCGACACCGCCCCGGTATTTCCCATGCCCACAGGAATCCTTCCAGTGGTTCGAAAGGGGTATTAGCAAGGGGAGATCGTTTTCCATCTCTTCAATGTCTGGTGTACGGCCGTATACACACCAGGGGAAGCCAAAGGCATTGACACCGTCCATGGCCGGCCTTCCACCCTGTCCTTCGCTATTGAGGGAGTAGGCCAGCATGTCGGCAAATTGCAGCCCCCATTGAGAGAGGCCGGCAAGCACCATAGCGTTACCCGCATTCCCCTGCGAAGCGGAGGTCTGCTGCCACATATCTTTGGTGCAGAACATCATCTTGCCAAAGCAGTTGTGTACGCCGCTCATAACACCCGTTGAGATCATGACCGAGCAACTTGTCGCTGCTTTGACATCGGGATTGAGGCAGGTGCCGGGCGGAAACACAAAATCAATAGGCTCAAAAGTGGCACTGCTCACAGGAAGCTCATGGAAGATATATTCGTACACGAAGTTGGAAATGTGGCCGACTACTGCCTGAACATGGGCGTTGTAAGAATACAGGTTTTCGGGAGAGACACCTGTAAAATCCATGGTTAGGCGATCACCACTCTTCTTGAGCGTCAGATAACTGGACCGGACCAGTCCCACCTCCAGACCAACTCCGTCAGCAAAGTTCACACAAGTATACTTTCCATCGGGCCAACTCTTTATCTTCTTGCGAGCCCCTTCTTCCGCTACGATAAGCATCTTTCGGAGCAAACCCTTAACGTGATCTCGGCCTTTTTCTTGGGCGAGTTCAACGATTCTTTTTCGCGCCCTGTCCGAAGCCGTGGCCCGGGCCTTCAGATCAATGATCACCATCTGGGGCGCCCTCATCCCAAAGGCAGCAAACGTTTCGAGGAAGTCTTCGCGGATCCGGTAGTCTTCGCCTATCTTAATCGGGGGAAAATTAAATCCTTCTAGAAACCGTGAGTTGGCGGTGATGGGCATCCCACCAGGTTCACTGGCACCAGTCTCCGTGGTATGCACGGCAGCACCGGTCCAGGCGATCAACTCCCCTTTGTAAAATACGGGCATTATCACTACCTCATCCGGATTATGTATGCCGCCGTAAAGAGCATCGTTCGTGAACCAGATGTCGCCTTCCTTAATGCCGGGGTTCTCGGCGTATGTCTTTAGAATAAACTTGATCAGGATGGGCTGTATGATAGCGTGAAGATAAGTTCCGCAACTGGCATTGGCCAAGTCCCCCTTGGCCGTAAAGATCGCCACCATTGAGTCCCCTGCAATACCCATGGAACTGCGGGAAGATCGTACAAAGACCTCCATGGCCTCTTCCAGTATATTATTGGATCGCTCAAAGCCGACTTCATAGTCACCCAGACCAAGTGTTTCTACACACCGAAGCTCATCGTCATCAGCCGGCTCCACTTTGATCATAGAAAGTTTCTCCTCAGGAGTTGGAATTGCCATTTTTTTTCACCTCCTCATTGCTGGTTAGGCCCGTTCAATGCGGGCAAAAAGGTGTTCATCAACGCGACACTGATAGCCAGGCGGGATGACAACGGTGGTATATTCCGTTTCCAGGACAGAAGGACCTACAACCTCATTGCCTGCTTTAAGCTTCAGGTAATCGAAGACCGCTGTATCTTCAAGGCCTCCATTCCCCCAATAACATTGACGCTTCGTTTTACGAGCTGCCATTGGATCGGAACCTTCAATCTTGTAAGTAGGGACAGAGGGTTTCTCTACGGGAATAGATGCGGTGAGGACAAAGCTTTCCACATAGACCCCTCCTTCAGGGTGAACCACGAGGGGACTAAAAGTCTCACTGAACTCCTTTTCAAACTCGTTATAGACCGCTTCCATATCTTCCGGGGAACGAATGAAAAGCTGGGGCGAGCTCGAGCGTTTCCGGTGGACCTGGCCCCCGTACAGCATATCGAGCTCCAGCCTGAAGGCCGCCTTATCAACTGCCAGACCTTCACCTGCAAGATCTTTCTTGGCCTTTTCCATTAATGTTTCAACGGCGCTATTGAATCCTTCATAATCAGTATTAAATTTCCTAGTGCCCGGTTCCATTAACATGTACCGCCGCGATTGCTCATAGATATGCATGATATCCATGACCGAAGAACCTACGGCGGAAAAAACAGGCGAGAAGGGGAAAATTATGGCGCCTGGAATTTCACCCATGTATCCTGTCACGTGGGTCGGGCCTCCGCCACCAAAGGCGAAAAGCACGAAATCCTTTGGATCGTACCCTCGCAAATGGATCTCTTTTCGAATAGCTGCTCCCATGTTATTATCCACAATCTTGCGTATCAGGAAAGCTGCATCCGGAATGCTGAGTCCGAGGGGATCGGCAATCTTTGTCTTAATTGACTCCTCGGCCTTGGATCTGTTCAGGGGCATCCTGCCACCAAAGTAGTAGTCCGGATCAATATAACCCAACACCAGGTCGGCATCCGTCACTGTGGGCTCCTCCCCTCCCTGGTCATAGCAGACCGGGCCCGGGTATGATCCGGCGCTTTGGGGTCCGACTTCGAGCCGATTTCCGAGCATTTCGTTGATCCAGGCGATGGACCCTCCTCCAGCCCCAATTGACAAGGTTTGGAGCATGGTAATGCCGACCATCCACCGGTCAAGAATGGGCCGGAACTCATAGTTCCTGACACTCTGCTTCACCACCAGACCGATATCAAAACTCGTGCCGCCCACATCGCTGGCAATAACGTTCTGATAGCCTAATTCTTTGGCTAATTTGTAAGAACCGATCAGTCCGGCTACAGGACCTGCGCTATAGGTCCTGACCGCATCGGTCTTGAACACTTCGGCCATACCCCCCGAGTTATGGACCATCATGAAAGGGCCTTTATAGTCGTAATCGCGTAGTCTATCCCACATGGCCGAAAGCTCCATTCGCATGGCACGGAAGAGATAGGCGTCAAGTATGGCCGTCATTGTCCGCTGATACTCCCCAGAGCGGCCAATCACATCGCTTGCCAGCACCACAGGAAGATACCCCAAGTAAAATTCCTTGTACTCCTCCCTGATAATCTGCTTGATTCGGCGCTCATGTTCCGGATTTACGGGAGACCAGAGAAGAGATACCACAAAGCCTCTCACACCCTTATCCACGAGCTCATGTACCTTTTTCCGGACATTTTCTTCATCCAGCGGACGAATGACCCCTCCAAAAGAATCTATCCTTTCTCGAACCCCTACAATAAATTCTCGCGGAATAAGGGGGTCGGGTTTTCTCTGGGGGGCCAGGTTTCGTCTCTCGGTGGGACGCGTTCCATCAACCCACTGAGCGCCCTTGCCGATCAGGACAGAGTCTTCGTGTCCCTCTGTGGTGATAAGACCAAGGCGGGGGCCTTTACGTTCGATCAGACGATTCATGGCCACGGTAGTGGAATACCGTAGCAGATCAATCTTTGGGAGGAGTTCATCAAGTTCCGTGTCGAGATCATCGGCACTCTCTTCGATGACTTTTAAAAAGCAGGCCGAGAGATCATGAGGTGTGGTCGGCGTCTTCTTGAAAATGGTTTTTCCTTCAAAATTAAGCACAAGGTCGGTAAAAGTGCCACCTACGTCTATATCAATAGTATTCATGATCTCACCTCCAACCTCTTATCAGCGATTGACAGTTCGCCGCTATCGATCCTGGCTTTCAGCTTAACGACATCTATGTCAATGTCATGGGTTATGGGATGCCCGGGCGGAAGATATTCCGTTTCGATCTGAACCCCGCATCCTGGACAGTAAAATTCTATGATCCTTACCCAATCAGGGTCTGGAGCAAAATTGTATTCAGCCTCGAACACAGGGTTATGGATTTCCCGGGGGTCCCTGCTGTAAACCAGGCATCCTTTCTTGTAGTTCTCTTCTGCTTCGATGAGCGACCGATCGCAGGAACTGCAGTACCATTTGGTCTCATCCACGTCCAAATCGAGATATTCCGTAATGATTATCTTACGACCCATTTTATTTCCTCCTCTCTAAAACACCATTTCGGAAAGAATCCATGACAAATTGCCACCCTTGTGGCACAATATAGGTTGTGTCGCTTCCCTCTATTATGGCAGTTCCTACAATGACATTGTCAGTTTGGAGCTTATCCCATTCGTAGATCTTGGTGGTAACTTTTTTCTCTCCTTGCAAGACCTCCCGCTTTCTCTTGAAGGCTGACTCAGGCTCTTCGCTACCGCTTTTGAACTCGCGTGGCTTGATCTTTGAAATTGGCGTCTTGGTCCTGAGTCTCAGGATTTCAACAACCATATCAGCACTTTTTGAACCCAATTTTGACTTTTTGAAACAATCATTGAGCATGTCTATCTGTGCCTTTTTCTCAATATTGCTCACGGTCCAAGGACAGGTTAACTGAATGAGGTTCTTTGGATCTTTCTTATTGTAAAGGGCCAGTTCTAACTCTGCTTCCACATTGCTGAGGTCAAAACCCTCGCCTTCCATATCGCGTCGTGCCTCATCAACCATCCATTGAACGATATCAACCAATGCCTTCTGCTTTGCAGCTGAGAGAATAGGTGAGTATTCGTAAGTATGGGAAATATCAGCCACGGAAGAACCGAAGGTGCTGAGGACCGAGCCCAGAGAAAAGACAAAGACCTTTTCCATATCAGCTTTTTCAGCTACTTCACAGCTCACAATGGCGCCATTTCCTCCAAAAGCAAAAAGAGCATAGTCATGGGGTGTCCTTCCTGTTCGCTGGATGAGCTTTATGATCTCATCAGCGATCATCTGCGTTGCACGATTGGTGATTTGATAAGCGGCAATTTGTAAATTAACGTCAAGTGGACTGGCCACCTTCTCCTGGATGGTTTTTTCTGCTCGCTTTCGACTGAGATTTTTAGTTCCGCCAAAAAAGTATTCCGGGTCAAGAAATCCTTTCACCAGGTAGGCATCTGTAAGGGTCGCTTCGGTGCCTCCCAGATCATAACAGGCCGGCCCGGGATAGGCCCCCATGCTTTGAGGTCCGAGCTGGAGGGTACTGTTGGTCACCTTGGCCACGGTGCCGCCACCGAGGGCAATACTTGTTAGATCCAGCGCGGTTTTACTCAGGGGAACACCAACAATATCGGACTCCCTTGTAACCGACGGCTGAAAGTCCTCTAACAAACCGATTTTTGTGGTGGTCCCCCCCACATCCAGGGTTATCACGTGAGGGATTTGGTAGAGGTTAGCCCAATAAGCTCCGGCATGGAGGCCAAAGATTGGGCCGGATTCAATTGTGTCGACAGGCTTTGTTTTCGACACCCTGGCGACACCGCCGTCAGTGTGACCTAACAAAAGTGGTTTTAAAAATCCTCGCCCGCGAAGTTCATCTTCGGCTTTGAACATAGCTTGGGCCATGGGCCCATGCACGTAGGAATTAAGAAGCGCCATATGGGTACGGGTCATATCATCGGGATGTTTACAGATATCCCCTCCAAGAAGAAGAGGTACATTCCCAAGGTAATGGTCAGGGTACTGCTCTTCAAAAATTTCTTTGATCCTCATTTCATCCTTAATATTTCTGAGACCGTCTCTTAAACTGATGCAGATACGACGCACCCCTTTTTCCAAGAGTTCCTTGAGCCGGATCAACAAATCATCCGTATCAAGAGGCAATTTCACCGACTTCACATTGGTATCCTCGATTAAGTGCCCGAAAACAGAACTCTTTTTAACAGATGAATAGAGCGTCTTCTGATAGCCGTCCGTTACGAACAGTCCCAACTTTGGGCCTTTATGTTCGGCAATGGCATTACTGGCTATCGTATTTGACCACCGCACGATATCCACCTGTTCAAGAAATTCCCCTAATGTGGAAAACCCAAATTTCGTGGCTCCTTCCCGAATGCAGTTGAGCCACGAGACTGTCAGGTCATGGGGCGTGGTATCTACTTTAACCCTCCTGATCTCCTTCCCGTCGGAAAACAACCCGTCGGTGAAGGTCCCTCCTGTATCGATGTCGACAGTAAAAGCCATATTCGGATTCCCTCCTTTCCTCACTTGTATTTGTAGAAGCGACCAAATTGCAAATAGGTGCTTGGTTTTTGTATTAATTTTCGTTATTTATTTAAGAAATGTTGCACCACTGAGCAGTATGAAATCAGCATTAGTTTTGCGTATATAAGTACTTGGAAAAAGTCAAGCCATATTACCAAAATCGGCCGCCTAATTTTAAGTCGCGTCATTCTATTTCCTTCCGCCGCTTACTTCGAGCGTTATCCAACCGGATTCTGCTTTTATTCTAAAGCGGAACTATCGGCTATGCTTGTACGCAAATTTGACGCGTAAAATTTTTCACATTGCATTTCGAAGCCTAAAAATTTGATTGTATTAGGGTTTCGGCGATCTATCTAACCTCTTGAAAAATTATACCTTTCGTTCGCTAATCCCAAAATTTTAGCGCACCCACAAAGATTCGGTTCAGGCACGCAATGTAAAATATATAAAGGCTCAAAAAAGTGTGTATTAGCCATTACCTAATCTGCAAAATTAAATGCTTTAATTGAAACTGGAATTTTTGGTGAGTACACCAGTAGCGGACTTTAGCAG
>Ga0255055_10003727_pt1 | contig 10204 bp, 22 predicted proteins | sample JV7_2_27_MG_FD_188633 | JGI IMG/M metagenome (GOLD analysis project Ga0255055, IMG submission 188633) | Seawater microbial communities from Jervis Inlet, British Columbia, Canada - JV7_2_27 | ecosystem: Environmental > Aquatic > Marine > Inlet | place: Canada: British Columbia | collected... | reverse complement strand
TTTGTTCAGCAGACTTTTAAAGGATCGCGTATTATTTTTTCGCGGTGAAGTGACAGCAGAAATGGCTGACATTATGGTAGCCCAACTACTCTTCCTAGAGTCCGAGGATCCTAATAAACCTGTCAACATGTATGTTCACAGCCCAGGTGGTTTGGTAACAGCAGGCCTAGCAGTTTACGACACGATGCAGTTCATCCAGTGTCCTGTAGTTACAATGGTTGTTGGACAAGCTTGTAGTATGGGATCGTTTATTGCACAAGCAGGCGAGCCAGGATATCGTTACATTTTGGAGTCTGCGTCAACAATGGTCCACCAACCTAGCTCAGGATATCACGGACAAGTAACAGACATTGAAATTCATGCTGCAGAAGTTATCCGAATCAAGACATTTCTGAATGACAAATACGTGCAGCACAACAGCGCAGGCTTGGATTCTGAAACAATAAAAGAGATGCTGGAACGTGACAACTTCCTCACCGCTGAAGAAACAGTGAAGTATGGCTTTGCAGATCACGTTGTCGCTAACAGAAACGATATGGTGTGAAAACAGTTCTTGTAAAAATTCATCCTGGCGATAAAGACATGGGATTCGGAGAGCATATACGATTACGCAAATGGTGTTATAAAAATATTGCTTGCGAATGGGGTTCGTTCTTTTTAGACCGTCCAGATGAAATTTTACCAAGACATGCTGCATTTCAATTTGAGAGTAAAAACGAAGCAATGAAATTTAAATTGTATAGCGGATGATGAATAGCCCGCAAATATTTTTCAACCGACTAAGGTATGGCAAACACACGTTTGAAGATGGCGACGTGTGTTTCGCCTCACCACATAAAAATCCAGATGGATCAATAGGCGGTTGGATTGCGGAGACCGCATTAGTTGAACCTACATGTTGGCTTGATCCTGACACCGAAGTACTGGAATATGCACAAGTCAGAGACAATGCCCGTTTACAAGGCAATGCAGTTATAAGCGGGTTTGCAGTAGTGGCAGGGGATGCAATTGTAGATGACTGGGCTTTGGTAACAGAAGCGGCTACAGTACAAGGCGATGCATATGTTGGTAGTGGTGCAGTAATATGTCGGGAGAGTTATATAGATACAGGCACCGCACAAAAGGATCAATACTACACAAACCTTCAGCAAAGGAACTTACAAATATGAATGAGGCTGAATTAATAATTATAATAGTTATCTCCGCCTTTGTTGCCCTCATATGTTGGTCAATTGTTGGCCGTCCAAAATTTTTCAAACTTCCAAAATTCGACCTTGCAAAACACCGCACAATCAAAAAAGAGAAAGACCTTCTAGCTGATTTAGTTAAAGACATGAGGGCAAACCCAGGACACTGGGTTAGGAATGGTTATAGTCCTGTAACATTTCAGGGACCAATGATTGTGAACGATTATAGCAGTATAGGGATTCAATATGGAGAGCGCACAGATACACCAACCCTTGTACTGATTCATTTTAACTTAGAGAACAAGACCACGTTCGATCAGGGAGATGAGAACTCAATTGCTACCCGAATTGAAGGAAAACATGCGCAAAAGTTTATAAATACAGTTACAACTATAATGGACGAACGTGGCAAGGAATTAGATTACTTTAGGTCGCGTATAAACGAACGATTATGAATATAAAAGACACGCAAAAATCACAACTAATTGGTTATCTGTTCTTGATAGGGGTCACATGCTTAGAAGCTGTGATATTCAAAAGTATGTTTCATCTTGACTTTCTTGAACCTAGAATGATTGGTGTAATTTTGACACCTGCATTATTTAACTTTACAATTTGGTGTATCGCAATTCGATACCACAGGACAAAGAGGCGCTGCATAGAATGAGAGAAGCAACAACCCTACCACCATACAAATCACCATCATACTATACATACTGTGGCGGGCGACCATATAAAGTCTCTCAAGATGGCGACGTATTAGTAGCAAGAGAATACGGCGTTAGATTAGGTGAAGTGAGACTATTCTTTTACTTCAACAATCAACTTGAGGAATGCTTATATTTTGCAGAAAGAAAATTCAGGCCATTTTGGTGGCCGTTTCTTGCGCCTAGAATTTGGTGGCGTAAACTAAAATAAAGGAACTATACACATGTTAGACAAATACACTACCTTTGTTGATGGCGTAACATCATCTGCAAGCAAGGATGTGCAAGAATATGTAGAATCAATTTTAAGGCTGGCTGAAGAAGGTTGCGATATTGCGCGACTCGACACGGCCTTTACAGGACTGTGTTCCGAATCTGGCGAAGCTAACGACTTAGTGAAAAAACTAAAGTTCCACGGTAAAAAGTGGTCACCCGAGATTCGTGAACACTTAATTAAAGAGCTAGGTGACGTTGCATGGTATTGGGCAAATGCATGTAAAGCGTTAGACGTAGATCCAGAAGACGTACTAATACAAAATGTCAAAAAGCTTGAAGCACGTTATCCAGGCGGGACATTCTCAATCGAGAAATCTGAAAACCGTAAAGACGGTGATATTTAAGAACAAATGAAATTCCGTTACAGGGTCTTTAATCGGCATCCGCTGGCAATATACATATTCAGAAAATTCTGGTTCAATCATTTTTGGGACGCAGAAATCATCCGCATTACAGGATGGCGTAGCGCACAAGTACAGCGCGGAAACTGCGTCTCGGAGCGTGTCACAGCTTGTCCTAGGTGGGCACCGTGGTTAATTTAGTACGCTCAACATTGCCTATCGTAAGTGGTGGATTCGATCCACTACACGGCGGCCACCTCAGTATGATGGAAGACGCATATAGTTTACGAGGATTTGCGCGCGGCATTATTGTGTTGCTAAACAGTGATGCCTGGTTAACACGCAAAAAAGGCAAACCATTTATGCCATTTGAGGAGCGCAAGCGTATACTTAATAGCTTAGAGGTAGTGCAAGCAGTTATAGAATTTGACGACTCAGATGACACCTGCATTGACGGGTTAGAAAAAGTCAAGAAAATATATCCGCAATTTGAATACCTATTTTGCAACGGCGGTGATCGAACTAGTGACAACATTCCTGAAACTAATGTGACAGGCATTTCGTGTCTGTTTGGCATCGGTGGAGACAAGACTAATTCCAGTAGCGAACTAACACGCACAGAACGAAGATGGGGCAGTTACCAAGACCTGTACCAACAGCCAGAGTGCAAGGTCAAGGAACTTATTATCGCCCCCAATTCAGGAATTAGTTATCAGCGTCACGAGCATCGGTCAGAACTTTGGTTTGTACGTGAGGGTTGTGTAAACGTCAAATATACACAAGGCAATCCTGAGGGCGGTTATACAATAGGACTTAGCAAGCACGACACATTCACGGTGAAGAAAGGCGCGTGGCACCAATTGTTCAACACAAGTGAATCGAACTGCTACCTAATCGAAATTCAATATGGGTCCAAAACCGTCGAATCTGACATCGAGCGCCTGAGCTATTACGACCCTAAACAGCACCTTTAAAGGGCATATTTTCAAAAATCAAGAACTTACAGAAACCAGTGAAATCCAAGGAGGCGCAACCCCTTGATTTCATTGGAGTTTTAGTGCTTGACAAGCGGAGAAATGCTGCGTATAATAGCTTTATAGTGGAATTACACGGTTATTGGCGTTAGGCGTACTATGACCGCACTGAGAAGTTAAGGGCCCTTAAAATGACGAATATTGAAGACACTGGTTCACGGCGTGCCACAGACAAAGTGTCCACTGATGAATCATTGGAATTGCTAGCAACACTCGCATACGAGTACGCACTCCAAAATGACGCAATAGACATCCTGTCTGTTGAGACGGCAATTATGAAATGTCGGGAATTGAAGAATGAACCGACAGGCGGATTTAAAGTTTTAGAGATCGACTGAAATGGCACAAATAATTCAAAATGTAATCATCAAAAACTCGGCGTGGCGCGAAGAGGACATCGCGACATTGTTTGGTGATCTTGATGGCAATGTGGAAGAAGTTACTTTCGCAGAGTCTGACGAGATGGGCGCACTCATGCGAGAGCTTGGCGTGTTCCCTTCAGCTAACGCAGCACGTAGGGCAGGACGCGAGGGACCAATACCGTCAGGCTTTACATTTGAATTTAAGGCGAGCAAAAAGCGGCGCCTTTGGATTTGGAATCCTACGGAGTAAAATCGAAATGGTTAGCAAAGAACAGGATGAACATTACGCTCGTTGTGTTGAGAAGGCGCTTGAAATGAAAGAGAAGCGCGGCGAAAATGCGACGGTACTTCTTGAACGCAGAACACGATTTACTACGCTTGAGGAAATTAATGAGGCGTTGCAAAAGGGAATTTACGGATAATGGTCGGCTTTACTAAAAAAGACAAAAGATTTGAACACGCAATCCTCGCGATGTGGGCGGGAATGACCGTTGCCGAACTTGATGAATGGGAACGAAGTGTTCAGATTCGCGTTCTCAACAAGAAACTGCAAAAGGGAATTTACGGTGATTAGACGGTTTGTGAATTGGTTAGGCAAACAGTTCATGGAAGCTATGTGGGCGATATTGATTTTAACGACCATCCTAGCATTCTTAGTACCTGACGCAGAAGGTGCAGAATTTGGTGGCTTTGTTGGCGCAGAACAAAGTGGCAATGATTTACAAACGGTGCAAGTAGGTTTGACTGTCGAGTGGAAGCACGTAGCAATTGATATATCGCACGGAGTACAAAGGCCTCAGTGGCGTGTCCAAGCAGAACCAGAATGGCAAATGGACGAATGGCAAAGCGGCTCAACACTCGGAGTCCGAGTGTATCCGTTTAACACTGAGACAATTCGTCCGTTGCTTGCGTGGAGTCATGTTAGTGATCTTATAAGAGGCAGACCGCGCAATGATGAGAATGAACCGACCTCAGATTATTTTGGTGCAGGAATTACAGTAGTTATAAAACGATTTGAATTTGATGTGATGTATGGATCATTGGGTCGCGAATGTCGTGTTACCAAATGTCATAGTGATTCGAGAACAAACGAATTTAAGATAGGATTTAGAGGCTACTTCTGGAAATGAACTACGGAATTCTTTATTACGGCGGACTTGTTGCACTTGGCGGGGTGATAATCACATGGTGTTTGATGTGGTCACGCAAAGAGCGAGAACGCAAGGCCAGCGCAAAATTTTTGCTAAAGTTAGCAGGGTACAGATTTACTAGCTGGAGTCAACTCCAAGCTGCATGGCTAGCACGAGGTGTTCGCTTCACTTTAGACGGCGGACCGTTTGATGAAAACAGGCACGGTAATTTGCTTGACACATTAAGAGTACTTGACGAAACTGCATGTGCAGAATTTGGTAATTGGATCGAATAATGAAAACAGAAAATGAAAAATTTAGGGATCAGTTGCAGTACGGACAAGCGCCTGATGTTTGCGTAGGCTTCGTGAAGAAGGACGACGGATCAGCGTATCCTGACAAGAACAGGTATCGCGTTACGGGTTGGTACAAAATGGTTGATCCAGAAGCATTGAAGCGGGAGCAAGCCAAACTATACAAGGACGGTCGCTCGTTCCTGAATGACATACTTATTGATGCATCGCACCAACGAGACGGAAAGTTGATAATGCATTGTACGCGGGAAGAGGCAACACATGTTGGTGGTGCTGGTGTCGGTGGATGCATAGCGGCAATTGAAGACATTATTTGTGACAATCACTATATCAATTGGACACAGGAAGCAATTGATAGTCAGCGCAAAAGTGCGTTAAGGAATGTAGGCGAGTACATCTTTTAATGAAATATTTTATTGCACACGGATTTGTTATACATCAGAATACAATGATGGATAGTCAGAAGGTTGTATCCGAAAAGGATTTTGAAATCACGAGAGAACGTGCGTTCAATATGTATAAGGAACGTGCAGGATCAGGAAACTTGAATTTGATTGCTATTCCAAACTTCAATAAGGGCAAAGAAGTCGTTATTAGAAGAGGATCAGTCAGACTTTGGGGTGAAGACATTAGTGAACAGGAATGTTTCCGCCGCAGATTGGTAGGTAGTTTGCACACAGATGTGCAAGAGTAGGAAAACAAATGGATAAAATTAAAGATTTAGAAGCGCAGATCGAGCGATTGAAAAGAATTGCTGTTGACTTGAGGGTTGACATTAATATTCGTGATGCAAGAATTCGTAAACTTGAGCGCGACCTTTTAGATGAGTCTCGACAAGTTCGCTCGTTGGAAATTGGTACGCAAACAATGCGGAAATTAGAGATTCTTGGCGAGAGCGAAGATGATAATGGCGGTTCGCCGTATGATACAGGGCGATTCAGAAGCCCTTGGGAGAAGGTAACATGACCGAAGAATTACGCATGTACTCATTTACAAACTTCTACATGCACACGATCCAGCAAGGTATTCAGCCTGGACACGCGGCAGTAGAGTTGTTTGTTAAGTACTCGTTGCACGGCAAGCGTACAACGGACATTATTGGCGAGAGCCAGCGAGATATGTTGTATGATTGGGCAAAGAACTGGAAGACGTTTATTTGCTTGAACGGCGGCGACAATTCTGGCGTACAAGAGATGTTTGAGTTTCTGTCAGATCCGCAGAACCCGTATCCGTGGTCACCATTCCATGAGAGTGAGGCTGCACTTAACGGTGTTATGACGACAGTTGCAGTTGTTCTGCCTGCACGTATTTTCGACACGGCTTCACTTCTGCGTAGGCGTGAACTGCCGCCTGGCGTCCACTACACCTTCGACAGACTTTTGGACGAGCATCGTTTTGCATTTGACGATGACGATGGCAAGCGGATTGAGACTTTCACTCCGTGGGAATACGAGTTGATGGTTCGTCTGAACCAGTACGGCCTTGCTAAGTAATTGACTCTTGATCCTGATTACTGTATAATTGTACTATGATCGAGTTGTTGAACACGCTGAGTAGTGGAGCACTAATTGGTGTCGGGCTTGCTAGCGCGACTAGCATTTTTGTGATAGTTAAAGTGATTTACTTTAGCTATCACTTCTATATTGACCACGGGTTCATATTAGTTGAGGGGTCGGATCATAAGGAAAAGATAAAAAGCACACTAAACAAAATGGGTAAAGAGGATTCATTCTTTGCAGTCGGCTATCCATTTGCAGCAATTGTCTGTGTATTGTTTATATTGTTCTTCGGATTTATAGGACATTTTTGGCAATTCTTTTTACCTATGAGTCTTGTAGTCTCATTTGTGCTCTTGCCCGTATTTGTAATTCGGGTAGCTGCAAAAGATAAACGCAACAAAGTTGTGTTTGTAAAAAAACTAGATGGGTCATACGATGAGTCTGTTTAAAAGATGGCGTAAAGATGAGCCAATGCCTACTGCCGAGGAAAAGGCAGCAGCAGAATCATTCAAACAAATTTTGAAATATGGCGACGACATAGGCGGCATGTACAAAGATGTTATTGCACGGCTTGACGCCATATACAAAGAGAAACGTCAAATTAGAGACGTATGTGAAAAGGCAATTATCAAACAACAGAAAATCAAGTTTAAAAAATCAAGCATAATAAACCATAATTGGAATGGAATTTATGTACGCGAATACAGAGATTGCAAAAAATCCCCAATAGGATGCTGTGTAACAATGATTGAGTATGGCAGCGATAACCCAGACAAGGATAAGAAACAACCATGTTTTTATTGCACAAAGGAATATTAAAATGAAAACAGCATTTTATTTTCGGACTAGAAAAGAATTTGAAAAAGTCTTCTTCTTTGTTGAAGAGATGAACACCGCTGCCCGAAAAAAACACAAATTTGGACACAAGGTAATCAGGGTGAAGAGTCGGTACTTGAGTGATCCAAGGGCTGACACGGATCGTAGAACATTATTTATTCCTTACGATGAGCCTACAAAGAAAAAGTATATCGGCGTAATTGTTGGTAACAAACATCAAATGAAACGCGCAGGCATCAACCCTACCGTGATACTAGACGAGTTGGGTATACAACGTGTGAATCACGACGACAACGGACCAAAATATACTGGCGAACAATCTGCACAGAAGACACACTTGAAAAGTTACGAGCAATTCCGTAAGCTTGTGTCTATCTTCGACAAACAGTTTGGCCCAGGTAACTGGACAATACACAGTCCGAAGAAACTACAGGTCAAACTCAAAGAAATGGGTTCCGACCTAAACAGGGATTGGGGCGAGGGCGACCGCTTACGCAAACAGTATCCGAAAGGAATTCCTGTTAAAGTCGTTGTTAACGTACCAAACGTGGATGTTAAAAAGTACATCTTTAAATTGGCACTTATGATATGAGTAAGTGGTCTGCAATTCATCCTTCAGTACAAATTGCCTCGACAGACGGATTTCGTATGCTCGTTTTTGAAATGCCGTCGTATGGTGCGATGGACAAACTAGCCTCTAAGTTAACTGAAGAAAGAACAGATCCGCACGAGGAATTCATGCGTAAATTGATTCCTGAGGGGCCGCTACCACGCAATCCAAAAGATGCATTAAAGATGTATTTGACAAGAACCGCATCTTCATCCTTTTGTGTTGGTAATGCAAATAGACATTTTGAAAACGATAAGGCAATGTTTTTAGCTGGTTTCAAGAGTGAGAAGGACATGTTCAAATTATTATTAACATGGCCTGATGCACAACAAACAACAACATGGAGTAATCGAACACGGTTTTTTGTACGAGTTGCAAAAGACGACGAGTTTACGCCGAGCGAAAATATTGACCCTGCTAAATTTAAATCAGGAGAAGTACTGTGAGTTTTAAAATTGAAATAGGTAACTTGTTTACAAATGTCGAACATGGCCTTATTATGCATGGCTGTAATGCACAAGGCGTAATGGGTTCAGGTGTTGCTGCTATTGTACGCAACAAGTATCCCCTTGCATATGAAAAGTATGCAGAGCAAAATCCTAATTATATTCTCGGTGAGGTGATTCCTGTAATTGTCGAGACAAATATTGTAATTGTAAATGCAATTACACAGGAATATTTTGGCACTGATCGGGTTCACGCCGATTACGATGCAATTGAACAGGCATGCAGGGGTGCAGTTCACCTCGCTACGTCAGGTCTGATCGAAAGCACAGACATCCACTTACCTTTGATTGGTGGCGGGCTTGCTGGTGGCGATCCGTTAAGGCTTTTGGACATTTTTGAGGCCGTATTTACTGACGCAGAACCCGACACCACGCTGTGGTTGTTAGAAAACGTAAAGTAATCAATAACTTATAAGTCATTGATGCCTAACCTAGCATGTAAGTCCTTGAATTCCAAGGATTTATAGGTGTTGACAAGTGGAGAGATACCCTGTATAATTATATAATACAGTGAGATAACGGATTAATTATGATCGACCGCAAAGCATTATCAGCGTTCATCGACACATTCAAAACGGCAAACGTAGAACACTTTGGCGTTGTTTTCCACGGCTCAGATCCGAAGGAAACGTTGGGTGTCAAGATGATTCAAAGCGGCGACCACAAAAATATCCGAGGCATTAGCCTGCAAAAGATTATGGACGAGGCGTTTCGCGTCGGTGCCAAGGCAATGACGCTCATGCACAATCATCCGCGCACAGGTCAAGACAGATTACGTCCGAGTGTAGCTGACCTTGAAACCACTTATAAGATACACGACATTGCTAGCAAGGATGGCGTGCCTGTACTGAACCACATTATTTACGGCGCCGACAATAGCGCGTTCTCATTCATACACAACGGTATTGAAATATGAACAAGACAGCACAAATTTATTGGACGTTTTTCAAATCGTTCTTTACATGCCAGCACTTGTTTGGTGATTTGACTATAGATGAACTGATCGAACGCCTCAAGGATGAAGAAGAGGACGGCGACAATTTTGAACACTGGCGTTGTGCATGTACGTGCAAATGTGGTGAGAAGAAGGAACAAGTATTCGCGTTAACCACATATCTTGGCGTAATTACTGAACGGTACGAAATACGTGAAGCTGTGAGGGATGCAGTTTTGGCGCAAGCAGCCTTAGATGAGGTGGAAAAACTCGCCCGCCAAAAGGCCGAACGAGAAAAACGTAGACGATACATGGACATTAGATACGGGAAGTTATAATGGCTAAGCGAAAGAAAGTGAAACAGGTTGTTACGCGGGATACGTTGAAGAAAATGCTCAACAATCCTAATCGCAAGTACGTTGAAGCGGTTGTAGGTCGTGCGCTGGTCGCATTGCTGAAACGCCAAA
>Ga0255055_10003726_pt1 | contig 10205 bp, 6 predicted proteins | sample JV7_2_27_MG_FD_188633 | JGI IMG/M metagenome (GOLD analysis project Ga0255055, IMG submission 188633) | Seawater microbial communities from Jervis Inlet, British Columbia, Canada - JV7_2_27 | ecosystem: Environmental > Aquatic > Marine > Inlet | place: Canada: British Columbia | collected... | reverse complement strand
CCGCTAGCCGCCTACAATGTCAGCGGAGAGTTCTCCATGATTAAAGCGGCCGAAAAAATGGGGTGGATTGACGGATCGAAAGTAATGATGGAAACCCTGACGGCCATAAAACGCGCGGGGGCGGACATGATTCTAACTTATTTCGCCATCGAAGCAGCCCAGGTCTTGCGTTCTTGATGGATATCGGCTACGACAACTGACACCTTATATGAAACTCCGCCTGGCCGGAACAGTGAACAGATTTTTTAGTTAACCCGTCATATGAAACTAGCCAAGGATAAAGTTTCTTTTAAGATTAGACTGGCCGCTTTTCCGGCCAGCGGCGGCGCTGACACCTGACACCAACAATATGCAAAAAACGGCACAGAAATCAGGTCGTCCATGGATCGCCGATCCTCAATCTAATAAAGTGACAAAGTAGAATTAAGCTATGTCTTGATGACCTTTATCCCTTCCGGTGTATCATGAACCATATAGCCCAGAGCCTGAATTTCATCGCGCAGGCGGTCGGAGGCCTCCCATTCTTTGTCCTCCCGGGCCTTTTGCCGCGCATCGACCAGTTTTTTAACTTCCGACGGCAATTCTTCGGGCTTATTGACCTGATCCAGATCCAGCCCGAGAATCCGGTCAAAGTCCAGGATGGTGGTGTATTTTTGGTCATCACCGATATTGCTTTTGAGCAGTTCCTGCACAGCGGCCAGCGCACGCGGCATATTTAAATCGTCATTGACGGCTTCCAGGAATTTACTTTTATGCTCCGGGTTGATTAGATGGTCCTGATCGGCCGCGGTCCCTGCCAGCTGCCGGACCTGGTTTTGCAGGTGGCGCAGACCGTTGCGGGCAGCCTGAACACTCTCATCGCTGTACTCCATCGGCTTGCGGTAATGGGTCTGAAAAGCCGCAAACCGGTACACCAGCGGATTGATACCCGCCTTGACAAAAGCATTATCAAGAATAAGAAAATTGCCTTCGCTCTTGGCCATCTTCTTGCCGCCCGTGATAATTAAAAAGGCCCCATGCATCCACCAGTTAAAAAATTTACGTCCGGTAGCCGCCTCCGATTGGGCAATTTCATTGGTGTGATGCACGTCGATGTGGTCGGTGCCGCCGCAATGAATATCAAGCTGATCCCCCAAAAATTTCATGCTCATGGCCGAGCATTCAAGATGCCAGCCCGGAAATCCGACACCCCAGGGAGAATCCCACTCCATCTGTCGTTGAACGCCTGCGGGCGAAAATTTCCACAAGGCGAAATCGGTTGGATTGCGCTTTTCCGGATTTTTCTCAACCCGGGCACCCTCTTGCAACGACTCAATATCCTGGTGGGAAAGCTTGGTGTAATCTGCAAACTTTGGGGTGTCAAAGTAAACGCCGTCGCTGGTGCGATAAGTATATCCCTTTCCCTCCAGAATTTTTACGAGTGCAATCTGATCGTCAATGGTATCGGTGGCTTTGATCCAGATATCCGGCGCTATAATATTTAACCGGGCGATATCATTTTTGAAGGCCTGGGTGTAAAAATCAGCGATTTCCCAGGCCGTTCGACCCTCCCGCTGGGCTCCTTTTTCCATTTTGTCTTCGCCCATGTCCCGGTCGCCGGTTAGATGACCGACATCGGTAATATTCATCACGTGTTTTACCCGGTACCCGTTGTACTGTAGGACCCGCTTTAGGATATCCTCGAAAATATAGGTCCGCAGGTTGCCGATGTGGGCATAATTGTAAACCGTGGGGCCGCAGGTATACAGCCCCACCTTCCCCGGTTGAAGCGGGCTAAATTCGGCTTTTTTGCGGGTAAGCGAATTGTACAAATGTAGTTTCATTATTCATCCGTAACCTTAAATGATAAAAAATGTCAATGATGAAATCCTCAAAAGATACCAAAGCCGGTCTTGACAGGCCTTCGCGGTTGTGTATTTTTTCTTGCCCCTTGCCGCCAAAGCGTATACACATACTCCAGATATGGTTGATTGGTTGATTAGTTGATTAGTTACTAATGCGATCCTTTTCATATAGACATAGCCACGCTCTGAGGGGGTGTCCGCTGCGGGGGCAACAATGAAACCCCAGTCCCCACAACGGCAGTAAGCCCGTTGAGACCAACCCGAACAGCCCCACAGGAATGAACTACGCGGCAACGTCGATCTTCTCTGCCTGTCCGGAAATAAACGCAAAGGTTTGGGGGCGTGGCAGAAAGCACCTGAAGCATTTGTTGCCCCCGCAGCGGACACCCCCTCAGAGCGCGCAACTGCTGAAAATATTGCTCAACTCGATGTCTACTTATTTTCGCTCGCACTAGTATATCCAGCTCGAAGAGCAGATTAGTCAATTCGCGACGATTCTTCGGCAGTGTCCTCCCAATCGTCTAATCGGTCTTCCTCCAGCTCTTTGACGGCACGTGCCTTGTTGATGGGAGAACGGATGTGGTGTACCACGTCTTTGGCAATTTGATCGGTCATTTGTTTAATGGCACCTTTTTCCGGTTCCCCCCCGGTATTATTGGAACACCCCCACAGGGACATGCCGGCAAATAGCAAAGCTATTGTAAAGTATAAAAGTTTTTTTGTCATAACTAATCTCCATTTAAATTCTGCATAAAGGCCTGATTCTGTTTGCTTCGCTCAGCCATGCGGGCTTCGACCTCTTCTACTTCCAACCCCATCAAAATCGTGTAAACATTGTATTTGGTTTTGCAAAAATAAATATCAAACGGGTCCCTTTGGCCGCTTGCTCGGAAAATCCGGATACCGGGAATTTCATCTTTTTGAATATACTCATTATCCGTATTGATCAGTAGCGGCTCGACATCGTATTTGTTCAACCACGGTATGCAGGCGCCTTCCATGCCGAGGGACGGATCCATAATCGATCTGATTTTTTCGGTTACCCCGCCGACGGCCAGAATAATGTCACCGGTCAGGGAGCCGGTTACTCCGTAACGTTGATTCACCGGCTGCTTGATGTAATCCGATACCAGAGCGATATCCATGGCCACCGAGGCACTGTCGCCTTCCACACCGCCGTGGGCTTGAATGTATTCCACATACATTTCATGCCCGACATAGGGTGCTCCGATTTTGTTCAGCACTTTTTTAATGGAAGCCCTGACGTTTTGGGCAGCCGCTTTGGCAATGTCCCCAATCTTGCCGGGGGCCACCACTGTATCGGCCGTACCGACATTGATCTGACAATGAATCGGCAGCGGCTGGCCGTACATCTGCCCGCTTGATTTGGAATGAATTACCGCCAGACCGACCACATAACCTATGGAATCGGTCATCGAGCCAATATATTTTTTAAGGTTATTTTTGTGTTCGCCGATTTCTTTTGAAAGTCCGCCTTCCAGGCTTAAGTGTTCCTGCAAGGCCTGGCGGATATGGCGTGGTTCCACCAGTGGCGATCCCTCCAGAATAGCCTCAAACTCCGCTGCCTTTATGATTCCGTTAATCGGTCTCAATATGCTGCTTAATTTGCCGTCCGAAGAACGGCAGCGAAGCTCTTTGGCGATTTCCAACACGGCGCATTTGGTGAATTCCCGTACGGTCGGTTTAAAATCATCGGGAAGACTTCGGCCGTAAATGTGCTCGCTTCTTTTCCTGACGCTCTCGTATCCTTCTTTTTCGATGACTTCACCCCAGGCCTCTTGGAACTCTTCGGCCAGATTTATAATTTCCTGCTTGACATACTGGACAATCTGTTTGACGTTTTCTTCACTCTCCGGCACAGCGTTTTCCATCTGAATGATTTCCCCTTTGTCTTCTATTCTGCTGAGAAATGCGCCGTCCCCTTCTTCCTGCAGGTATGTCAGGGTATCATGGTTGCAGCACGCCACAATGATATTATCCGCCCTTAAATGATTCTCCGATCGATCTGCGGCCCCGCTTCCCGTACTTCGGCCGCCTTCTAGAATGTACTCTTTATTCTGCATGATCTCCAGTAAATCTGCCATGTAGCGGACTTTGACTAGAGTTTTCAATTCGTCAATATAGATGATCGCAGATTTGGCGTGAGCGCCTAAATAGGCCCTCATGTGGCAGGGGGTCTGGAGATTTCCCGATTGGTAGGGGTCATGCCGGAATCCGCCCTTCATGTTCCTGGCACTGGGTTCGGAAACCCTGGCCATCAAGTCCTGGTCCTTGCGCGGGTCATAGAGAACTTCCGGAACCATATCCTGTAAATATTTGACTTCATTTTTTGTACCGGCGCTGTTTTCGCGTTGAATTTTTTCCTGGGCCCGGTGATTATTTTCCTGCATAAACATAAAAATGGAGCCGATGGCTGTGATTCCGGCCGCAATAAAAGCGGGCGGAAAATAGAACCCGCCGGCCACCCCCAGGCAGGTGGCAAATATCAGAGCAAGTTTTACTTTTCGGGTCGATTGAATCTGATCGGAAAGATTGAAATCGTCCAGACTGTGTCGAGCGGTTTCAATTGCCGTATTTAAATCCGATATGATTTTTTCCATCTTGGCGGGGTGTTCATAGGCAAAACGGACGTGGTTGCGGTCCTTGCCCGGATAGGCCACAATGGTTTCCTTGGGCCTTAGATAATCTCCCATGGACTTATCCAGGACCTCTTTAAACATGTTGGCCAGCATGGATTTTCCGGTACCCGGACGGCCCACCATGAGAATGTGGCCTTTGTTCTGCGCAATTTTTCTGATGGCCCTTTTGGCGCGGTCCTGGAAAATAACACGATCAATAGGGTCATCCGGTAGCTTGATTTGTGAGGTATCATCGAATCTGCCAAGACGCTTTCTCAGATTAACGGGATAATCCAGCAGTTCTTTTATCCAGAGATAATCATTTTCTTTGTAATCATTAGGCATTGCTATAACCGTTGATGGAATCCAACAGATAAAACCTTCCCGCTTCTGAAATCACGGTCCGTTTAACCACCGCTGAATACACATGCGGCAAATTTTTGCGCAGCGGTTCCAGCGCTCTTAAATCATGCAGAACAGAAATGTCTGTAAACATTCTATCCTCCCGGCAATCAGACAGAAGAATATAACTCAGAGAGATGCCGATCTGCAGGTAGTTTAATATCGGTTTGATCAAGTTTTTTTGATTCAACTCAAGATTCAGTGCCTTAAAGACGTCCTGATAAATTTCTGGAAGCGCTGCCCTGGAATAGTCAATTTCAAGTTTTCTATTAAAAAACAGCTTGATCGGGGTTGCCTGTCCTTCAATACACAGGTTAAAAACCTTGCTTAAACTGGGATTTGATTTGAGCGATTGCTCAAGCAAATGCATGTGTTTGAGGAAATGAATATCATTGAGATAAAAATCGATCCTATTCTGGTCGGTCAGGACACATGCCTTTGGATCATCCTCAGAGTTGTAAGTGATAAGCTTGAATGTTTTAGCAGGATCATAGGATAAAAAATCATATCCCCTCAGCTCAAATAATCCATCGGCTATGTAAGCTTTATTGAGAATAACGCCGACTTTTTTCGAAATGAAGTTACCCAGGTATTTAATTTTCTCCTCGATGCTGCCTTGCAACTTTAAATAGGAGTAATTGCCGCCGACATCTTCGCAGATTCCAACGATTTGAAATATATGGCGCGGATCCAGTTGGATTAATTTTTTGGCAACCGAATCATAGGGCCTCAGCTGGTCATAAATTTGATTTAAATGCGACTCAAGATGAGAATCTTTCATGGGGGGGATCTGCAATTTATAGCGGGATACGATCACATCCGGCGATACCATTGGATTTTTTTCCCGTCGTTTTGAAAAACCTGGCAGGATTTTGTGAAACGCTTTCCGTATTTTTTTCAAGACACCCTGCTTGTAATGGATTTCACCGCCGATCAGCTTTTTTTTGATCTCAATCGAGTTGGGATTCAGCAGATAGCGACCAATGTCTGATATATTATATTCTTTGCAGGGTCCGGTAACATTGTCCTCGGCAATCCGACGCAGGTCAATATCTGAAAACCGCCCCTCGGAAATAATCCATATCTTATTGTTATTGCTAGGCATATTGCTTTTACCGCTGGTTGATAATATCGAATATCCTTGGGTTAGACTATTGCAGCCTATTCCCGGCAAGCTTGAAAATGCCTAAAATTGTTGTGTCGCTGCGCTCCTCCTTTTTCAAGGGCAGTCGATGTTTGCAGAAGAAACGTCAAAAACCAGCAAAAGAAAATAATCGCTTTCCCTGGGTTTCTCTTTACATATAATCGACAGAATACCTCAACTTTAGGCATTTTAGGCAGTTTGCAATTTTAGGCATTTCTTTGAACAGCTTGATTTATGCATTAAAATCTATAGGCCAAAAAATTCACAACGATATTTTCTAGGATACTATATCGGTAATTTTTTAACTAAGTTGAGCGATTTTTTGTAGGGGAAATCTTGGCTGCAATTTCAAATTGATAATCAGGCTCAAAATATGATATTAATTCTTAGCTCCGGCCAAGGGAGGTCAGGTTGTTTGCTGCGCAGGAAATGACCTGACCTGCCGGGGTTTTGGCAATTACTTCCGGGACACAACAATAGGGTTGATCGCTGCAGCCTGTACTGAATTTCATGGATTTAATTTAACCTTTAGCAATAAAATCGAGTTTAATATGGCGGAAATCCTTCCCTTTAGAGCCTGGAGATATAACGATTCACTGGCACAAAACATCGGTGAATTAACCTCCCCGCTTTTCGATGTGGCGTCTGAAAAACAGAAGACAGCCCTTTACGGCAATCCCTACAACAGTATTCACGTTTCAATCCCCTGCGGGGAATGTCCCTCAGAGAGCGCCTCCAATATTTTGCAAAAATGGAAAGAAGAAGGCTGTATCCAGCGGGATCCCGCTCCTGCGATCTATGTTTATTACCAATATTTCCGACTTCCCGGAGATCCATCCCAGTATTGCCGTAAGGGATTCATTTGCAAAATCAGTATCTATGACTGGGAACAAAATGTTATTTTGCGACATGAAAACACAATGCCCGGATCCGTTGAAGACCAGGTGGAACTACTGGCGGCCACCCGCCTGAATGCCAGTCCCACCCACGGTCTTTATACCGACGAGACATTTGAACTTGAAAAATTCATGGATGACAGTATGCAATACCCGCTTTGCGAGACCGAGGATCACCAGGGCACTCGGGATGTGCTGGGCATCATTCGCGACCCTGAAGTTATTGAACGATTTGTGAATATTATGAAAGATGAGCAGGTGATTTTAGCCGACGGTCACCACCGCTATGCCGGGTCGTTGGCGTACATGAAGAAACAAATGTCGGCCAACCCGGATCATACCGGAAATGAAGACTACAACTATCACTTAATGTGGTTGACCAACACGGAAACAGAGGACTTGAAAATTCTGCCCACTCATCGACTCATCAAAGAACTGGATTATTTTGATGCGAACTCAATCCTTAAAAAATTCGATGCCTATTTTAACGTCAAGCCGGTATCAAATCCGGACATTATGCCTGAAATTATTGCCGGCAAAAACTGGACTTTCGGATTGATCTTTCAGGATAATGCCTATCAAATCCGTTTAAAACCGGAGGTTCATCATACCATTAAATGGAATTTTCCGGACGAAATTAAAGCCCTGGATCTCACCGTCATGCATTATTTTATTATTCAGGAAATCCTGGGGCTGAAAGGCAAGCATCAAAGCCGTTCAGCCTGTATCGAATATGAAAGGAGTTTTGCGGCCTGTTTCGCCAAAGTGCTGAGGGGTGAAGTCCAATTGGCTTTTATTACGAATGAGATTTCGATTTCCGATGTAAAAACGGTCTGCCACAGCGGATGTACCCTGCCTCAGAAATCCACTTATTTTTGGCCGAAGGCTATATGCGGATTTGTTTTCAGTTCAATATAGAGCTTGCTTTTTATTTTGACATAAATGAAAATACATGAAATTTTTTGAGGTCTGAGCTTTGGTCTTGATCATGGAATATTGGGGCGAAGCCTCTAACTTGTGAGGTTTTATAATGAAATATGGTATGTGGTTGGTGGCAATAATTTTAAGTTTGATTGGTCACCCGGCAGTGGCCATCACGCCGGAGGCTGCCCGCACTGAACTGGCACAGGAAAACATCCCGTATACGGCGGAAGCCTTGGTCAGTCATATCGAAAAAGGAAACACGGAGGTGGTTGGCTGGTTTTTTGCCATCGGCATGGATGTTGATACTGCCAACGAATTCGGGGAAACAGGATTGATGCTTGCTTCCGAACAGGGTCATCTTGAAATGGTCAGGCTGCTGCTGACCAGCAACGCCAATGTCAACGTGCAAGACCTTGCCAAACGCACGGCTCTGATGAATGCCGCTCAAAATGGTCATACGGTGATTGTCAAACTGCTTCTGGCCCGGGATGCCGATGTCAACGTCGCCTCCCAGTGGAAATCAACCGCCCTGCACGAAGCCTCTATGAACGGCCATTACGATGTGGCTCAAGTTCTGCTAAACGCGGGCGCGGATCTAAAACTGATTAACACTGCCGGACATACCCCCCTGGTAGAAGCAATCATCGAAGGGCAGGATTCCATCATCCAGCTCTTAATCTCACGGGGGGCCGATGTGAATGCCAGGGATTTGAACGGTTTTTCAATGGGTGAAACGCCTTTGATCGTTGCCGCCATGAAAGGTAAAACTGATATCGCCGCCGTGCTGATTGCCAAAGGCGCCAAAGTGAAAACTAAAACTAAAGATGGACAGACGGCACTAATTTATGCGGCCAGAGCTCCCGGTGACCGCAGTGAAGTTGTCAAATTATTAATTGAAAACGGTGCCGATGTGAATGCTGAAGATAACACGGGGATGACTGCTTTGGCCTATGCCTTAAAGAAGCGCGATATTCTGCTCTTTAAGATCCTTATGGAATCCGGCGCTAAGGAATAATGCTTTGACAGCAACAGTCCGCCTATCCATTTATCTTCGGTCGGATCCTAATCCTGTTAAACCGAAAATATCAAATCACAAACCCCAAATAGCAAATGGTTCGACAAGCTCACCACCCTGAGCAACGTCGAAGGGTAATATCCAATAACCAATCCGCCTGCGGCGGACAAAACACGGAGGTGATGGTTGTCGTTGGTCGGAGATGATTTTACTATCATAAAAGTGAAGATTTTCTTGACAACCACCAACTATGATATCTTAAACGTTTGCGCTGATGGCGCAACCACAAGATATGGTATGCGTCACGATTTGGCATTTTGGGTTATGGAAGTGAGATAGTATCAAGATACTTTCAATTTATGTGCAATGTCGTGATATTTGGATTTTTAGCAAATATTAGGTTTTGATTTCCATCAAATTTTTATCTGAATCGTTAATTATTTCAAATTGTAAGCAATGCTTTGCGTTTTACAGAGGATTTTTCGATGATCGGAAAGCCAACATATGAAGAACTGGAACGACTGGTGGAAGAAAGAACTTATGAATTGGAAGAATCAAACAAGCAATTAAAGCAAAAAGTAAAAGAATGTATACAGGGAACGGAGCTGATACAACTCGAGCGAAATTTATCGATCTCGCTATCTTCCACTTATGATTTAATGGATGGATTACATATTAGTCTCGAAGTCGGGTTGCAAGTGTCTGGTATGGATTGTGGTGGAATTTATTTGTTTGATAAAACAAACGGAGATTTAAATTTAATAGTTCATCAAGGGCTAACTGTGGAATTTGTCCGGAGCGTTTCTCACTATGACAAGGACTCAGAAAATACAATATACGTTAAAAAAGGCAAACCGGCCTATACTTTACGCAAAGATTTAAATGTATCGATGACTCCAGTAGAACGGCGTGAAGGAGTCCAGGCCTTTATCACTTTGCCGTTGTTAGACGAAGGAGAAGTGATCGGGTGTATGAACCTTGCATCCCATACTATTGGGGAAATACCGTCATCTGTTCGGGTCGCTGTCGAAACAGTAGCTGCTCAAATTGGGAGTGCAATTGCCCGTTTAAAAGCAAGGGCGGCACTTCAGGAGAGCGAAGAACACCTGAGATCTTTGATGGAGAGTGCCACAAATTTTGCCGTCTACCGGCTTGTTAGCGATGAAAAAACCCCCCATAAGCTCAGAGTTAAATTCATAAGCCCTTCAGCTAAAGACATATTGGGTATTCCAGAGCCGATGAAATTTGAGTCATGGTTTGAAAAAATTCACCCCGATGATGTGGGCAGGATGACCGAAGCGAACCGCCAAGCATTCGAAACGCGCAGGTTCAATGAGGAAT
>Ga0255055_10003725_pt1 | contig 10207 bp, 11 predicted proteins | sample JV7_2_27_MG_FD_188633 | JGI IMG/M metagenome (GOLD analysis project Ga0255055, IMG submission 188633) | Seawater microbial communities from Jervis Inlet, British Columbia, Canada - JV7_2_27 | ecosystem: Environmental > Aquatic > Marine > Inlet | place: Canada: British Columbia | collected... | reverse complement strand
AAATTTTGCTCTGAGTTGATCGATGTCCATAATATCTCCTCCTTTTTTTGAGGAAATATTACCAAACTAGTTTGTCACATCAGGACAATTTACAGCCTTTTTCTGGGTTATAGTTCCGAAAAATAATTCAATTGGAGCTATTGCTACACCCTCAAAATGACATACTTAAAACATTTTTATTTTCAGATCAAGTTATTTTGGTGAAAGAACCATTACAAGGATTCGGCCTTCAAATTTGGGGCTTTGTTCTACCACCGCAATTTCTTCTGTTTCTTCTATAATCCTATTAAGCACCTTCCTTCCAAGCTCCGAAAGCGTAATTTCGCGGCCTCTGAAAACCACCGTTACTTTGACTTTGTCCTTTTTCCCGATGAATTTTTTTATGTGACCGATTTTAGTCTGTAGGTCGTGTTCACCGGTTTTCGGGCGTACCTTTATCTCTTTAAGCTGAAAGGTGCTTTGTTTTTTTTTGGCCTCCTGTTTCTTTTTGGTTTGCTCATATTTAAAGCGGCCATAATCCATTATCTTGCACACTGGAGGATCTGCATTCGGCGAAACTTCTACGAGGTCGAGGCCAACATCAGCGGCAGCCGCAAGCGCTTCGCTGGTTGGAATTACTCCGACTTGATTACCTTCAGAATCGATTACCCTGACTTCTCTTGCTCTTATTCGTTGATTAATATTAATTTTATTCGATCGGTTCGGTCTATGGGGTCTTCTTGGAACAGCTATGCTTGCACCTCCTATGCTAAGGTTATATGCCGGAATTACCCGGGTGCGGGGTGGACAAAAAAAAGTTTAATACCGTTACCAGATCCCGATTCTTAATTCAGGCACCTTTTCATCCTGTGGATTTCAAGAATTTGAAGATCTCGGTTTCTCGATGAATCCACCGCTTTGTAAAAGTGAAATATATAATAACCTTAAGAAATGCAAGAAAAAAATGCAATTAAATAAGCCATTTTATTTGGTACAGCGCTATTTAAAAAGGGGAACCGGCAAATGCCGGCGAACAATTATTGGCGAAGTGTATAAGTGGCCAAAAGACTATCTTTCAAATAGGTATTTTCCGGATTAGAAAAGAAGGTTCTTAATAATTGGAAACTTTTTTTACGCAATATATTGGGTATAATCGAAATTTGATTTTCTTTGTATAAAGGCGGTAACTTGCTGAGGTCGCAATGCGTGCCGCCGCCCATGGCATCTTCATAGGCAAAAACAATCTTGCGGATGTTGCTGATCAAAAGAGCGCCAAAACACATCAGGCAGGGTTCCAGCGTGCTGAACAGAGTCACTTTTTCAAGATTGATTTTTGTTTCAAGATCGCACAACCTCCTTAAAGCAATCATCTCTGCATGGTCGACTTCGTTTGCGCAATTCCCAGTGGTGTTTTCTCGGGCTCCGCTAGCTATGATTCTATTTTCATAGACCATCACGCATCCCACCGGAAACTCACCGGCAGCCAGTGCAGCCTCAGCCTGCTGCAACGCCTTTTTCATATAATATTCGTAATCCATCACCGCTCCCCTAAAGTTGTATCAGAAAGAATTTGGTAAATTTGAAACCGTTTTATAGTCTTAACCAAATTATAAGCTTTAGAGCGGAAATCCGAAGCACGCCTGATTTTATAAAATTGGCCGAAATCCGAAACAATTTTCAAAAAACATAAATTCAAATGTTCTAAATGGTTTTGAATTTCATTCATTTGATATTCGAATTTGTTTCGTGCTTCGAGATTCGGATTTCGAATTTTATCTAATCTAATCGGGTTTAAGGATAACAAGTTTTCAAGAATTAACACGAATACTAAAGGCGACATATATCATCATCACACTCACAACTATCATCGACTTCATAGCAATACAGGATTCTTGACTCCATCTCGGCCTGTTTGTCTGAAATCGTCATAAATGATGCGCTGGCTGCGATTGTTTCCAGGTCCGGTTTTGCCGGTATTGAATCCAGACCCTGGGCTATGATTTCACCGGATGCGCCTTTTATTATCTCGGCATCTTTCCCATTGGTGATCACGGCAACCGGTACTTGACGGGGTGCGATGAGTCGTGATGCGGCCAGCACTGCACGCCGGCGGGTTACCAAAGAACCGGGGCCATACTTTATTACCATACAGACCTTGCCTGCCAGCCTGACGACAAAATCAATTTTTAAAATTGCCTTTTTAGCATCGGCTTTGACAAGGAGTTCTTTGCGGGGTTCAATATCCGCTTTCAGATATCCCTTCTGGTTGACCAGCAAACGTGCAACCTTTTGTCTGTAGCGCTCATCGTGCGTGTCTTTTAAAGTTTCACCGGTGATAAAGTCAACCAGTTCACCGAGTATGAGATGATGTCCGTTCATGAATAGGGTTGCCCGTTAAGATCTCATCTAATTGCCTGTGGAGCCCCTTGGTGTCATAAAATTAGACGCTTCATCCCGCGAAGCGGGGCAATATTTAGGTATTAACATGGCAATGGTGTCATATATTGCTTTACAAGGAACAGGGTTACCAATAATATACGCTTTTTTTCGATTTTCCAAACTATTTATGGTACGGATGAATATGGCATTTGAGACATAGTGGTTGTCAAATAACGTTCCGGTATGGAAACGTTTTTTTCTACAACCATTTGTGGCGCAATTCCGTAATTTGGAACATTACTATGAAAAGCGGTGAAAATAAATATTCAGGGGCTGTTTACACTGATTTTACGGATCGGCTTAAGCAAATCTATTTCGCTATGGACCAAGCATACAACACGGCCGCCGGCCATTACGGTTTTGCTTGTGCCGGGTGTCGGGACAATTGCTGCCGGACTCGGTTTTACCATCATACGGCAATTGAGTATATCTACATGATAGAGGGCCTCAATGCCTTAACTCTCAAAAAACAAAATGAGGTGAAATCGCGGGCTTTGAGTGTGCTTGATGAAACAGCCCGCGCCGATGATAACGGAGAGGCCGTGCGGCTGATGTGCCCGCTTAATTTTGATGAATTGTGCATCCTGTATCCCTATCGCCCGATGATTTGCCGGCTGCACGGTATCCCCCATGAACTGCAAAAACCCGGGCAAAATCCGGTTCAGGGCCCGGGCTGCGTGACCTTTGACCAACAATGCGGCCCCAGCTATTTCAAGTTTGATCGCACGCCGTTTTACCGCGACATGGCAATACTGGAAGGAAAATTGCGGCAAGCTATCAAATTTGATGGTAAGATTAGGATGACCGTTGCAGAAATAATTATTTCACATGCAAGTGGCATGGAGCATAGGGCACGGGGTGAGGGTCATATTTAACGAATTCTTTTCTCCATGCGCCAGGCACCATGCTCCATGCGAGTGCGACATATGAAGTCCATAGATATAGATAAGCTCAAGGAATTACCCGGACGCCGTATTAAAGCGGATGATACCTTCTCGTTTCGGTGCTATCCGGGAATCGGCTGTTATAATCGCTGTTGCCGGAATTTGAACCTGTTTTTATACCCCTACGACGTGCTGCGGTTAAAAAACGCACTGGGCATTTCTTCAGATGAATTCCTCGACCAATATGTAGATGTCGTTCTGAGAACCGACAATTATTTTCCGGAAGTTCTTTTGCGGATGTCTGAAAACAAAGAAAAAACCTGCCCCTTTTTGGAAGATGCGGGCTGCGCGGTTTATGCGGATCGACCGGATACCTGCCGCACCTTGCCGGTCGAGCAAGGGATTTTGTATGATGCGGCCGGGAAAAAAGATACGGCGGTGCATTTTTTCAGGCCGCCGAACTTTTGCCTGGGCCGGCACGAAGACCGGCAGTGGACCGTGGCGACCTGGTCGCAGGATCAGGATGCCGAGCGTCATCACAGGATGACCGTTCGCTGGGCGGAAATAAAACGTCTTTTTCAGACCGATCCCTGGGGAGTCGAGGGCCCGCAAGGCCCCCGGGACAAAATGGCGTTTATGGCGGCTTACAATATCGACCGCTTTCGTGAATTTGTAATGAACAGCAGTTTTTTAAAACGCTACAAAGTCAAAACCGCGATTCTCAAAAAAATAAAAGCGGACGATGCGGAATTGCTGAACTTCGGCCTTGAGTGGGTGAAATTTTACCTCTGGGGTATTAAAACCAAAAAGATAAGGCCGCGATAGGCACCGGAAAGAACCGGGTATCCGGTGAGACGGTGAACCGAATCATTGCATGTATTAATAAAGAGTAGAATTGATTTTTATTACCAAGTCCAATTAGTCAACAATATCCCACCTAGTTCCTCTATATTTTCCAAGATGAATTGTACAACGCATAAAATCATAGACGTCCCCTTTTCTAGACGCATTTTAAAATTGCCGATATCTCCAGAGACTGTCGGGAAAGTCCAAAAACAGCATGCCTGCCCTCTTGAAGCACCCCTGCGTCTTGTGGTTGATCCAATATCTCTGCCTGCGGAGAATGTAGCACATATCGTTTGTTGGGGAGAAACTAACGCGGCAGGAGGACTATTGGCAATAGCAGGGGCTCAATAGATTGATTTCACTTCCGCAAGCACGAAGGAACTGCGCGTGGCAGTTACTCCTTTTGTACCTAACACGTCCCGCAGAACGACCTGTGAGTAGTTCTGCATGTCCCGCACAACAATTTCGAGCATCAAGTCAACTTCGCCGGACACCGCGTAGACGCTGATGACACCCTCGATTTTAGCAAGGTCGTGCGCGAGTTCTTCCCAACCCACGTCTGCATCACGAAGCACACTACAATACGCACGTACGGAAAGCCCGAGTTTTTGTCGATCCGTGAGAGCACGGTACCCGACAATGACGCTTTCCCGCTCAAGTCGCGCGATACGCCGTGAGCAGCTCGAGTGGGACAAGCCAACCAGTCCCGCAACATCAATATTGGAAAGCCGCCCGTTGGCTTGTAAAGCGGTAAGGATCTTGCGGTCGAAGTTGTCGAGTTTGACCATTTGCAAAACCTTTGCATACCCATTCTTATAATTAATACGTTTTGATTAATATTTGCACATTATACAAAAATAGGCAAGATATTTGATATATTATGGTATAACATAATAACTATTTGCAAACATTGGCAGGGCAGCCTACATTTAAATACATGGCCTGGTCATTTTCCGGTGCCGCAGAAGAATCATTGTAAAGCATTTTTATGGGGAGCACTTATGTTAGACCACGAACCGGACCTTGAGCCGGCCGGCGCTTCTCAAGAGAGCCGTTATGTTCAATGGGCGCATCAAGGGGGCAAAAAAAAATGGTGCGCGATGGCGGCTGCCGCAAAATCCTGGATTAAGCGCATCACCGGCACCGGCGCTGAAATGACGCTGACCCAAAACTCGCAACCCTCGCTTAGCGGTCGGGATCGTATCATGAAAGACAGTACCAGACGTACAGAATTTTGGGCCGGGGTGCGCGATAGCCTGCCGCTTATCATCGGGGCCATACCTTTCGGGATTATTTTTGGTACCCTGTCCGGCGGTGCCGGGCTGTCCGCGGCTGGGGCCATGGGGATGTCGGTGTTTGTTTTTGCCGGCTCGGCCCAATTTATCGCCATGGGGCTGGTGGGCGCCGGAACGGCCTGGCCCATGATCGTGCTGGCGACTTTTGTGGTTAATTTCAGGCATCTGCTTTATACGGCGACCCTTTTACCCTACCTTCAGCGTCTGCCATCACGTTGGCAGGTGACGCTGGCTTTTGGCCTGACGGACGAGACCTTCGCTGTGGCCGTGGGGCGCTGGCGGCAGGAGGACGCGAGTCCCTATAAGCATTGGTATCAGTTCGGGTCCATGATTTTCATGTATGTCAACTGGAATCTGTGCACCTTGCTGGGTCTGCAGGCCGGGCGCATGTTGCAGGGCGTCGGGGGGTGGGGTCTGGATTTTGCCATGGTGGCCGCCTTTATCGGCATGCTTATTCCCTATCTAAAAGATAAGCCCAGCTACTGCGTGGTATTGGTGTCCGGCATGAGCGCCCTTGCTTTTAACGGGCTGCCGCATAAACTGGGCTTGATTATTGCGCTGGTTTTGGGTGTGGCTGCCGGTGTGCTTTCGGAATCGTTGATCGAGAGACGCTTGCGGTGCACCGCCATGACCGCCGGGGACGAGTAATATGGAGACCGTTTATTTAATTGCCGGCATGTTTTTTGTCACATTCTCCATTCGGTATGGGCTCCTCCCGCTGTCGGGCCGTATCCGGTTTTCTCCCGGCATGCAGCGCGCCCTAAGCTATGTGCCGCCGGCCGTGCTGACCGCCATTATTGTGCCGCTGGCCCTCATGCCTGACGGGCAAACCCTGCAGGTGTCAATGGCCAATCCTTACCTTGTGGGCACGCTTTTTACGGTGCTCATCGGCTGGTTCAGCAGAAATTTGATGGTGACCATTGTCGGCGGGATGGCGGTTTTTGGCATGTGTCAGTGGGGACTGGCCCTTTTTTAATAGGGGTGTGACAAAGATTGCCGGCCACCGTATGGTACCTTGATAGCGGTCTATAAGAGGGGCTTGGCCGAAAATACTGGTATCTGCTATATATCGGGAATAAAACAGCGTATTCAAAAGTACAGCTCCAACATATCAGTGAAATTGGCCACCCTGCAAAACTTGTGATATTTGCGAATATCACAATGATTTTTGTTAGGTGAAACTAAACACGTTTTTCACCAATATTCTCATAAAATTCTCTCGGGAATTTTATCTACTTTTTCACCTCCCAGAACATAGCCGCCGTCCAGCCTGAGGTTAGCGCCGGTCATAAAATCCGCATCCTTTATAATATACAGAACAGCCTTAACCACATCTTCAAGCGTGCCGGTTCGGCCCAGCAGTGTGTGTGTCTTGAGGGCTTTTTTCTGTTTTTCGGTCAGCAAACTCCAGCCTCTGGTTTCTTCGGCATGGCGGGTTTCAAAAAAACCGAGCATGACTTCATTGACGCGTACTTCCGGCGCGCCGATGCGTGCCCAGGTTTCGGTGAGCATTGAAACCCCTCGATTGGCCGCGGCATAGCCGTCATTAAATATCAGGCGGGCCGGTCCGCAACGCCCCACGATTCCGGCAATAGAAGAAAAGTTGATAACCACGCCATCGCCGGCGGTTTTTAGATGCGGCAGGGCGGCCTCAAAGACCCAGTGTTTGGCACGCAGGGTCGTCTCCATTTCCAGGTCCCATTGGTTTTGATCATAAGGGCCGTGCACCACCGGCCAGCCACCGCGCTCGATGTTGTTGATCACAATATCCAGCCGCCCGAAGCGCTCGATGACTTTATTGATAATGCCGGGGATTGCTTTAGTCTCAAGCAGGTTGGTCTTTAAAATAAGGTGCTCCCGGCCGGTATCGGCTAAATCCGTTTTTAATGCTTCCAGTTCTTCCGCCCAGTCAAAATAATTGACCGTAACCTTTACTCCCGCATTCGCCAGTGATAGCGCAACCCCTTTGCCGATGCCTTTGATCGCGCCCAGTACCAGGGCCACTTTGTCGTGAAGGTCCATATAATCCACCTTGCTCATTTGTTTTATAAGGTTCCAGGTTTCACGTATGGTTCCAGCTGATAAGCTGATAAGCCTATGAGTTGGTAAGCTCATCTGCTCAAAAGCTTAACAGCTCAATAGCTTAAGAGCTTAAAAGCTCACCAGCATCCCAGCCTCATAGCTTCCTAGCCTATAAGCCTTTTTTTGAACCTTTGAACCCCTGAACGCTGAACCCCAGAACCTTTGATTGCTTAAACAACACCTGCTTGACCCATTGCATCCCGACTTCCAGCAACGCCGTATCATCTGTCCGGGCTGTTTCCAGCTTTTGCGGGTTCATCTCAAAGTTATCGAAAAGGCCGTTTTCAAAAATACAGGTTCTGAAATTATCGAGATCGTAAAGGGCCATGCAAAACAGATGGCGCGATTTGAGATCCAACGGGCCCGGGCGCAACTGGCTTTTAATACTGATGATTTCCATCAGTTTATCGTTGATATGATTGTAGGCTCCAATTTCCTGATCGTTAATCCATTGTCGGACCGTTTGGTCTTTTCTTGCTTTAAAGCCCGAACAATGCGGCTCTTTTAGCAGTGCGAAGCGCTCGGTTATTTTTCCGGTTTCTCGGCAGCGGGATATTGCCCGCACAAGCGGATAGGTTCGGCACGATGAAGGGCGATCCGGATATGACCGGCAGCCTTTTTCGGTCACCAACGGACAGGTTAATCGGCCGGCAGCGGTGGTTTTAAGTGTTACAATCGGAAGCCCCGATTCGGGGCCGACGTGCCGGGTCGTATAACGTTTCAGAAACTCAGACGAAGACAGCCCCAGTCCTTTTTTTAGACGCAAGATGTCATAAGGAAACAAAGATTGATTTAAATCCCGGCAGCACTCATTAAAGCACGTCACTTCAGGAGAACATGCAAACCTGAAGGGCTCATCCGGCATTATGGGAATAAGGTGTTCGTTCACTTTTATCTGATCCTCATTATGGGGTTCCAGGTTCAGAGGTTTAAAAAAAAATACTAATAGGTTAACCGTAACGCTATATTAGCTCGTAGCTGATAGCTCATGGCTCATAGTAAAGACGATCAGCAAAGAGTTTTGAGCTACGAGCCCTTGATTGCCTCCGAGTCTTCCAGCATCCTGGCCTCCCAGCTTCAAGCCTATGACCTATCAGCTATGAGCTATTTATTTGACACCTAACCTCAGAACCTTTGAACTCAGAACCTTGAACCTCTGAAACCTGTATCAGGTTTTCATGATGTGTTAAATAAATTTTTAATTTTAGAATTTTTTTGCACGGATTTTCGCCTTTGCATACCATATATGGTATTCGTTTTGATATTCAAATGCAGATGTTGGATGTGACGGGCACCATTTCATAACCGCCTGAAATTTTGATTTTTGTGGGCTCAAAAATCCTTGACAAGTAAAATTTTCAATGATATTTGTTTCCTCTTGACCTAGTTTTATCTTGCTGATTTTATAGGGAATATTTACCAAACCAAATTGGGCAAACGCCTTATTCTAATGTGAATTTCAACCGGTGGGTACCGGTTAAACCGATAAATAACCCAAGAAATATTGAATTAAGCAATCTGAAGGGAGGTGCAAACACTTAATTTTAAAGTCCTTTTGAGGGTTGAAGGTAACCACAAAAATTTACCAAATTAATTTAGGAGGTATCATAAATGCCAAGTTTTGTAATAGACGAAAAATGCGATGGATGCAAAGGCGGGGACAAAACGGCCTGCATGTACATTTGTCCCAATGATCTGATGGTTCTTGAAGCCAACGTGATGAAGGCTTACAACCAGGAGCCGGATCAGTGCTGGGAATGCTTTTCATGCGTTAAGATCTGCCCCACCCAGGCAATCGAAGTCAGGGGTTATGCCGACTTTGTTCCCCTGGGAAGCAGTATTATGCCGATGCTGGGAACCGAGGATATCATGTGGACCTGCAAGTTTAGAAACGGGACCATCAAACGCTTTAAGTTCCCCATCCGGACCACACCTGAAGGACAGGCCAATGCATATCTGGATCTAAAGGGTAATGATTTGGAAAGCCAGCTTCTGTCAACCGAAGAAGCCGATGGCAAAGCGTATGGCCAGCCTGGTGACTGAGAATTGGCGTAAATGCGAAACCAGGGGTAAAAGATTTTATGATAACGATCTTAAATAATGATTTAAGGAGGATGTAATATGGCATTACCGAATAAACCAATCGGGGAACTCAAAGCGGTAAGGGACCCGGAAGTCGAAGAGCGAGAAGTTGATATTCTGATCGTCGGCGGCGGCATGGCTGCCTGCGGCACTGCCTTTGAGGTTAAAAAGTGGATGTCTGACGACCAGAGCGTTTTGCTGGTGGATAAGGCGGCCCTGGAAAGAAGCGGGGCGGTTGCTCAGGGCCTTTCTGCAATTAACACGTATATTGGTGACAATACCATTGAAGATTATGTGCGCATGGTTCGCAACGACCTGATGGGCATTGTGCGCGAAGACCTGATCTTTGATCTGGGCTGCCACGTGGACGATTCCGTACATTTGTTTGAAGAATGGGGTCTGCCGATCTGGAAGAAAACCGATGACGGCAAAAACCTGGATGGTAAAAAAGGTCAGAAAGCAGGAACGCTAAAAGGAGGCGCTTTGCCGGTGCGCACGGGTAAATGGCAGATTATGATCAACGGCGAATCCTACAAGCGCATCGTGGCCGAAGCGGCCAAGCTGGCCCTTGGCGAAGAAAACGTTCTGGAAAGGGTTTTC
>Ga0255055_10003724_pt1 | contig 10207 bp, 9 predicted proteins | sample JV7_2_27_MG_FD_188633 | JGI IMG/M metagenome (GOLD analysis project Ga0255055, IMG submission 188633) | Seawater microbial communities from Jervis Inlet, British Columbia, Canada - JV7_2_27 | ecosystem: Environmental > Aquatic > Marine > Inlet | place: Canada: British Columbia | collected... | reverse complement strand
TGTCACCGTGCTCAGACCGTTTCTGTTTGGCAGGAAGTACATAGGCAGCGTTTCCGGGATCATGTGGGTCATCATCATTGTCGGCTCGGCGCTCGGCCCGCTACCAATAGGTGCTGTCTATGATATTTTGAACGGATACCGGGAAATAGTAATGATGTCTGCTGTGCTGCCTGTGGTAGGGATAGTGCTGTCCGTATTCATACGAAAGCCTGCCATCCCGAAACATGATCCTGTCGGTGTAGAATGATGTAAAAGAGATTAACCTTTAAAAAATAATTATGAGGAGGAAAATATATGAAGGACCCTTGACTTGCCCCCCAAAAACTGGACCAAATATAATTTAAGGATTGAATAGTTTCTGTTAAGGTTCCCGCTATTCCCGAATAACCCTCACCGAATTATATAAACTCATTATCCAAAATTGATTTAATATAATTGGCGAAATCTCAAATCACAGAGCTGGTTATAGATAACGTGCAAAATATTAGATCACAATTAGAGAATATGGAAACTCCTGAATTTTATGATAATTTGTTAAACCACGTTTATTTATTCCCCCAAGTTTTACCCTCCGATTGAAGAAAGCATGTAATTAATTAAACCACGCTTAATTATTGACATTAAAAAAAAAGCATGTAACATAAACACATTATAATCTTTTCTCAAATAGATTATGATGTTTTCTAAATCTTAAAGGGGGTGTTTAAAATGCAAAGGAGTAAGCTTTCTAGATTTTTTCCACTTTTTGTAGTTTTAATTGCAGCAATTGTTTTGCTACCGATTTATCTGGAAGCTGGAAGAGGCGGAGAAGAACAAGCGGAAGAGAAGGCAGAAATGGAAGTGGTCGAAAAAGAAATGGGACCACCTCCTGATACAATCAAGTTTGGTGCAGGGTTACAGCTTTCTGGGTGGGCAGTAGGTGACACTGAACTTGCCCATACTCAACCCTATGAAATGTGGATTGAACAACTGAATGAGCAGGGTGGTATTTATGTAAAGGATTATGACACAAAAATTCCAGTGGAGCTGATTGTCTACGATACAGAGAGTGATATAGGAAAAACCGTCAGAATGTATGAAAAATTAATTCTTGAGGATAAGGTTGATATATTGCTTCCCCCGTGGGCTACGGCATATAATTTTGCAGTTGTCCCTATTATTGAACAGCATAAATATCCAGTGATTGGAACTACTGAATCGAGTGAACAGCTTAGAGAGGCTTTACGCGCAGGCAAATTTTCATATTACTTTGGTATGTGGAACCCAGCTACAATTGTCGGCACAGAGCTTTTCAATCTTCTCAAAGAGGTCGGGGTTGAGTCAGCTGCCGTCATTTTTGTGGGTACAACATACGGCATTGATCAATCTGCTGTTGTGACACCGTTACTTGCAAGAGAAGGAATAGCAGTAAAGCTCATGGAAAGCTACCCCCTTGGGGTTGCTGATCTTTCACCACTGCTCAAGAAAATCCAGGGTTTGAATCCAGATGCTCTCCTGGCTATTTCTTACCCTCAAGATGCAATGCTGATTCAGCAGCAGCTTAAAGTGATTAATTTCAATCCTAAACTATTCTACAATGCACTTTCCGGATACCCGCTGCAAAGAGATAGGTTTGGGGCCGAAGCTGCTGAAGGAATGCTCAGTGAAGGTGCTTGGAATGAGAACTGGGATACCCGCGGTTCTAAACAATTCTATCAAGATTTCTGGGAAATGTTTGACAGAGAGCCTGCATGGGATACGGCAATTACATGGGCTTCTCTACAAATGTGGGAGGATATCCTTCGTGAAGTAGGTTTGGATCGTGAAGCCCAACGTGACTATATTGCACGCACCACGTTTGATACGATCGACGGTAATGTAAAATTTACGGACAATGAAAACAAGTTCACAGGAGATCCTAACGGAGCAAACCCCCCGGTTTTAGGACAGTGGCAGAATGGTGTATTTGAGGTTGTATGGCCCAAAAATGTTGCATCGGCTCCACTGATTCACCCAAAGCCAGAATGGCCGTAAACTTAAACCATTCACAAAATAATATCCAATCACACTCGATTGGTTAACCCCATATCTTTGGCGCATTGACTTATCATGCAAGTCAATGCGCCAGAGGCTGGATTAATCAAACCAAGTTGGAGGATTGTACATGGGAGTTAACCTCCTTGACATCATAATCGCTGGTCTGGTAATGGGCGGGATTTATGCTCTTGCAGCTGTAGGCTTGAATTTGCAGTATGGTGTTGTACGGGTGTTGAATATGGCCTACGGCGAGTTTGTCATGGTCGGTGGGTTTATCGGATTTTGGATGTTCACGCTTTATCGTATAAATCCAATAATATCCTTGGTCATTTGCATACCGACCATGTACATACTCGGTTGGCTGGTTCATAAATTTATCTTCCAACCAATCAGAGCTAAATCAGAAAATATAGATAAGTTTGCTGGGTATTCAATCCTTGCAAGTTATGGACTTATTTTCGTCATGCAGAGTCTTGCCGTTCTTGCCTGGGGTGGCCGTATTAAAGCCTATTCATTTCTCTCAAAACCAGTTGTCATACTTGGTGCGACATTCGAAGCGAATAGACTCGTTGCATTTGCAGCGTCAATAATACTCTCTATCGCATTCTATATCTTTCTCAGAGTAACTCGTATCGGTAAAGCGGTAAGGGCCATTGCCCAGGACGCCGAAACAGCGAGTTTGATGGGCATAAATGTTGACTCTTTGTATGGCCATACCTTCGCAATAGGTACGGTCTTGGCAGGAATGGCTGGTGTGATTCTAAGCACCATGTTTCCAGTATCTGCAACAATGGGCTTCCAATATACAGTGATTGCGATTGTTATTATCGTTCTCGGTGGCCTGGGAAATATACTGGGAAGTTTGATTGGTGGACTCTTACTTGGATTAATCGGAGCTGTTGTATTAGTGGTTCAACCAGGTCTTGTTATAGTGGCATTCTATGTGATGTTCCTAGCGATTTTGTTAATCAAGCCCACTGGGATTCTTGGAAGGTAAATCGATGGACTCGAAAACGAGTAAACGCTTCCCAGACAACAACATTCATCTTGGGAGGAAGATTAGTACGACCTGGGTGATCCCCATTCTCATTACAGTCGTCGTTACAGGAATTTTTTTACTTATTCCAGAATGGGTATCTTCATGGACCATTGTTTTGCTCAGTACGATTTTTATGTACATGGTTCTCTCAATAAATTGGACAATATTTTGTGGGCCAGCCCAGTACTTCTCATTGGGTATTGCGGCATTCTTTGGAGTAGGTGTTTATACAGCATCAATTGTATGGGAGGCACAACCAGCATTGCCTCTCATTGCTGTACTTATCATCGCTGGCGTGGCAAGCAGTGTACTGGCTTTGTTGGTCGGGTTAACTACGTTGCGAATAAAGGGTATATATTTTGCGATTTTCACCTTCGGTCTGAGTGAGCTTTTACGACATTTTGTTATGTGGTGGGAAGTAAACCAGACGGGGACCGTCGGCCGTTGGATACCGATCGTGGATAATAATGTCGTATATCGTTATATGGTTGTGTTAGTAGCCATATCGATTCTTGGTTCATATATACTTCGGCGTTCACGATATGGATTAGCATTAACAAGCATTGGTGACCGTCAAGATGTAGCTGAACATATGGGGGTAAATACCACTGCCGTAAAGATAGGTGTATTTATTGCCACATGTTTTCTTACTGGAGTAGCAGGTGCATTAATTGCTACACGATGGTCATACATTGATGCGGATGTTGCATTTGATCCAATTCGAACAGTTATGACTATAATGATGTCTTTGTTTGGTGGCATGAGTACATTGTATGGACCAGTTATGGGAACTGTCATACTTGGTATTGTTTCTGATGTACTATTGGTAAAATTTCCCTATCTCAGTAAGCTGTTCCTGGGCATGATTCTTGTGCTTACAGTTTTGTTCATTCCGGAAGGAATTGCGGGTTTGATTGCAGGAAAAACTCAGATGAGTTTTCGTGATCGTATAGCAAACATCATGAAGATACGTTTTGGAAAGAACGAGAAAGAGTGATACAAACATGGATACCAATCGTGCAGTGCTCCTTCAGACCATGAATGTTGCTAAACATTTTGGGGGGTTGGCAGCAGTCGCAGATGTTGAGTTTTCGCTCTATAAAGGAGAGATTCTTGGACTTATTGGACCAAATGGAGCAGGGAAAACGACGTTGTTTAATTTAATTTCAGGTGCGCTGCCTGTTTCACATGGCACGATCAGATTTAAAAATGTCAACATCACTCGTATGAGTGCAATGAAAAGATGTAAATTAGGTATTGCGAGAACATTTCAGGTTGGAAAATTATTTCCAAATATGACTGTGCTTGAAAATGTCGGGTTGGCGTCATTATTTGGTGAACGTCACAGGCCTTCATATGCTGATGCGATGAGTGAAGCTTTAGAGTTACTAAGATTCGTGGATTTGGATAATTACATAAACGTTCTCCCTTCAGAATTGACTATGGCTGCGCAGAGAAGGCTTGAGGTCGCACGAGCGCTTGCTACGAAACCGAGCCTTCTCCTTTTGGATGAGGTTCTTGCTGGACTCACACCTACTGAAGTAGCGGAGGGGATTGATCTCATAAATCGAATACGACAAAAAGGAACAACTGTATTTATTGTAGATCATATAATGAAAGCAATAATGAATGTTTCTGACAGAGTGTTCGTTCTACATCATGGAGAAAAAATTGCCGAAGGCTCACCCAATGAAATCGCTTCAAGTAAGTTGGTTAGAACAGTGTATCTCGGTGAGGAGGAAGAGTGATGCTGTCTGTGGAACACTTGAGCGCCTCGTATAAAGAATTACAGGTTTTGTGGGATGTTTCTTTCAATGTGGAAGAAGGTGAGATTGTTGCACTAGTCGGTGCAAATGCAGCTGGGAAAAGCACTATTCTGAAGGCTATTACGGGACTTATTCCCCTTGATAGTGGGACTGTAACATATAGAGGGAATCGAATCGACAAAATGCCTGCTCACAAAATTGTTGAGTTGGGCATTTCATTAATCCCAGAGGGAAGAAAACTTTTTTCTGAGATGACAGTAAAAGAAAACCTTGATATGGGTGCTTATGGGCGGCAAGTGTGGTCTAATAAAGACCATACTCTTGAGGAGGTTTTTAAAGTCTTTCCAATTCTTGAGACTAGAAGTAGTCAACTTTCGAGTACCTTGAGTGGTGGAGAACAGCAGATGGTGGCTGTAGCTCGCGGATTGATGTCACAGCCGCAGTTATGTCTGTTCGATGAGCCTTGTCTAGGACTTAGTCCATTAAATTTACGTGAAATTTTTCGTGTAATTCGAGAATTAAGGGAAATGGGTACAACGATATTGGTAGTTGAACAGAACGTGAAGCAAACATTGTCATGTGCTGATCGGGCATATGTACTTGAAAATGGACGAATCGTCATGCAGGGTACCGGTCAGGAATTAATTAAACATGATCATGTGAGAACTGCATACCTCGGACTCTAGCATTCATAGTGGCATAAAGCAATAATGTAGGTTATTTATGCTTAACTAATATCAATTCATACCATTGGTTCGGCTTCCAGATTATATTCTAAATAAGGAAGAAAAAATGATACCACGAGAAAGAGTACTGAAAGCTCTGAGTCACGGACAACCAGATCGAGTTCCATGGGTGGAAAATGGTATCGATGAACCACTTCAGATACGTTTAATGGGGGGTACAGATTTCACCCCTGGAGATCTCTGTAGAAAATTAGGTCTCGATGGTTTTGGTGCAACTTTTCCACTTGAAGGAGGATTCGAAAACCCTTCCCCAAAGAGCGATGCTGAAAAGGCGGTATATTCATATTATTATCCCCAAAAGGTAAATTTCGATTTTTTCAATACGTACTTCACCGAAACGGCTGATCCTGACTTGGGAAGATGTTTTCTAACTACTCGGTTGTTGGATTCTGAAGAATCTCTTTCTCTTTTTAAATCTATGATGCCAGACCCGGATCACCCTTCGAGGTATGAGCGTGTAGAACATTGGATTAAAAAATACAGTGAGGATTATGCTGTATTTGCACGGCTTGATCTTGGTACGGGTGCGACGATACAGAGCATGGGCTTGGAGAATTTTTCCTATGCGTTGATGGATAATCCAAAACTTATTCATAAAATACATGAAAAATTCTCAGAATGGGCAATTCGTACCATAAGCCATTTGAACAGGAGTTCTTTTGATTTTCTCTGGATTATGGATGATCTTGCCTGGAATAAAGGGCCCTTTATGTCTCCAAAAGTCTTTCGTGAATTCTGTTTACCACATATGAAAGAAGTTGCAAAGACGATTAAAAAACCATGGGTGTTCCATAGTGATGGCAACATATCACCACTTTTGGAAGACCTGCTAACATTGGATATGGATGCACTTCACCCTATACAACCAGATGCCATGGATATTACGGAGGTTAAGCAAAAATTTGGTGAAAAGCTGTGTTTGGTTGGCAACATAGATCTTCATTATACACTCACAAGAGGAACCCCGGAAGATGTAACGATCGAAGTAGAGAAACGAATCAGAGATGCAGGGAAGGATGGTAGTTACATAATCAGTTCTGCAATGACACTTGCTGATTATTGCAAGCCGGAGAATGTATTAGCGATGGCAGATGCTGTGAAAAGCTATGGTGAATATCCAATTGCAGAATAAAGATATTAAATATAACCAAATAGTCGAATGTGGATTTGTTATCATATTTAAATGGAGGAGTAAGATTTGACGTATCAAGCAAAAGTTCTTGTGGAAGGACTGGGTTTTTCTGAAGATCTACGTTGGCATGAAGGTAGGTTGTGGTTTTCCGATATGGAAGCCAAATCAGTTATGGCGACAGATCTCAAAGGAAATATTATAAAAATTGTTGATGTTCAGGGAACTCCATCAGGTTTAGGTTGGTCTCCTGATGGAGATATGATGGTTGTCTCGATGGCTGACCGCAAACTTCTCAAGTTAATTGGCAAAAAACTTAAGGAAGTAGCTAATCTTTGGGATTTTGCGAGTTTCAACTGTAACGATATGGTTGTTACTGAGCAAGGACGAGCATATATAGGAAATTTTGGATTTGATTTTGAAGCCATGGCTCCATATGCTCCTGGAGAGATAATTACTGTTTCTCCCGATGGAAAAGCTGAGGTGGCTGCAGATAATCTGGCTTTTCCAAATGGGATCACAATCACGCCGGATGGTAAAACACTCATTGTAAGTGAAACATTGGGTGAATGCATCACCGCATTTGACATTGATAGTGGTGGGTTGCTTACGAATAGACGGATTTGGGCTGCACTTAAGAATATGACTCCAGATGGAATCACAATTGACATTGAAGGAGCGGTATGGGTCTCTTCTCCCGTCAGTGGTGGTGTCTTTCGAGTGCACGAAGGTGGCGAGATTTCAGACCGTGTAATGGTCTCCGAACAGGCATATTCATGCACTTTAGGTGGTACTGATAGAAAAACCCTGTTGATAGCAGTTTCTCCGCCGCTTCATCAACTGTTTAAAATAATGAACATTCCTCTCGATTCAGATGTGGTTTATGATGAATCGGATGGAAAAATAGAATTCTGTCAGGTAAGTGTTCCGGGTTTAGGTTGTCCGTAACACTTTCATATCGCTTAATCGATATTGGTATAAATTATCCCATCTTTCATTATCAATTTAATGTGGTCTTGTTTGGCAACAAGGCTGATATCTTTCGTGGCATCTCCCTTTACGACGAGTATATCTCCCTTTTTACCCTTTTCGATAGTACCTACTTCATTGTCTATTCTCAAACATTCCGATGAGTTTTTTGTAGCAATGCATATGACCTCAATGGGATCCAATCCCAACTTGACCATGTATTCAAGCTCTTCTGCATTCCTCCCATGGGGAAAGAGTGGCACACCACCTGCATCACTGCCCAGGGTAATTTTAACTCCCATTTTATAATACTTTAAAAATCTTTCCTGTATTGCCTGCACTGCTTGTTTTGCCTTTACTACGTAAAACTCTTGGAGATTTGCGGCTTCGCCATCTTCGGCAATTTTCCACACATAACGAATTGTAGGTTCCCAAAAAACGTTCTTTTCAATCATAGCTTCCGCACACTCATCATTTAGCCAGAAGCCATGCACAATGGAGTTAATTCCTGCATTTATACCGGTCATTATTGGATCAGGACCCATAGCATGTCCAATTGCTAGTTTATCTCTTTTATGGGCTTCTTCTACTGCTGCTCTAGCTTCATCGAGTGTTACTTCCTGGATTCTTGAGTCATCAGGTTCTTCAAGACCCTTCCCCAAAGTAACTTTCACAGAATCGGCCCCATATGAAAGTTGCATCCGTGCTCCTTTTCTAAAGCCGTCAGCACCATCACATCGCATTCCAACACAGTTGGTCATATTAGACCAGGGGGGAAGGAAATAAGCATGCCCTCCAGTTGTTGTTAAATGGTAACCAGTGGCAAATATCCTGGGACCCATTAGGATTCCATCCTGTACACCATCTCTCAAGGCCATTTCAAACCAGTCATTGCCATCGCCACCTGATCTAATTGTCGTGATACCCATTAACAATGTTCTTTTAATGTATTCAATTGCTTGTACACATCGCTTCACACCTGATTGGAAAATGTCGATAAACACATTTGCGTGGCCATCATCGATAAGATGAATATGTGTGTCGATAAGTCCAGGCATGATTGTACAGTTTTCTGTGTCAATAACTGTTGTGTTTTTTAGAGAAGCACTATTTTTCCCTTGTTGGCTCACGCTTTCAATTCTTGAGTCATTTACAATGATTGTTGGATCTGTTATTACTTCTCTATCTTTACCCGTAATTAATAGACCACCGTTTAAAGCAATTTTATTCCCCATATTGGAATCCTCCAAAAGTACTCATTGAGAATATATTAACTGAGTTATGCTTTTCTTACAAGGGGCTTAGGTTGGTAGGAGCGTATTTCTAGAGTTCCTGTTAAGGTCCCAACTATTCCCGAATAACGCTTACTGATCACCATTCTCTTTATGGTTTTGTTGAATACATTGGGTAATTTCTCAAACCAATTTAAATTGGTAACATGATATAAGATTTTCGACATTTTATTAAATAGACAAAACGCAAATAATTGCTTACCTGCTTGTTTAGGTTTTGAAACGGTAAAATGTATAACAGAATGTTCGTACTAATATGAAACTAACCTTCTATTAATATGTTCTAATACAACGTGCAAATTCTTAGAACGGATATATGATTTGAATGATATAGTAATTGAAAGTTATTTCTTCGAGTAGAATTTCATAAATACCATCTAATCTTATTGTAATTCTGTACCTGCATGATGCTCAAATTGAATATAGAATGAAATTGGCTTTTTATAAATACGTCTAATAATGCCCCAGTTAGGTTCTTACTTACATGTGTTGGCCATCGCCAGCAGACAGGCTGGCATTAGACTTGACGCCGGTATACATAACATAGTACCTTTGACGTACGCGATGTTAATCCAATATATTTCTTTTGCATGAAGAGTCGCTTTTTGCCGACTCTTTTTTTATTGCATGCATACAAGAGCTAAGCGGCATCGTATGGATGAAACCCGGCAGATTCTCCTGAATGAATTCGAGCGGGTCGTGGGTCCTCTCGGTATTCAGATCGTCCAGCTCTCCGTATATAAGGGAAAGAGCGGTCTGAATATACGAGTCGTCATATACAGAGAGGGAGGAGTCACGCTCGATGACTGCGAGCGGGCTACCCGGATATTCAACGATATTCTTACTATTTTAGAGCCGATTGATGAAAATAATTATACATTACAGGTATCATCGCCCGGTATTGACAGGGTCTTTAAGGACGAAAAAGAGTACAACATATTTACAACCGCTCATGTTAAAATCGTTGTGGATGAATCCTTTCGGTACGGTGAGGGTGGTGTGATCAGGGGTGTACTCAAAGGACTGAATGGGGACAGTGTGGTGATTGTTCCGCACAACGACCTGGAAAGAGAACTCACAATTCCCATCAGTTCTATAAAGAAAACACAACTGGACGGTTAATGGAGGAGTTATGGCAGGTGAGTTATCCGAAGCCGTAAAGCAGCTTGTCGCTGACAAAGGGATTTCTGAAGAACTGATACTCAAGACTATTGAAATGGCGCTTTTAGCGGCATATAAGAAAAAATATG
>Ga0255055_10003723_pt1 | contig 10209 bp, 8 predicted proteins | sample JV7_2_27_MG_FD_188633 | JGI IMG/M metagenome (GOLD analysis project Ga0255055, IMG submission 188633) | Seawater microbial communities from Jervis Inlet, British Columbia, Canada - JV7_2_27 | ecosystem: Environmental > Aquatic > Marine > Inlet | place: Canada: British Columbia | collected... | reverse complement strand
CGTGGTCCTCGCCACGGGGGGCGCCAGCAGGGTCTACCTGTACACGAGCAACCCCGACGTCTCCACCGGGGATGGCATCGCGATGGCATGGCGCGCGGGTTGCCGCGTGGCAAACATGGAGTTCGTCCAGTTCCACCCAACTTGCCTGTTCCATCCCGAAGCGAAGACGTTCCTCATCAGTGAGGCGGTGCGCGGCGAGGGCGGCAAGCTCCTGCTGCCGGACGGCACCCGCTTCATGTCCCGCTTCGATGAGCGGGCGGAGCTGGCGCCGCGCGACATAGTGGCCCGGGCCATCGACTTCGAGGTGAAGCGGCTCGGGCTCGATTGTGTGTACCTCGACATTTCCCACAAACCCGCGACATTCATCACGGAGCGGTTTCCGACCATCTACGCGCGCTGCCTCGAGTATGGCTTCGACATGACGCGGGAGCCTCTGCCGGTGGTGCCGGCGGCTCACTACACTTGCGGCGGGGTGATCACGGACCGCGACGGCCGGACCGATCTGGACAATCTGTATGCCATCGGCGAGACCGCCCACACCGGCCTACATGGAGCAAACCGTCTTGCCAGCAACTCGATACTCGAGTGCCTCGTGTTCGCGGCTTCTGCGAGCGACGACATCGCCGCACGTCTCGATGCGACCGAGACTCCTCCCGAGCTGCCGGCCTGGGACGAGAGCTGGGTGACCGACTCCGACGAGGACGTGGTGGTGTCGCACAACTGGGACGAGGTGCGCCGCACGATGTGGGACTACGTAGGCATCGCGCGCACCAACAAGCGTCTCCAGCGGGCCGAGCGCCGCATTGACCTGCTTCTGAGGGAAATCCACGACTACTACGCGCACTTCCGGCTGACCAACGATCTCATCGAGCTGCGCAACCTGGCGTTGGTGGCGAGCCTCATCGTGCGCTCGGCCATGCAGCGCCATGAGAGCCGGGGCCTGCACTACAGCCTCGACTATCCGGAGACGGCTCCCTCCGCTGAGGACACCGTCCTTACGCCTGAGACTGCGGGAAAGACCTGACCTGGGCTTACTTGCCGAGCTCGGACCGCAGGACCGCCATAGCGTTGCGCTTGAGCTTGCCCACAGCTTCGACCGAAAGCCCCATCTGATCCGCGATGTGGTCCTCCATGATGCCGGTGACGTAGGTCAGCCGCATCACCGTCTGCTGGGCGGCGGTGAGCCGCGCGCCCGCCGTTTCGCAAAGCCACGCGGTGTTCAGACTCTCCATGGCGAGGAGGCGGGTCTCCGCCAGGAAGCGCTCGGGAGACGGAGGCTGATACTGCACGACCTGCTGTTGCGGCTTGCGGGTCGACGCGGACTGAGACTCCACCTCGACGACCTGGTCCTCCCTGCTCTCGAGGATCCAGCGCTTCTGTGCCTCTTTCCATGCCATCGGGGGCGTGCTCTTCATGGGAGAGCGCATCACTGCGAGCCACAGGGCCTGTTTGCCCAGCAGATCCTTGATCAGCTCCTCGCCGACACCTCGCTCACGCGCCTCCGCCGCCGTGACCTCCTGCAGCTCCCCGAGCCACGCCCTGCGCTTCTCGCCGCTCTCGTTCAGGCCGTGAAACGGAAACCAACGGCCGCGCAGCCGCTGCGACGCCTCGACGGCCTCTTCCTTCGTCCCGGTCAGAACGATGCGTGATTCGCGCAGGATGGGATCCTGCACGATGCGAGCCTGGAAGCTCTCGGACGTCTGGATCTCGGGGAGCACGCGCCGGCTCCACCGCTGCTCCGCCTCGCCGATCACCGACGCGAACTGTAGGGTGCCGATCTTCCGCATAGTGCCTGCCACATCTCGCTTTGGGGGATTCGTGCCCTTACTGCCTCATGCTATCGGCAATCGCCTGGCGCGGCTGTGACGCGCGTCGCAGTAGGAGTGCCGAGCGAGCCCACTTGGAACTTCGGGCCGAGCGCTGTATCGTGTTGTCTCCCACCATCTTATGGCCCACTTCGCGCTGGCCCTCCCGGGTGGACCTAGAGGGTCACATTATCATCATCATCGCCGGGTCGGCGCACGCGACGGCCTGGGGCCCCGCCTGGACACCTCGGAGCGCGTAGCGATCTGGTTGGCGTATCGGTTCCAGTAGACCAGTTGGCACCGTGCCAGCGGCGCTAGACTCCGCACGACAGCGGTCGCATAATGGACCAGTGCGAATCCCCTACAAGTCCCTGACCTTCTGGATCTTCGTCGGCCTGTTCGGCGGCATCATCGCCGGCAGGCTCTTCGGCGAGTCGATCCTCCCGCTGGCTGGCGTCCTGTCCGAGGTGTTTCTGCGACTCCTGCGCATGGCCATCATGCCGCTGATCATCACGTCGATCACGGCAGCGGTCATCAACGTCGGTGAACGCCGCAACCTCGGAATCCTCGGCGCTCGCACGTTCGGGTACTACGTGGTCAGCAGCCTGTTGGCGATCATCACCGGGCTGATTCTGGTCAACCTGTTCAAGCCCGGCGTCGGCTCCGCGATCCAGCTGGAAGAGGCGGTCACCGATATCCCTGCGACCCGTCAGAGCTTGGGTGACCTCCTGATCGACATCATCCCGGAGAACCCCTTCGCCGCACTGGCGCAGGGCCAGGTCCTGCCGATCATCTTCTTCTGCATCCTGCTGGGTTACTTCATCACGCAGCTCGACGAGCCCCATAAGACGCAGCTCGGAGGCTTCTTCCAGGCAGCATTCCAGGCGATGATGAAGCTGACCAGGTTCGTGGTTTGGTCGGCGCCCCTCGGAGTGTTCGGCATCAACGCGACGATCGTGGCAACCACGGGATTCGAGGCGTTTCGCACACTCGGCTTCTATTTCGTGGTCGTTCTCATCGGTCTCGCCATCCACGCGGCGATCACGCTCCCGATCCTGCTGCGCCTCATTACGGGAAAGAACCCGATGCGGCATTACCGGGGCATGCCGCCCGCACTCATCACAGCGTTCTCGACGTGCTCGAGCATAGTGACCCTGCCGCTCACGATGGAAGCCGTCACCGACAACTCGAAGGTGTCGGAGAAGATCTCGTCCTTCGTACTGCCCATCGGCGCAACGGTGAACATGGACGGGACGGCGCTCTACGAATGCGTCGCCACGATCTTCATCGCACAGATCTACGGGTTCGACCTGACGCTCGCCGAGCAGGGCATCGTCGTCGTCACGGCGCTGCTGGCGTCCATCGGGGCGGCGAGCGTGCCGATGGCAGGACTCGTGATGATGTCCATCATCCTGACCGCAGTCGGCCTCCCGCTCGAGGGCGTGGCGCTCATCCTCGCCGTAGACCGAATCCTCGACATGTTCAGGACCGCGGTGAACGTGCTCAGCGACTCCGTCGGCTCCGTGATCGTGGCGAAGCTGGACGGGGAGGACGTGCTGACGGGACCTTCGGGCTGACGGTGACGTACCTGCCGAGCGGCCGGCGTGGCACGGCGTTCCGTCGTGGCGCGAATGACGCGGCTGCAGTACACTACTAGCCTTGATGCGCCAAGTCCTACTCACAAGTGTCTGCCGACCCCTGGGGGTCCGCCACGGCGACTCCCCGAGCGTGGGGTACGAGCTGCTGCACGAACAGGTGACCCGCGCCCAGGGTCTGTTCAGCCCCCGCTCTCTCCATACCCAGTTCTCGCTCGAGTACATCGCCGAGAACCTCGAGGCTCCCACGACGGTGCTCCAGTATCCGTCCCGAAGGGAGCTCATCCGCGAGCTCAAGCGCGGGTACGAGTTCGTGGGTGTGGCGTTCGTCCTGGCCACGTACCACCGCATGAAGGAACTTGTGGCTCTGGTCCGGAGATACTCGCCGCAGTCGAAGATCGTGCTGGGCGGGTACGGGACGGTGGCGCCTGACGAGATGCTTCGTCCCTTCAGCGACGTTATCTGTCGCGAGGAGGGAGTGGGCTTCATGCGGCGCCTCTTGGGCGAGCCCGAGATCCAGATGCCGTACCGGCACCCTCTGATCATCAACCCGCTCCGGGTGTTCGGGATGGAGGCCTCACGGACAGGCGTGGTGTTCGGCGGCCTGGGATGTCCGAACGGGTGCGACTTCTGCTGCACCTCGGCTTTCTTCAAGCGCAAGCACATCCGCCTGCTTCCTACGGGGGCCGACCTCTACCAGGTGGTCGAACGCTACCTCGAGGTCGATCCTCAGCTTAGCATCCTGATCCTGGACGAGGATTTTCTGCTCAACCGTCGCCGAGCGATGGAGTTTCGGGAAGAGGTTCTCCGGGGCGGAAAGCCACTCTCCATCTTTGTCTTTGCCAGTGTCCGGGCCCTGAGCCAGTACACGGTGACCGAGATCTTGGAGATGGGGATCGATGGGATGTGGATCGGTTATGAGGGAACGCGGTCAGGCTATGCGAAACAGTCGGGCCGGCCGGTCGAAGAGATCTTCCGCGAGTACCGCGAGCACGGAATCACCATTTTGGCCTCAATGATCGTGGGCTTCCCCTACCAGACGCCCGAGATCATCGAAGAGGAACTCTCGGGCCTCCTCGCGTTGCGACCGGTGCTCGCACAGTTCCTGATCTACGGCCCTTGTCCCGGCACTCCATTCTACGACCAGGTCGTCCGGGAAGGGAAACTGCTTCCAGAGGTGGCCAACGATCCCGAGCTATTCTACCGCCGGGGGAGTGCGTTCCACGCGATGGTCAGCCATCCATCGATGACGTCCGAGCAGATCGAGGCTGCCCAGCAGTTTTGCTACCGGGAAGATTTCCGGAGATTGGGGCCGGTGCTGCACCGTTCGGTGGAGCGATGGCTCGAGGGATACCTCAAGCTGCGGGAGTCGCCGAGCGCGTTTCTCCGCGCCAAGGCGGAGCGGATCGCGGCCGACATCAGGAGAGCTTATCCCCTGTTCTTGGTGGGCAGGCTGCTCGGACCGACAGCGCACGTACGGCGTTGGATTGGCGGGCTCCAGCAGCGGATCCACGTGGCGCTGGGAACTCCCACCTGGAAGGAGCGTCTCCAGTCGGTTGCGGCTGTGGGCCTGGCTCTCTGGACGGGACTCACGCTCAGATTGGGCCTCTTCCAGCACCCGCCGCTTGTAAGGCACACTTTCAGGATGTCGGACGCGCGTCCCGGGCGGGCCTGGGGGCGCTTGCGCCGTGAGGATCCCGCCGGGCACTCGATCCAGGTGGAGCGCCGACCCGCCTCCACGGTGTGGGTGTTCCTGGACGGGCGGCTCACGGCAGCGGCAGCCGGACGGTTCGTTGCGGATCTCCAAGCTGCCCTGGCACGCCGCAAGGATCGAGTGGTGCTGGACCTGGCCCGCCTAGCGGGCCTGGAGGACGGCGCGGTGGGTGAGCTGGTAGAGGGGCTTGCAAGCCATCGCGATCGGATCCGCATCATTCTCCCCCGCGTTGGAGAGTTCGCGGCACTGGCAGCGATCTTCCCGCTCTACCAGTAGGCTTCTGACGCTCTGCGGTGGCCTCTGATGAGCCACGAGCACCGCTCGTTCCTGCATCGTCATCTCATATCGATTCTCGCAGTCGCACTCGTCACGGTGATCGCCGTGGCACTATTCTCACCCCCCCCGAGGCGCCCACAGGCACGCCCGCAAGTGGCAGCCCTGGCGCTCACCTCGTCGGGTGACGCGCGTGAGGTAGCGCTCTCCCCCGACGGCGGCCGGATCGCCTATCTGGTAGACGGCGGCACGACGCTGGTGGTGCGGGAGCTGCCCGAAGGTGCGGCGGTGGACCTCGCGCGAGGTGCCGTCCGGTTGGGACCACCTCGCTGGAGTCCGGATGGCTCCACTCTGCTGTACGCCTGTCCCCTGCCTCGCGCCCTCTGCAACGTCTCGACGTCGGGAGGCGGCATCGACACTGTCGCCGTGACCACCGGCGTCGGCGTCACGGCATACGGCTTCGCGCCCGACGGAGCCTATGTCATCGCGACGGCGGTGGGTCCCTGGATCTACCGCGGATCGCGACCCGCGTCGCTGACACTGGTCGGGGAGGACGCGGTCGCGGCCGAGGGCGACGTGATAGACCTCCGCGGCGTAGTGGAGTGGGTCATCGGCGTCGCCGTCGCCCCCGACGGATCGGACATCGCATATCGGGGAATCGACCATGACGGCCAAGGCGTGATTGCGCTCGTCACCGCAGGGGAATCGCGGCACCGGATCGTGGAGCGGGACTTGCGCGAGGGATACAACCTGGGCAGCGCGACGTCGGGCCACCTCGCGTGGTCTGAGAACCGTCTTCTCCATTACACCCGATTCGTCGCGGGTGGACGGACGATCACTCGGGTACCCGCCGATGACCGCAGAACGGAGCCGCTCGACCTGATCGGTGATCTGCCCGGCAACCTGAGCTTCGACGTCTCTTCCGACGGGGCCGTCCTGGTGTATGCCGGCGACGCCAGGCGACGGCGCCTCTACCTGTTCGGAGAAAGTGGACGCGCCGCCGGCGTACCGCTCTCGCCGGGCGACCCGACCTGGTCCTACGGCAGCCCGGCCATCTCCCCGGGGGGAGACGTCCTGGCCTACATCGGCACGAGCCCCACCGGTGTCAGCGACGTGTTCGTACGGCCGCTCGCCGGCGGAACGGAGCGGCAGGTAACGTTCGACCGTCGCCCGAAGCGGGCACTCAGCTGGTCCCCCGAGGGTGACCGCCTCGCCTACCTCTCCGAGACCGGACGCGGGCCCTGGCTGATGACGGTGGACACCGTATCCGAACGACTGCGCCGTCTCGGGGAGGAGCCGGCCCACCCGTACGGACAGCCCACATGGTCGCCCGATGGGCGGCGTTTGCTCTACCGGCTGCTCAACGGCGCCGGCCATGTTATGGTGGACGCAGAAACCGGTCGCAGCGTGACGGCGGTGCCGTCCACCGGCGAACGCCAACTGTACGCGGTGTTTTCGCCCGACGGGCAACGCATCGCGGTCGCCCGGTGGGGACCGGACGGCGGCGGCATCTGGATCATCGAGTTGGAGGGCGGCGCGGCGATCCGGCTCACCACCGGGCGCGACCGTCCGTTATTGTGGGCCGCTGACGATAATCTCTACTTCATGCGGGAGCAGCTTCCATACCGCGGCTCGCACGTGCTCCGCCAACCCGTCACCGAAGGCAGCGCCACGAGCATGTTCCTGCTACCGTTCCCATGTGACGTACCGGAGGTCGCGATCAGCTGGGACGCCAGGTACGTCGTCTGCTCCGTTGACGAGTTCCAGTCGAACGTGTGGATCGTCGACGCGCCCGACCATCCGTGATGCAGCCGCTCAGAACTGGCAGATCAGGACACCCGAGATGATCCCCGCCTCGCAGACCTGACCGTTACAGCAGGCATGGTCCAGCAAGTCGTTGTCCTCCAGGTACGACTGGGTGCAGTTCTCTCCACTGGCCAGGCAGTTGTCACCGCTGCAGCCCGACTGTGTCGCCGATAACCCCAGCGCGAGCCCAAGACTCACAACGAGGAGGAACACCGCAAACGCCACTCCACCCTTCTTGAGGCCATGCTTCAGATACAGACGCACGAACAGCCTCCTTTCAGCACAGATCGAGGGATTCGCAACGAACCTACTCCCGATGCCTATGGCGAAAAAGGGTAGTTTTACTCGGGATTACGGGGGCCGAAACAACTCGTCGCGCATCGCTCTGAGACGCTGGATGGTCTCGTTTCTCCCCGCCGGCGGCTCGACTGAGGCTGCGCTGCTCCGGACTCCGTTCCGTCGGGTAGCGCCCACCTTGGAGGTGACCGATGCCTCAGCGCTCTGCGGCCGATTTCTTGCAGACACATGTACGCCGGTTCATCTTGGCAAGCCACCTGCTACGGAGGCTCCCATGAATCGCCTCACAGTAATCCCCGCAGCCCTAGTGCTCGCGGCTGTGGTGGGGTTGATGCTCAGTGCTTGCTCAGATGACGCGCCGCGGGGAAGATGCGTTGCCCTCAACCCAGGTGCCGGTGTTTCGGAGGTCTTGTCTTCAGACGACGACATGACCCAGCAACAGTGCCTCAACGCGTGTGCTGAGGATCCGACATTCGTGAATTGCGAATGGACGCCAGCCATCAGTACGCAAAGCCCTGCGCTGCCGACCCAGCCGGAGTTGCCGGAAGGGGCCGTCGTGACCCCAGGACAGCCCTGATACCCGCCTAGCACAGCGGGGCATCGTAGCGCACAAGGGCCGGCCGCAAGGCGACCGGCCCATGTTTCCTTGTGCGACTTGCCCGATCGACTACCGCGCGCCAGATCGTTCGACCTTCCCGGGAGGGTTAGCTGCTCGTAGTCGAGGGAGGGGGGAACGCCGTCCTCGTAGGCCTTGTGCCAGCGCCGCTCTTCCGTCGTCAGCCTTGTCGGGAGAAGTGGGGCAACACGCGGCCCCGGTGATCTCCAGTCAGTGGCCGTCCGGAGCGATCACCCTGGGGACGATATCGGTGCTTCCTGGTAGATCCGGACGACTTCGGTTTCCGACTCCTTCAACGCCTGCACCACCTTGGGATCGAACTGCGTCCCGGCGCCATCCTCCAAGACCTCCAAGGCCTGAAAGTGCACGCGCCCCGCCCGGTAGGGCCGATCCGTGAGCACCGCGTCGTAGGTATCGGCGACGGCGATGATGCGCGCCCCGAGGGGCACCGAGTCGCCGTCGTCCTCGTATCGAGTGTGGTGGTGGAGGATCAATGGGATGACGTCGTTGAGAACCGTCCCGGTCGTGAGGATGAGCTGCGCGCCGAGTTCCGTGTGTTGGTCGATCTGCGCCTTCTCTTCGTCGGTGAGCGTAGCCTCCTTCCGGACGAGCTCGATGACCTCGATCTTGCCGATGTCATGGAGTAACGCCGCAGACCACACATTCTGCACCTCGGCCGCCGCCAGACCCAGCCGCCGCGCCAGCACCGTGCACACGGCCGCCACTCGCTCCGAGTGGCTCTTGGTGTACTGATCCGCCGTCTCGAGGTACTTGATGAGAATCTGGATGATCCCCAGATACGCATCGCGCAGCTGTCCGGCACGCAGCTTGTTCTTCTCCTGGAGTATCCCCACGAGGGCTCCCGTCAACGTGAGGAAGCAGGCCCAGATCAGCAGGTTCCAAGGGTTCAACGTGTCGTCGGCCGCGCGCGCACCGAAGGGATCCAGCAGCGTGAAGTACACCACGAAGCCCGACGAGAGCACCGCGGTCATGACCGCAAGGCGGGCGCTCACGAAGAACCCGGCCAGAAGGACCGGAATGAAGTAGAAAAGCAGGAAGGCGAATTTGTGAACGACGAAGGAGTTGATGAAGAGGAGACTCCCCACCAATACGAACACCAAGATCATCTCGAAGTTGTGGAGGAGCAGATCCTTCACCCGCGACGCCGGTCCAGGGGGACCTTGCGGCATCGTCACCTGTGAGGGCCGCTCGGGGATTCTGAATGGATGTTCAGGATTCATGGAATTTGTCGCTGCGTCCGCTCGCGGGTTGTCAGGCAGACAAACATTAGGATGCACAGCCACTCTGTCAAACTCGTGTCTCACACAATCGCCGCCGCGGTGGCGGCGGCGTTGCACCGCTCGAGCTGGGCCTGCAAGTCGGCCCCCGGGACCGGCGGCGACGGAGAGTCGTCCGGCGCCTGGGTGAGGCCATCGACCATCAGCAGGGCGAGGGCCGTGATCTCGGCCTCGGTTCTTGGAAACCGCGACATACCAACCTCCTTGTGATGTGATGAAGGGAGTGAACACCGTTTGCCACATGGTCCTGTCAAATGACGGCGTAGTGATGTCAGGGGACAAACGGTCGCTGACAGTCGACCGTTGGGTGCTGCCGATTGACGGCAGGGTGAGGTCAATTGACGGACGGGCGATGTCAACCTGCGCAGGTATGAGCCAAGTGACATCAGGCCGATTGCAGTTGGCAGCGGGGTGGTGTCAGTTGACACCGGGGTGGTGTCAGTTGGCACCGGGGTGGTGTCAATTGACATCAGGGTGATGTCAGTTGACATCAGGGTGATGTAACTTGACAGCAGCGTGGTCGGGAACGACGGCCTGCGCGCGTAACTGCGGTCGCGACAAGGACTTTAGACCGACTTCCGCCGTGGAGGCGCGCCTCACGGGATGCTCCTCCGAAACAAAGCGCGGCTCATCGCTCGGACCGCGGTTCACGCAGCATGCCGTCACCGACAGCACGCAGCCTCCCCGCCTTGACACCACCCACCTAACCAGTTCCATTTCAACGGTTTAAGACCTTTCGGACAGGTGCCCGAGCGGTTGAAGGGTCGCGCCTGGAGAGCGCGTGAACGGTTTCCGTTCCGTGGGT
>Ga0255055_10003722_pt1 | contig 10210 bp, 3 predicted proteins | sample JV7_2_27_MG_FD_188633 | JGI IMG/M metagenome (GOLD analysis project Ga0255055, IMG submission 188633) | Seawater microbial communities from Jervis Inlet, British Columbia, Canada - JV7_2_27 | ecosystem: Environmental > Aquatic > Marine > Inlet | place: Canada: British Columbia | collected... | reverse complement strand
GACCATCACGCAGCCACTGGCCACGAAGACGGTCGCATTCGCCGCAGACCAGGCCAAACGCGAACCGGGTGCCCGATGTTCAACTGTCGCGCCGATCACCCGGGAAAGCTAGGTTCGCCGACGGCAGGTAGTCAAGAGGACGTGTTCGGCACGGGGCGCGTATTCTCAGACGAACTTCAGGACGATCACCGTGTAGTCGTCCTCCTGACGCGCCGCGCCTCCCGCGAATTCGATGGCGGCACCCGCAAGCCCGTCGGCGATCCGTTGCGCGGGCGATCGGATGAGCCGTTCCACGGCCGATTCGAGCCCGGCAGACTCGAAGACCTTCCCGCGCTCGTTTCGAGCCTCCATCAGCCCGTCCGAGCACAGGATCAGCGTCTCCCCGAGGGAGACGTCGAGCGTCTCGGTCCTGTATTGCATGCCGGGAAACATGCCCAGCGGGACTCCGTCCACGGGGATCTGCCCGATACCGCCCGGCCTGACCAGCAGTGCGCGCGGAGATCCCGCGTTGGCCAGGAAGACCCGTCGACTCTTTTCGTCGTACAGACCGTAGGCCATGGCGACGAAGCGGTTGTCCGCGGTGGCGACCGCCAGGTGCGCGTTCAGCTCCGCGAGCATCTCGGCGGGGTCGAAGGGGCGTTCCACGACATGCCCCCTCAGCAACCCCACGGCGAGGGAAGCGAGCAGGGCGGCCGGTGTCGCCTTGCCGGCCACGTCTCCCACCGCGAAGGCCAGTCGGCCATCCGGGCAACGCAGGAAATCGTAGAAGTCTCCCCCGAGCTGCGCGGCCGGCACGTAGGCCGACCCGATCTCCAGACCTTCGACCGGGGGCGCGAGACGAGGCAGCAGCTCGCGTTGGATCTCGCGCGCGTTGACCAGCTCGGCCTCGAGCCGTTGCTCGTCCTGTCGGAGCCGTTCGTAGAGTCGCGCGTTTACGATCGCCGTCCCGATGTGCGAGGCGAGTGTCGACACCACGTGCTCGTGCTTCTCGGTGAAGTAGTCGAACTCGGTGCTCTCCAGGTCGAGAGCACCGATCAGCTCGCCCTTGTGAATCAGCGGGACGGCCAGCTCGGAGTGGATCTCGACCTCGGGGTGCCGGTAACGAACGTAACGCGGGTCCTCCTGAACGTTGGCGACCCGAACCGACCGGCGTAGCTTCGCCGCCGTTCCGGAAAGCCCGTAGCCCAGAGGAAACCCTCCCCGCTGCGGGATCACCTTGCCGTACTTCATTGAAAACGAGTGCTCGAGCACCTGCGTCCGTTCGTTCCACAACATGATGCAGAACAGGTGGTAATCGATGAGCGGGCGAATTTCCCTCGCGATCTCGTGGAACACCTCGTCCAACTCCAGGCTCGAGCTCAGCTCGTTGGCCGCGCCCATCAAGAATCGGAGCAATGAGGCTTCGTCCTCGACCGGATCGCCGGCCGACTCACGTGCCTCTCCACTTCCGTCGCGCTCCGCGATGACGGGTGGATCGGGCGGGTTGATGGTGGAGGCGTCCACGCCGGCCGGTAGCGGGCGGATACCCTCCGCCCAGCAGGTCGTGTACCACATCGCCGAGTCGGGCCGATGCCGCCAGTCCCGAAAGGTCTGCAGACCCTCGTCGATCTGTTTCTCGTCGGCGAGCCCGAACGAGACGATCTCCGTCCTGGCCCCGTCGATGATGCCGATGAAGTTCTCGATCATCGCCTCGAAGTCCGGGCTGCCCGCGCAGCTTCCGAAGGGTAGACAGCGCGCACCCCTTGGAACCGCGCCGGCCTCGTGGAGCAACGCGATCAGGTGCCGGCCGACGTGCGGGTTCTTCCCCTGCCGCTCGTAGGTCAGGAAGTAGGCCCTCCAGAGATCGATCACGCCGGGTGGCTCGGGCCACAAGCGCAGCACGTCGTGATCGTCATCTTCCAGCACGATGCGGCCGCCCGGACGGGCCGCACGCAACATCGCCCGTACGACCTCCAGGGGGTCGGTGACGTGCTCGAGAATGAATCTCGCGTGGACGACGTCGAAGGAACCCCATTCGTCGTCGGCGAGGGGCAGGTCGACCGCATCGCCACGCCGCATCTCGACGAGGTGCTCTTCGGCGTCCTCCCTCGCCTGACGGATCGCCTCTGCGAGCTGATCCGGATCGCGCTCGATTCCGACGACCCGTCCGGCCCGCCCGACGCGCCGGCCGAACATCCGCGTCAGCTGCCCCAGCCCCGAGCCGACATCGAGGACCCGCTCTCCCCCGCGAAGATCGATCGCGCCCAGGGAAGTCGAGTTGAGCAAGGAGTTCAGGCGCGATAGCCGTTTCTGCTCGACCGGATCGGTTCCGTGGACGTAGTGGGGATCCGGCGACTTCATTCCAATCATTTTAGAACGATTTCCGTTTCTCCTCATCGAGCCTAGGGGTTTCCCCGACCCTCACCCCGGAGCTTCCCCCATAGATTTTTCCGTAGTCGCACCGAATTGTTGTCGTCCCCGAATGAGCGAATAATTCGGGGCATCAGGAAAACAGTCTCTCGACTGTCGCCTTGGGGTTAGATGTTTTTGGTCATTTTAAGGATTCATACGGTGCCAACGAATTGTGCTCATCTAGTGACAACCCTCAGAGACATCCCGTGTACGTCAAGGCCGGCCGGTCTATCCGCGACCGCTTTGAGCAGGGGGTGTCCCGGGCCGCCTTTTGGGGAAAGATTGAATCGACAGGAGGATTCGTGATGAACAGAAGGTCTATTGACCGTAGGGCGCGAGTGTCAGCGCTACTACCGATCTTCGCCACGCTGATCGTCGCGGTGGCGTTTGCGCCGGCAGCCCTGGCGGCAGACCTGCCCGGTCTGACCGTCATGGGCGTTGCCGCGGACGGCACCGAGACACCGCTGACCGAGTACCGCTGGTTGGTGGAGGAGGACCTCAACTACCGCGTTCCCGTGGTCGGCGGGATACCGCAGTCCGACGCGAACACTCTGGCGGTGGACTTCCACCGCAGCTACATGCCGGTGCATGCAAAGGGATGCACGAGCCTGGATATGGCGTGGCAGACTGCGGCGGCCTGCAACGACGTTCCCTTTGTCAACACGGGGACCCACTACTACGTCTCCGTGGTGCCGCGCTCCGGCTACAGCATCGGCGGGGCAACGTACGATCCGGTAAACGGGACGACCGTCTACGTCAACCAGCATCCCATCCCAACGGCGCAGATCTCGATCCTCATCTTCGAGGACAACTTCCCGATCAACAACGCGCCGGACCTGCCCGGTGAAGACCCGACGAACGAAGACGCCACCGACATGAGCGGCTTCCAGATCATCGTCGAGGACGCCGGCGGCCGCTGGGGCGCCTCGGCCGGCGTGCAGAGCCAGGATGCCTTCGGCAACCCGCTGGGGACGACCTACGATGCCATGGGCAACGTCACCGGCTTCGCGCCGCTGATCACCGACAAGTCCGGCCGCATGAGCATCAAGAACCTGGCTCCCGGCAAGTACGGCATCTCGGCGGTGCCGCCCGCGGGTGCGGGTTGGCAGCAGACATCGACCATCGAGGGCACGAAGATCATCGATGCCTGGGTCAAGGCCAAAGAGCCGGCTTTCTTCGCCGAGTTCGGCCCTCCGGGCTTCCACGTTTTTATAGGCTACGTCAGGGAGTTCAGGGACCCTGCCCTGAGCGGATCGGCCACGCTGACCGGAACGGTCGTCAACCAACACTTGTCGCGGCCGCCCGAATACGCCTTCTACAACGGTTCCTGCTTCGGCCACACTACGCCTTGGGTTGGCCTCAACGACCTGTCGGCTGGGATCGGTAAGGGTGTCTACGCCGCGGCGACCAATGAGGACTGCGAATTCGAGATCACAGGAGTCCCCGACGGGAACTACCAGTTGGTCTTCTGGGACAACAACCTCGACCTGATCTTCGCCTTCAAGGGGATCTCGATCGTCGGTGGCCAGTGCAACACGCCTACGGGCTGCAGCCTGGGCGACGTGCCGGTCTTCCAGTGGTTCCACCGCCAGGAGCACTTCGTCTACAACGACATCAACGGCAACGGAATCTATGAAGATGGCATGGGTGAGACCCCGATCCTCGAGCAGGCCGTCATCCTTCGCTGGCGCGACGGCACGGTCTATCAGGAGAACGTCTCCGACCCCGCGGGCCTCTACGCCTTCGACCAGGTCTTCCCCTTCTTCTCTTGGCTGGTGACCGAGGTCGACTTCGCCCGCTTTGAGGCCACCTCGTTGACCGTGGTAGCCGACAACGGCGGACCGATCCCGTTGGGCGGCCTTCCCGGACCCAGCCCCGAGAACGACCTGACCTTCGGCGGGGCGATCGCCCCGCAGGATCAGACGAACCCGCCCGACCCCGAATGCGCGGATCCGACCGTGTGTTCGGAGACCATCGACTATCGCATCGATCTCGGCCCCGTCCTCACAGCGGGCTTCCAGGGCTTCATCGGTCAGACCCACGCCTTCCAGTGGGGCAAGCGCCACTATGCCGACGGCGAGAACGGAGGCATTTCCGGCATCGTCTTTTACGCCATCACTCGCGCCGAGGACGACCCGGCGATGGCTGCCGGCGAGCCGTGGGAGCCCGGGATTCCGGGCGTGACCGTCAATCTCTATGAGTCCCTAGGCGTCGATCCCGAGACCGGGGTGGCCACCAAAGGAGCAATGCTAGACACCACCACCACCGACAGCTGGGACGACTCGATCCCGACGGGCTGCAAGTGGGGCAACGGGGCCGCCGGCCCGTTTGTCTTTGATCCGGATGGTCCGGGCCCGATACCGCCGACCGACACCGACTGTTACGACGGCCTGCGGGTCTTCAACCAAGTGCGGCCGGCGGTCTTCGACGGCGGCTACGCCTTCGGGCCGGAGGTTGACTGCCCGGGCGGCGTGTGTCCTGCTTGGGTCAATCAGTCCGTTGATGATCCGAGTATCGGCTTCATCAAGCCGGGCGACTACATCGTCGAGATCATCGCGCCCCCGGGCTACGAGATCCTCAAGCCCGAGGACAAGAACGTCGACTTCGGTGACGCCTACGAACCGGCGCCCGAGTTGCTGCCGGTTCCGTGCGGCGGCGATCTGACCGTGATCCCGCCCTACCTGACGTTTAACCCCGACGAGCAGATCGAGTCGCCCTTCGCCTGGGAGGGAGGGATTTATGTCGCTCCCAGCCGGCCTCTGTGCGACCGCAAGCCCGTCACGCTGTCGGCCGGCGCCAACGCGGCCGCCGACTTCTGGCTGTTCACCGAGGTGCCGGTAGCCGCGCACGGCTTCGGCTTCATCCTCGACGACACCCAGAACGAGTTCGATCCCAACTCGCCCCAGTTCGGCGAGAAGTACGCGCCGCCGTTCCTGCCGGTCACCGTCCGAGACTGGACCGGAAGGATCCTCAGCAAGACGCTCTCCGATCAGTACGGGCGCTACAACTTCCTGGCGCCTTCCACGATCACGACGAACTTGCCGGCGCCGAGCGGCATGTCGCCCAACATGCTCACAACGTGCATGAACGACCCGGGCGACGACCCGAACAATCCGGATCCCAACCACAACCAGCTCTACAGCACCTTCTGTTACACCTTCCAGTACATGCCCGGAACCACCACCTATCTCGACACCCCGGTAGTGCCGGTCGCGGCCTTCACCGGGCCGGACCAGTTCCCGCTCGACTGCGAGCAGGCCGACGGTGCGCCGCGGATCTACAGCGTCGACGTACAGACCAACGGCGCCGGTGGCGGTCCCTACATCCCGACGATCGAGGATCCGCTGAATCCCGGAATGTGGATCACGAATGGGGCTCAGACGATCACCATCACCTCGATGGGCCCGACATCGGTCCAGAACCCGAACTACTGCAACGCCGCAGCGGGCGACTGCCCGGCCGGAGCGGACACCGTCAACAAGATCATCACCCGCGACTACGGCTTCGGAGCCGCGGGGACGGTGAATTTGGGCGAGATTGGGGCGCTCAGCTGCACCTGGGGTGAGCCCATCAGCTGCACTGTTCTCGACGGCACCCTGGTCAGCGACCGGGCCGTCGGCCAGCAGCTGACGGTGACGCGCGACAACGGCCTCTCCACCGTCGCCGGCGTCACGGTCCAGACGGGCCTGAGAGCGGGCGCGAACGTGATTGTCGTATCCCCTGATTCGACTGTCGGGGCGACCCCGATCCAGGACGCCATCGGGACCGACATTGTCGCCGGGGCCGCGTCCAACGACCTGATCCTGGTCGAGCCCGGCGTCTACAACGAGCTGGTAGTCATGTGGAAGCCGGTCCAGCTCCAAGGCTACGGTGAGGGCTCGACGGTCATCAACGCCGTCAAGGCGCCGACCGACAAGCTCGAGGTCTGGCGGGGCATGGTCGCTGGCCTCGAAGACGACAGCAAGTTCGATCTGGTTCCCGGCCAGGAGCCCGGAGGCGGGACTCCTGAGCCGGCGCTACTCCAGACCGAGGAAGGCGCCGGCGTGCTCGTGCTGGCCAAAGCCGGGGGCGGCGACGCCTTCGACCAGCCGAAGAATAAAGGCGCCCGCATCGACGGCTTCACCATCAAGAGCGCCGACACCGGTGGCGGCATCATCGTCAACGGCTACGGCCGGTACCTGGACATCTCCAACAACCGCATCTCCAACAACAGCGGCTTCTTCGGCGGCGGCATCCGGGTCGGACACCCCGCGCTCACCGCCGAGGCGGACGCGATCCAGGGCGGCTGTCCCGATGGGGGCGCCATCTGCTACCCGGACGCCGAGAACGACCACGTCGACATCCACCACAACCAGGTGGTCTTCAACGGCGGCCTCGGTGGCGCCGGCGGCGGCATCTCGATGTGCACCGGCTCCGACGCCTACAGGGTCACCCAGAACTGGGTGTGCGGCAACTTCTCGCTGCGCGACGGCGGCGGCATCGGACACATCGGCGTCAGCGACGGTCTCTGGGTGACGGTGCCAGACAGCGGACCACAGAGAGACAGAGTGTGGACGCTCACCGAGATCCCGATCATCGAGGACAACACCATCATCTTCAACGAGAGCTTCTACCAGGCGCAGACGGTCTCCGGCGGCGGCATCTTCATCGGCGGCGCCCAGCCGCTGGCTCCCGGTGCTCTCACCCCGGGCGCCGGCAACGTCCAGGTGAACGGCAACCTGATCCAGGGCAACTCGGCCGGCGCCGGTGACGGTGGCGGCTTCCGCCTGGCCGGCATCAACGGCCAGGACGTGGCGGCCAACCCCGACAACGATCCAAGGCGAAACGGCAACCAGGGACGGAACGATCCACTCCCGTGGTACGCGGTGGACGTGTTCAACAACATGATCGTCAACAACGTGGCCGCACTGGCCGGCGGCGGAATCTCGCTGCAGGACGCGCTCGACGTGCACATCGTCAACAACACGATCGCCAACAACGACAGCCTCGGGGTGGCGGGCGAGGCCTTCCCGCCCAACAGCCCCAACGAGTCCAATCCGCAGGCGGGAGCCGGCATCGTCACCCGGCCGCACGGTGGGGCGCTGGCGGGCTCGGGCGGCGATCCCGCGCAGCTCGGCACGTTCTCCGACCCGACCGCCTTCGACAACAACATCGTGCGGCACAACCGGAAGTTCTTCTTCTTCGTGGATGACACCTCCGGCTGTACGCCTGCCGACCCGGCGTGCGTGTCGACCTACGGGCTGTGCCCGGACCTCGGTACAACGCCAACCGTTGATTGCAGTCTGGCTGCCAATCCGGATCTTCCCGATCCCAACCTGCCTTGGTACGACGACCTCGCGGTCATCGGGGGGGCCCCCACAGACATGCTGGCCTGCGATACTCCGACTTCGTGCATCCTGACCGGTGGAGGCGATCCGCTCTTCGAGGCGGAGTACGTCAACGGTGACCGCTCGAGCGTCTTCCAGCCCGAGGTCACCACGGCGATCCAGGCGCCCCCGGCCTTCGACGAGGGCGGCAACTTCATCCGCCCGAGCTACGGACCGCTGGCGCTCTACGACGACGCCACGCCCAACGACGGTGACCCGGGCAGCCTCTTCGGCGACTACCACATCACGCTGGCCTCGCCGGCGAGAGACGCGGGGGTCGGCACATGGACCCTTACGTACCCCGCGCTCACGCTCGACATTGACGGCGAATCGAGACCGTACGTCGGCACGGTGGAAGACATTGGTGCCGACGAATTGCAGGCGGCGGCGGTGGCTCCCGCCGCGCCCGCAGCTCAGCCGGAAACCACGACAGAGGAGCCGGCTGCGGACGAGGGAACGCCACAACAAGTAACGAAGGCGCAGTCCAAGGACTGATGGAACCTGGCACCCCCGCCGGGCTCGGCCTGGCGGGGGTGCGAGACGAAGAAGAAAGAGAGCAATCGAGAGATACAGATGAACGAAAGGAGACAGACATGAGGGCTGAACGGCGCAACCTATTGCTGGCCGTGGGGGTCTTGCTGGCGGTGCTGGGGTCGGGCCCGGTTGTCGCCCAGGTCCTCGTCCAGTGCCCGGGGGACTTGAACGGTGACGCGATACCGGATGAATTCCTGCTCAAGGGCAACGGCGAACCCAACCTTAACCAGCCGAACCCGGATTACGACCCCAACGTGCAGTGCATGCACCTGTCGGGCGGCGACGGCTTCGCCACGATGGCCGACGGAAGGGTCCAGTACATCTTCAGCTTCGCCGACATGACAGGTATCAAAGACGGCGACGTGGCGAACAAAGACGGCGACATCTCGGACGACGTAATGGCGGCGGGGGCCTTGGCGGCGGCCTGGCCGGCCCCAGCGATCGTGGTGGACGAAGGAAAGGAGTTCTATCTCAGCTTGTCCAACGTCGGCATGCTGATTCGGCCCGACCTCTTCGACCCCCACACCGTGCACTTTCACGGCTTCCCTCAGTCGTCGTCCGTATTCGACGGCCTACCCGAGTCGGGCCTCTCGATCAACATGGGCGCAACCCTGACGTACTACTACAAGTTGGAGGACCCGGGAACCTACATGTATCACTGCCACGTCGAGGCCACCGAGCACATGCAGATGGGCATGCTCGGCAACCTCTACGTGCGGGCGGCGCAGAACGGGAATCCGTTCGGCGTATGTGCCGGGGGTGCTCCGTGCACCCAGTTTGCTTACAACGACGGTGACGGTTCCACCGGCTACGACGTGGAGTTCCCCCTCCAGCTCGGCTCATTTGATCCCGAGTTCCACGACGCTAGCTGGTTCGTGCAGCCACTGCCCTTCGCCATGATGTGGGACACCTATCCCATGATCAACGGCCGCGGCTACCCGGACACGATCAACCCGGGTAATCTGCCGACGCCGACAGACTTCGACAACTGCGGTGGATCGTGCAACGGCGGCATCGAGTCGCAGGTCGAGTCCTCGCTGGTGACGGCCGATGCCGGCGATAAGATCCTGCTGCGGCTGTCCAACCTCAACATCACCGACGTACACACGCTCTCTAGCCCCAGCATCCCGATGCGGGTGGTGGGCATCGACGCAAAGGAGCTGCTCGCCGATGACGGCCTCACGAAGCTCCACTACACCACGAACTCGGTGACGATGGGCGGCGGTATGTCTGCCGACGTGATCCTCGACACCGCCGGCGTGGACCCGGGCGAATACTACCTTTACGCCGCCAATCTGCAGTACCTGGCCAACAACGACGCGCCGGGACTGGGCGGCATGATGACCAAGATCGTGGTCAACCCATAGGGTGAGGAGGAAAATGATGAAAACGGTGAGCAAACGAAACCGAGCCTCCGGAGCCCTCGCGATTGGCGTCGCTGCAGCCTTCGTGCTGCTTGCCGCCGGAAGCGTCTCGGCCCAGGCTCGCATCGACGGTATCGCGGTAGCAGACGGGGCTACGCTGAACTTTACTGCCAAGGCGGGTGAGCTGAGCACTCCGGACGGCGGCTCCATCCACTTTTGGGGCTACCAGGAGGACTCGAATGCCGGGGGCCTCCCGCTTGGGGCACTGCCACAGTACCCGGGGCCGACTCTGATCATCGACCAGAACTCGACGGTGACCATCGAGCTGACGAACGAGCTGCCTTTCGGGCAGCGCGCTTCGATCGTCTTTCCTGGTCACTCGGTGGCGGCGACTGGCGGCAGCGCCGGCTTGATGACCCAAGAATCCACGGGCGCGGCGGATACGGTGAGCTACACGTTCACCGCCAGCGAGCCCGGCACCTACACCTACTACAGCGGCACCCAGACCGAGCTTCAGATCGAGATGGGTCTGGTGGGGACGATCATCGTGCGGCC
>Ga0255055_10003721_pt1 | contig 10210 bp, 6 predicted proteins | sample JV7_2_27_MG_FD_188633 | JGI IMG/M metagenome (GOLD analysis project Ga0255055, IMG submission 188633) | Seawater microbial communities from Jervis Inlet, British Columbia, Canada - JV7_2_27 | ecosystem: Environmental > Aquatic > Marine > Inlet | place: Canada: British Columbia | collected... | reverse complement strand
AGCAGCAGGCGGACGGCGAGCGTGGCGGCCGCCGTCAGCAGTGCCATGAACACCTTGTAGCTGGCGATGACGTTGAGGTCGAAGAGGCGGGCGACGCCGACCGGGATCAGATTGAGATACCAGATCATCGGCGGGTTGATCTCGACGATGTCCAGGTAGGGGAGCCCGCCGTCCAGCAGCATGTCTGCCACCTGCAAATACATCGCCGAGTCGCGGTTCAGGAGAAGCGGCTCACTCAGAAGCAGACTGGTCAGGTGCAGCCAGAGCGAGCACGTCAAGATGTCGGCGAGCCAGGCGTACCAGGACTTGCCGGAGGAGGCTGCCGGCGGCTCTTGGGGTATGGAAGCCCCCGGGATCATGGGCTGTTGGTACCTGAAATCGGTCTTCCTTGCCCGCGTGCTAGAATCGGTCGGGAATGCAGGATCGTCGGCCCGAGAGACGTCGATACGAAATCGCCCTGTGGATCGACAGTCGTGTGGGGCCCGTGCTGTGCGCGATTCTCCTGGGCGCGAAGCGGCTCTTGGGGCGCCGAGGAGGTGCGCCGCCTCCGGACCAGGTGCGGAAGATCCTGCTGCTCAAGATGTGGGGGATGGGCAGCATCGTGCTGGCGTCTCCTCTGCTCGAGAAGCTGCGCCTTCGGTATCCGGGCGCGCGGATCGACTTCGTTACTCTGCTCGAGAACGCGCCGATCGTGAAGATGTATCCCGAGATCGACCGCCTGATCACGATCGACCTCGGCGGCGGTACCGTTCGGTTCCTGCTCGCCACGCTGCGCACCGTCCGGTCGATTCGCCGCGAAGGCTACGACCTCCTGCTGGATCTCGAGTTCTTCACCCGGTTCTCGGCGATCTTCTCGTTCCTTGCGGGTCCCACCTGGTCCCACGGTTTCAGCGCCAAGGGCAACTGGCGGGGCAAGCTGCACGACGTCGAGGTGCCCTTCAACGCCTACAACCACGTGACGTCGAATTTCCTGACGGTGTTGCGGGGGGACTACATGAACCCCGTCGAATCCGAGGAGCTGACGCGCCCAGGCGTGCTTCCCAGGCTATCCCCCCCGGTGGGTTCGTGGGAGAGCTGTCGGCATCGGCTCTCACAGGACCCCGCATGGCGGGAGGGCGAGCCCATCGTGGTGGTGAACCCCAACGCCGGCGACATGGCCCTCGAGCGTCGTTGGCCGACCAGCCACGTCACTGACTTGCTGGCGGATCTCACTGCCAGGTGCAGCGCGAACGTGGTGTTGATCGGGTCTCCGGTGGAGCGAGCCTACGTCGAGTCACTGGTGGCGGAGCCGGGTCTCCGCTCCCGTGTGATCAGCCTGGCGGGCGAGACCGGGATTGCCGAGCTCGTCGCCCTCTTTGCCCACGCCACCGTCGTCGTGACGAACGACAGCGGCCCGATGCACATCGCAGCGGCGGCGGGCGCATCGACGGTGGCGCTCTTCGGGCCGGAGACTCCCACGCTCTATTCCCCTCTCAGGAGCGCTCGGGGGCAACGACACATCGTCCACCACCGGAAGCTCGGCTGCTCGCCCTGCATGTTCGTCCACGACAACAAGGTGCTGTCCTGCTGGTTCGCCCAGGCGAAGTGCATGGCTGGGATCGAGCCCACGGACGTCGCCGCCTCCGTCGAAACGCTGCTCGCGGGAGACGCGGGCGGGACGGCGGAGCTTCGGGTCGTCGACTCTTAGGATGAGCGGAGCACGGGGCTTCGTCCTGGCCCTCCTCGCGTCCACCGTCCTCGCGGTCCTCTTCTTCTCGACGATTCTCTTCGAGGGATGGCTTGCCCGCGGCGACTGGTCGATGAACTGCGACTACTACCACTGGATCCGCATCTCCTTCACCGAGTTCGATACGGTTCCCTTCTTTCTATACCGCGCCGGCCACTCGCAGAACCTGGTGGCCAATCCGGAGTCGCCTCTGTTCGGACCCCTGGTGTGGCTGCTGCTGTTTCTGCCGGCGGACGCCTACGTGCGGCTTTTGATCGTCCTCTACACCAGCGCAGGTCTGCTGGGGACCTTCTACCTGGCCCGAGACCTGGGTGTCGCCGCCCCGATCGCCTCCCTGTGCGCTGTTCTGGTCTCGCTGAACGGGTTCGTGGTCGCCCAGCTGGGCGTCGGCCATCACATGATCCTCGGCTTCGGCCTCCTGCCCGTGATGATGCTCCTCTACCGCCGAGCCGTCCGGGGATCGTGGCACGCGCTTTGTGCCGCGGCTCTGGTGAACACGCTGGTGATACTGGAAGGCTTCAATACGCCTTTCGTCTGGCACAACCTCTTTCTGTCTCTCTACGCGCTGTTCTGGGGGATCTCGGTCCGTTCCCCGAGACCGCTCTGGCTCTGGGGGGGGATCGTGGTCGCGAGCGCGGGTCTGATGGGCGTCAAGCTGCTCCCGATGCTGGCGGAGTTCTGGGCCTATGATCCGACCAGGATCATCGGTGGCTTTCCTCCGCTCCTGGCTCTCTGGACTCTCGTCGCCCGGGGCCAGGCCATCGATACGCAGGCTCCGGGCGTCCTCTTCCAGTACGGGAGTGGCTGGTGGGAATACGACTTCTACATCGGCGGAGTGGCTGCCCTGGTGCTCGTCGTGGGTCTGTTGGCCGCGCGCCGGGTCTGGCCGCTGGCGGCGGTGGGCGTGGTGTTTCTGCTCCTCTCCCTCGACTGGCCCGAGCGCTGGGGATTCCTGAATCTCTGGGAGCTCGTCCAAGAGTGGCCCATTCTGAGGAGCCAGCGCGCGCCCTCCCGCTGGCTGGCGCTTGCGCTCTTCGCATTCACCCTCTGTGCCGGAGTGGGACTCCAGCGCCTCTGGGTCTCGGCGGCGCTCGCCCGGCACAGACGGCTCGCGATGGCTGCGGCGCTCGCCCTGGTGGCCATCGTGGTGGTGGATCTCCACCTGGAGAGCCGCGGCTGGCAGCGAATCGCCCTGGCCGACGCACCGCTCTCACGCGAGCATCGGCCGCGCGTGACCTATACCACGCCCGTGGGGGGCACCCGGGTCGACCTTCAGGAGTTCACCCCCAACCGCCTGGTGTATTCCATTCAGACACCGCGTCCCCAGCTGGTTCCGCTCCCCTTCCAGTGGCAGCAGCGCGACGAGTGGAAGATCGAGGGCTTCACCGCACGGCGGCTTCGGGGGCGCATGGCCGTGTGGGTTCCGGCAGGCCGACACGAGATCGAAATGCACTTTCGGCCGCGTCTCCTGGGCGCGGGAATCGCGGTTAGCGCGGTGACCCTCTGCGTGGTCGCAGCTTCCTTCGCATTGCCGCGCCGGACTCGCAAGCGACTCCTCGACGCCATGGGCGGTCCCGAGGCGCTGGCTCGCGACCTCGGTACTGGCAGACCATCTGGAACCGGCTAGCATCGCGCGCCGGAGGAGGAGTTCCGGTGCGCGCGCCCCGCAAGCTGGCGCTGCAGTTTCGGGACCAAGCCGGATCGCGCTGGATCTTAGCCTCGACGCTTCTCCTCCTGCTCCTTCTCGCCTGGTGTCTTCGCTTCATCCAGGACGACGCCTTCATCTCCTTTCGCTACGCGCAGAACCTCGTCCTCGGAGAGGGACTGGTCTGGAATCCGGGCGAGCGCGTCGAAGGCTACAGCAACTTCCTCTGGACCCTCGCGATCGCGGCGGGGCTCCGAGCCGGTCTCGAGCCGGTTGGCCTCTCGTTCGCGCTTGGTCTCATCTGCTTTCTGGCGAGCCTCCTCTTCACCTACTCCCTCGGCCTGCGATTGACCGCCATCCGGACCGACGCGCTGGTGGCGGTTTGCCTCCTCGGGAGCAACTACACCTTCAGCAGCTACGCCACCGGCGGTCTCGAAACCCAGCTGCAGACCTGCCTTCTCCTGGCCGCCACGCACGGCGTCTTCACGGGTCCTCTGGCAGGGAGGTGGGAGAGGGCGAAGCTCGCGCGCCTTTCGCTCCTCTTCTCACTGGCGCTGCTGACGCGGCTCGACTCGGCGCTCCCGGTGGCCGTCCTGGGAGGTGCTTCGCTCCTCGCTGTCGCTCGCACTCGGGACTTGGCCGTCTCGCAGCCGCGGGCCCTGGCTGCCCTCTTCCTGCCGGGAGCGATTCCCCTCGCCGCATGGCTGGTCTGGAAGGTCGCCTACTACGGAGATCCCCTTCCGAACTCGTTCTACGTCAAGCTCGCCTCCTCGAACTCCCTCACCAACGGCCTCCGCTACATCACGTACTTCGGCGCCTCCTACCTGATCTTCCCCGTCCTCCTGGTTCCGATCCTGCGGCTTCGCCGGCTCGCATCCAGCGCGGGTCGCGAGGTGCGCACCCTCTGCGTGCTGGTCGTCCTCTGGCTCCTCTACGTGGCGCGGGCCGGCGGCGATTTCATGGAGTTCCGCTTCATGGTCCCCGTCCTTCCCTACCTCTACCTGCTCTGCGTGTGGTTCTTCCGCGCGGGGTTTGCCAGTCCCTGGCTTCGCGCACTGGGGGTCGGGCTTCTCCTGGTCGGATCGCTCCACCACGCGATGACCTTCGGCAGCGCGCGGAATCTCCGGGGAGTCGAGAGCATCGCTCAGCTCGAGGGTCATCTCACTCACCCCAACGGCGGATGGGACGGTGTCGGGAGGGTGCTCCACCGTCTCTTCGACGAGAACTCGGGCGTGGTGATCGCGACGACCGCGGCCGGTGCTCTCCCCTACTACGCGCGCCTCGAGACCGTCGACATGGGAGGGATCAACGACGCCTGGGTCGCGCGCCACGGGATCGTCGCCGGCGATCGACCGGGGCATCAGCGGATGGCGACGATGGAGTACCTGCTCTCGCGCAAGGTCAACCTGCTCATCGGCAATGCGCGGTTCACCCGGGGCGCATCCCCGATGCGGCGCCCCTTCTACCGCCACGACGTGCGGGGGATGAGCTGGGTCGACTTCGGCACCGAGCGATTGCCGGCAGATGCGACGATGCTGCAAATTCCGGTGGAGGAAGGCTACTGGCTCCTCGTCGTGTATCTGACCCCGCACCCCGCCGTCGACGCGGCGATCGAAACCCACGGCATCGTCAGGTCGCCAATCCTACAGGCTCCACCCCCGGGCGGGCGCTGGCTGAGAGTGAGGTAGGAGCTTGCGTCCCCGATTAAGACTTCGCAGCACGTACCAGAATAGAATCAAGAAGAGAGGAAGTGTGGTGAACCTCGCGCGGTTGGACTCGAAGCCGTAGGTCGCGCAAGGTACCAGCACGTTCCAGAAGACGCAGAGCCACGCCACGCCCATGACGGCCGCCTCGGGGATTCTCCTTCGCAGCCCAGCCAGCAAGAGCCACAGCGAAGCCGCCATCGTTGCCGGAAAGAGAATGGCGCCGAAGAGCGTGTATGGGACTGGCTTCTTGCGGATCTTCGCCTGGTCGTGAAGGGTCTGTATCGGTACCAGCCGCTCCAGGAAGGGACGCAGGTCCGCGAAGACGAGCCGTCTCACGGCCGCCGCGTAGGCCCGATAGGATGGACTGTCCGGTCCGCGAATCCCGCCTTCGTACGATTCGGTGTAGGTTGCGCGGGTGAACATCCAGTACTGGCCGATCCCCTTGGCCAGCCACAGACGGATGTGGCCGAGCCTCCAGGCGGTCGCGCGACGAGTGATGTCCTGATTGGTCCACAGGAACAAGAGGTGATTCCAATTCAGGGAACCATCCGACTTGCGTGCCGTCAGCACGAGCTTGCGCCCGGTCTCCGAATATCCCCGTGTGGCCCTTCGAAGCCGTCTGGCCATATGAGGTGTTACCTGACCCGAGGAGAGGTAGCGATTGAGGTCCGGGTGTTGCGCCACGGGTAGCTGCATCCTGAGGTTGAACCCGCTCCAGCTCGAATAGACGAAGTGTTCGAAGACCAGGTAGTTCTTGAGTGGCCACGCCAGGAGGACCAGCAGCAGTACGGCGGCGGGCCCGATCTGGACGCGCAGCGCTCCCCTCCACCCGTGCAGCCACCCGGCTGACAGCACCAGCAGCGAGAAGGCGAGCACTGCCCAGAGGGGGTGGTAGAGGTTCCGGGTGAGCGAGGTCGCCGCTGCCACGATCGCGAAGCCGTACAGGTGCTTCGGCTTTCTTTCCTCGAGGAATCGCCAGGCCATCCAGACCAGCGCCAGGAGCAGAAGATGCAGCAGGAAAGTGTAGAAGAACAGGTTCGCGAACAAGTGGTAGCCGGGGCTCGCCAGCAAGACCGCCACGCCCGCCAGCGCGGCGATGCGCGAATCGGTGAGCTTGAAGAGCATTTGAAACAGCAGCCAGGCGCCGAGCAGGCCGACTGCCAGGAAGAGCAGCTTCGCCACCTTCTCGGGGGATGCGTCGAGAAGCCGGCTCGCATTCATGACCAGCGCCAACACAGCGTTGAGGCCCGGCGGTTGGTTGTGCAGGTACCAGAGGCTCGTCGCCGGATGCTCCGAGACGATGCGAGAGTCCAGGAGGTGGATGTAGCTCAAGGGAACCTCCATCCTGAAGCCGACCCCGTGAGCCACCGCGACCGCCGCAAAGTAGAGTAGCGTGGTGAGCAGGATGCCCTTGATCTTGTCGGAGCTCGTCGTCACTGGACTCCGTGCAGCGGTTTCGAGTTGCCGAGGCGGGCCACCCGTGCTGCCCCAGCCATCATATCACTCTCAATCGAGTGACGACCGAGGCTCCGCCACGCGATAGTATCTGCGATATGTCAGGGAGACCCGGCGGCGACGGCGACGGTAGGGACCAGGCGGTGCGGCCGAGCCGGGTCGAGGATCTGGTACGCTTCGGTCTCCACTGGGTCTGCTTTGCCGTCCTTGGTCTGGTGATCTTCGCCCCGGCGCTCCGCGGTCAGTTCGTCTCCGACGACCTCGGGTACATCGTCACCAACCCCTACGTCCACGAGTTGAGCCCCGAGAACCTGCTCGCCATCCTCGATCCCCGCGGCGAGCCCGCGCTCTACACCGCCAACTGGGCGCCCTTGCACCTGCTCGGTCACGCCGTCGAGTGGTCGGTCTGGGGGCGGGACACTGCCGGCTACCACGTCGTCAACGTTCTGCTCCATGCGCTCACCGCGGCGTTGCTGGTGGCGCTCTTCACGCAGCGGGGGTTCTCCCGGGCGGCGAGCGGCCTGGCGGGCCTGGTGTTTCTCCTCCACCCCGCCAACGTGGAGGCGGTGGCGTGGATCTTCCAGTTGAAGACGATCGGGGCCCTGGCGCTGGCCACCGGTGCCCTGCTCGCGCACCCACGCCGTCCCTGGCTCGGAACGCTGCTCTTCGCGCTGGCGCTCCTCACCAAAACCTCGGCGCTCTTTGCCCTTCCCGTGGCAGCCGTCTTCGCATGGATTGCCACGGATCCGCAGGACGGCTGGCGCGTCCACTGGCGCTGGCTCGGGTTGTGGGCCCTGGTTCTCGCCCTGTACGCGTGGCCGCAGTTCTTTGCTTTCGAACGCGTCGGGCAGGCGGGTGGCCTCGATCCGGACTCCTGGGCGCAGGCGCGGATGGTAGCCGCCATCGGCGCGCGCTATCTGGCGATGGCCGCGACGTCCTACGGCGTAGCCGCCTTCCACGAGCCCGCTCGCGCGCTCTCGTGGCTGGATCCCTGGTGGCTCACCGGCCTGTTGGTCGGCGCCCTGCTGGCCGTGCGTTGCGTACTCGCACTGGTTCGGCGCCGGGAGGAGGCGGCCTGGTGGGTGTGGGCGGCGGCGGCCTACGCCCCGATCTCCCAGGTATTCCCCTTCCTGTATCCCATGGCCGATCGCTACCTCTACACGATCCTGCCCGGGTTGCTGGGCGCGGCGATGCTCGTCGCGCGCGAGGCCTCGGCCCGGCTCGAGCCCCACCTGCGGCCCCGACTGAGCGCGCTCGACGCGGTCCCGAGGGTGTGGGTCGCGACCGCCGCGGCCGTGGCCCTCGTCCTCGTCTTCAGTGTCCGCAGCCACGAGCGGGCTCGGGTGTGGCGCTCCACCGCGACCGTCGAGCTCGACACCATCCGTCACTACCCCGACGGGATCTCCGCCAACATGTACCGCTCTGCACAAGCGGCACAGCGAGGCGACGCGCGAGGGGCAGCCGACGCGGCGCGGCGCGCCTACGAGCTCGGCTTCCACCGCTTCATGCACTTCTACGAGGTACCCACCTTCGCGGCGGTGAGCACCGACCCGGCATTCCGAGCGCTCGTCGTCGAGATGGCCGGCCGCTGGATCGAGGAGACCCGCCGCATGCCGAACCCCACCCAGGCGGACCTGCGCGTGCGCGCCCACGCCCACATCGTGCGCGGAGAGCACGCCGAAGCGGAGGTTCTCCTGGAGCAGGCGCTGCGGCTGGGGGGAGGTTTCGACGCTCTCGTCCGCGCCGAGCTCGCGCAGGTGCGAGCCGCGCTCCGGCGCGAGGGAGGGCGCTCCGCCGCGCCGAGCTCCGAGGAGCCCTGAGCGCGGTGGCTACTCCAGGTATCCCAGCGCCCGCAGCTGCTCGCGCTGCAGCGGCGGCAGATCGCGGGTGCGAAGCGTCGGCTCGGCCTTCGGATGCGCACCCTCCCAGCGCTCGAGATGGACGGCGAGATCTCGCGTCACGTCCGGGAATTGCCGAGCGACGTCGGTCCTGGTGCCGTCCTCCTTCACGCCGATGCGATGGAGCTCGTTCGGGCTGGTTCCGCGATGGCCATCCCGGTTCTCGATGTACTTCCAGTCCCGCGAGTACACCCCGATCTTGTCCGCGCCCTGGAACTGGGTCTCCACCACGAACCGGTCCGGCAGGCTCACGTCGTCCGCCTCTCCCCGCATCAGCGGCAGGAGGGACACGCCCCGCACACCTGCGGGCACCGGCACGCCTGCGTAGTCGAGTAGCGTTGGCATCAGGTCGAGCAGTCGAACCGGCCGATCGATCACCTTGCCGCGGGGCAGGTCGCCCGATGGAGTGTAGAAGAGCAGCGGGACCAGCAGCTGGGACGAGTAGAGCAGCAGGCCGTGGCTGTGTGACCGAGCCACGTGCGGGTGGTCGGAAAGACCCTCCCCGTGGTCGCTGGTGACGACGAAGAGCGCGTCGCTCCATTCCGGTCGCTCCTCCAATGAGCGGATGAAGCGAGCCACCTCTTTGGAGACGGCGTAGACGGCTTGCAGGTAGTCCCGATGACGTGCTGTGGTGAAGAGCTGCGCATACTCGGGGCTCCGGCTGCGCGGATCGTCAAACTGGTGCACCTCCATCAGGTTCACCTGTAGGTAATAGGGCGGCTGCCCGTTGTTGGCCGTCCATTCGAGCATGCCCCCCAGCATCTCGCGCGCGGTCCGGATCGGGCGCGCCGTGATCGACGCTTTGCCGGGCTCCTTCTGCATCCAGTGGAACAGGATGTCGCTGTCCTCGTAGTGATCGAAGCCCTGATCGAAGTTGAAGGACCCGTTGATGTTGGGGTTGGCCGTGACCCCGATGGTGGTGTACCCGGACTCCTTCAGCAGCTCGGCGAGCGTCTGAAAGCGATCGTCGAGAATGTGAGCCTTCTCTTGGTAGATCCCGATCTCGCGTGGATACCGCGAAGTGAGCAGCGAGGCGACCGAGGGGCGCGTCCAGCTCGACTGCGCCACCACCCGAGCGAAGCGCACTCCGCGGCGGCCGAAGGTGTCCAGCTCGGCCGAAATGGGCGCCGGATGGCCGTACGCGCCCAGCTTGTCAGCGCGCAGCGTATCGATGATGATCAGGACGATGCTCGGGGGAGAAGAGACGGTGGGCGGTGGGGTGGGGCGGGTGCGGCCGACCCAGCGTCCGACGACCACCGCCACTGCGATCAGCGGGAGGAGGATGACGAGAAGGCGCACACGCTTCATGCGTCAGACCGTGGCACTGGTCGACCGGCGTCGCCAGGGCCAACGAGTCAACAGGGCCAACCAGAGGAGCAGCGCGGCGCCACTCACGGCCAGACCGACTCGCCGCTGCCAAGGGGGCTCCAGCCGCAGGACCAGGTGGTGGTGTCCGGAGGGCACTGGAAGGTCCAGCGAGCCCGCTTGGTTCTCGAAGTGCTTCGAGGGGATGCCATCGACCTCATAGACCCATCCAGCGCATGTGGCGTAGCGGCAGAATCCCGAAGACCAGAAGCAGGGCGAGCTCGAGTCGCCCCAGGCAACCGCGGGCTGCCGCCAGGGAGAGTGCGGCTGCCCACGTGGCCAGAAAGACGAGGTACAGTGACAGCTCCAGAGTCTCGCTCACGGACGACGCTTGGAGCAGCGGTTGCCACTCGCTGATGTGCCGGGTCACGGTATTGACCCCCGCCGTGAACTCGAAGGTGAAGAGGTAGATGTC
>Ga0255055_10003719_pt1 | contig 10212 bp, 8 predicted proteins | sample JV7_2_27_MG_FD_188633 | JGI IMG/M metagenome (GOLD analysis project Ga0255055, IMG submission 188633) | Seawater microbial communities from Jervis Inlet, British Columbia, Canada - JV7_2_27 | ecosystem: Environmental > Aquatic > Marine > Inlet | place: Canada: British Columbia | collected... | reverse complement strand
AATCGAGAAAGCCCCAGACCGACAAGTCGAGTAAATTTAGAAATTCATAAACCTGTTTCTTTTGCAATTCAATGTAGAAATTGTGAAGATGCTCCCTGTGTAACAGCTTGTCTTTCAGGTGCTATGACAAAAGATGCGAATTCTGCTTTGGTAGTTCATGACTCTGAACGATGTATAGGTTGTTGGACATGTATTATGGTTTGTCCTTATGGTGCTATTATAATGGATTCTTCAAGAAAAGTTGTTTCAAAATGTGATCTTTGTTCCGACTTAGATGAACCTGCATGTGTGAGTAATTGTCCTAATAATGCCCTAATCTATAAGGAGGTAAAATAATACTGTCAAAATATGTAATTATAGGTGGTTCTGCTGCAGGAATAGGAGCTATAGAAGCTATTAGAGAAGTCGATAAAGTAGGTGCAATCACCTTAGTTTCTGAAGAAGAATGTCCTTATTATTCTCGTCCAATGATCTCCGAGTTAGTTAGTGGAAAAGCTAATTTTGATAAAATGAAATGCCGTGAAGATACTTTTTGGAAGTCACATAATGTAAATGCTCTTACTGGTTACAAAGCAATATCTGTAAACATGTCCCAAAAACTTGTTAACTTGGATAAAGGAGAACCTGTTAATTTTGATAAATTGCTTATTGCTACTGGAGGGAAACCATTTGTTCCAATTATTGAGGGCGCAAATAGAAATGATGTACTTACTTTTACCACTCTATCAGATGCTAAACTTTTAGATTCAAAACTCAAGACAGCTAAAAGTGCAGTTGTTATTGGAGCTGGTCTAATTGGAGTTAGTGTCACTGAGGCACTTGTAGATCGCGGATTAAAGGTCACGATGGTGGAATTAAAAGACTTTATTTTAAATTTAATTTTAGATGAACACTCTTCTGAAATGATTCAAAAAGTTATCACAGAAGCTGGAGTTACGATTGTAACAGGTCAAACTGTAAAAAAAATAATAAGTAAACCTGAAAACTCTCAGTTAGTTGGTGGAGTAATTCTGACTAATGGAGATCAAATAAACTGTGATTTAGTCATAGTTGCTATTGGTGTAATACCTCGTACAGATCTTGTAGCAAATACTAGTGTGAAAACAAATAGAGGTATACTAGTTGACAAAACAATGAGCACAAATATTTCTGGCGTTTATGCCAGTGGAGATGTCGCTGAGGCTTATGATTTTCTTATTAAAGAGAATCGACTTCTACCGCTTTGGCCTTTGGCTCATTTGGAAGGCAAAATTGCAGGATACAATATGGCTGGAAAAAAAGCGATTTATGCAGGGGGTACTGCAATGAGTTCACTAAAATATTTTGACATGCCAATAATTTCATTTGGTATTACTAATCCAAAAGAAAAAGAACAATATGAAATTTTAGTAGAATGTGATCAAGAAAAGAAAAACTACAAGAAAATATTACTAATGAATAATGTAATTGTAGGATTGACTTTTGTTAATGATATAAAAAAAACTGGCATATTTTTCCATCTTCTTAAGAATGCAGTGAATGTGAAAAAATTTAAATCGAGTCTTCTTTCGGAGAACTTTGGATTGGCCAATTTGCCCCCATCTTTAAGAAAAAAAATTTATGAGAGACAATAAAATGCGAAATTTAACAAAAACCAATAATCCTTATGGTGATGATAAAGACTTCTCTGGGTGTTCATTATTTGGAATGATGAATCTTGAAGGAAACCTGTTCTCATCAGATAAAATAGTTAAAGCTATTGCAAATATGCATGATAGGGGTAATGGTCAGGGTGGAGGATTTGCAGTATATGGTATTTATCCCGCTTTCAAAGATTATTATGCATTTCATATAATGTATCTATCAAAGCATGCGAAAGAAAAAACTGACAAAATACTAGCTGCATATTTTAATATAATTTATGATGAGGAAATGCAAACCAGACCAGCAAATGTGAGTAATCCTCCAGTGGTTTGGAGATATTTCGTTCAACCTCGAAAGATACGGCCAAAAGATACGCTTGTTGAAGATTATATCCTTGAAACTGTGATGAAAATTAACACCGAAATAAAGAACTCTTTTGTTTTTTCCAGCGGTAAGAACATGGGAGTTTTTAAGGGAGTAGGATTTCCTGAAGATGTTGCAGATTTTTATTGTTTAGAAGATTACAAAGGTTATTTGTGGACAAGTCATGGACGGTTCCCTACTAATACTCAAGGTTGGTGGGGTGGGGCTCACCCTTTTAATATTTTAGATTGGACTGTTGTCCACAATGGAGAACTTTCTTCATATGGAATCAACAAGCGATATTTAGAGATGTATGGCTACAAATGTACAATGCAAACAGACACTGAAGTTCTAGCATATGCTGTTGACTTACTTATGAGAAAACAAAATCTTTCAATAAACTTAGTTTCTAGGATATTGGCTGCTCCTCTTTGGAATGAAATAGATTTAATGAAACCTAAAGAGCAAGAATTGCTTCGTACCTTGCGTCAAACTTATGGCAGTTTATTGATGAATGGTCCATTTAGTATCATAATCGCTCATCATGGTGAGATGATTGGACTCACTGATAGGATAAAACTTCGTCCTCTAGTAGCTGGAACGAAGGATAATGTTTTGTATCTCTCCTCTGAGGAAGCTGCAGTACGTCTTGTGTCTCCTAAATTGGATACGTTCTGGTCTCCAAGAGGTGGTGAACCTGTTATTGGTAAATTAATAAATCCTCAATTATTTGCAGAATCAAGTGTTTCGGAGGAAAATAGCTCATGAAGACCTATTTATTGCCTGAATACCTTGTTGAAAGAGAATCAGATCGTTGCATTCGCTGTAAAGTTTGTGTAAATCAATGTACTTATGAAACCCACAATTATGACGAAGAAGATGATCTTATTTGTAGTACCGATGAAAATTGTGTAAACTGTCAACGGTGTGTTACTTTTTGCCCAACACATGCTATTACAATAAAAAAGAATCCTAATCAGAGTCCCAATAATGCAAATTGGACCTCTGAGGCCATTAGTGACCTTAAAAAACAAGCTGAGTCAGGAGTAGTTATTCTAACAGGTATGGGCTGTGATAAACCGTATTTGACCTATTGGGATCGTTTACTACTAAATGCTAGTCAAGTAACTAATCCATCCATTGATCCCTTAAGAGAGCCTATGGAAATTAGAACTTATTTAGGCTCAAAACCTGATAAATTGGAAATGGAGTTTGAAAATGACAATGTTGTTTTAAAAACAAAACTATCTCCACAGTTATGTCTAGAAACACCAATAATGTTTTCCGCTATGTCCTATGGAGCAATAAGTCTAAATGTACAGGAAGCTCTCGCACGTGCTGCAGAAAAATGTGGAACCTATTTCAATACAGGAGAAGGCGGCTTAGATAAAAACCTGTACAAATATGGATCTCATACGATTGTTCAAGTAGCATCAGGAAGGTTTGGAGTACATTCTGAGTATCTAGCCTCAGGTGCAGCAGTTGAAATCAAAATTGGACAAGGTGCAAAACCCGGCATAGGTGGTCATCTCCCCGGAGAAAAAGTTACCCCCCATGTAGCTAAAACGCGAATGATTCCCATAGGTACCGATGCTCTATCTCCTGCTCCTCAACATGATATTTACTCTATCGAAGATCTAAGACAGTTGATATACGCTTTGAAAGAAGCTACAAACTACAAGAAACCAATTTCAGTAAAGATTGCAGCTGTTCATAACTCTCCAGCAATAGCTACTGGAATGGTTCGTGCAGGCGCTGACATTATCGCTTTAGATGGAATCAGAGGCTCCACTGGAGCTGCACCAAAAGTTATCAGAGACAATGTTGGGATTCCTATTGAATTAGCTATTGCACGTGTAGATCAACGTTTACGTGAGGAAGGCATAAGAAATAAAGCGTCTGTTGTAGTGGCTGGTGGCATAAAAAGCAGTGGTGATGTCATAAAGGCTATTGCTTTGGGGGCTGATGCTGTTTACATTGGGACTGCTGCTTTAGTTGCTATAGGCTGTACAGTTTGTCAAAGATGCTATACTGGAAAATGTCCTTGGGGCATTGCAACTTGTGATCCATGGATTTCCAAAAGAATTAATCCAGATATTGCGACAGAGCGTCTTGTTAACTTGTTACATGGGTGGAGTTTAGAGATTAAAGATATTATGGGTGGTATGGGAATTAATGCTATTGAAAGCTTGCGTGGAAATAGATTAGCTCTTCGAGGTGTAGGTTTGACTGATACTGAATTAAAAATATTAGGGGTAAAAATGGCTGGAGATTGATTTGTTTATGATTAATGAAGAGAGAATAATTGCGACTGTTGATCCAACTTTATATTCTTTTATTAAAGAAGAAAACAACATCTGGAAAGTTGATGCAAATGGAATTTATTACAAAAAACTCAATGAATCTTTGAGAACTATCGTTAAGTATGGCGCAAAAAAAATTGAGCTCTATAATGTGTGTGGTCAGCGTTATATTGGAACTGATTTAGGATCAGGTATTAATATAAGAATTTTTGGAACACCTGGGAATGATTTAGGCGCTTTTATGGACGGTCCAAAATTAGTTGTTAAAGGAAACGCTCAAGATGGTTGTGGAAACACAATGAACGAGGGAGAAATAGTAATTCATGGTCAAGCTGGGGATCTAACTGGACATTCTATGCGGGGTGGAAAAATCCTAGTTCGTGATGATGTAGGGTATCGAGTAGGTATTCACATGAAAGAGTACAAAGACAAAAAACCAAGTATAGTGATAGGTGGTATTGATCAAGATTTTCTGGGTGAATATATGGCAGGTGGAATAATCTTGGTTTTAGGTCTAAATTTACCTAAAGGAGAATGCTGTAAGGCAAGGTTTGTAGGTACAGGTATGCATGGAGGAGTTATTTATGAACGTGGTCAGATCCTTGGTGTTGGAAAAGGCACAAGAATTATGAATACAGGCATACGTGATAATCGTATCATTAAGAATTTAGTTCAAGACTACTGCACAAACTTTAATTTGGATTTTGATAAACTTATGAATGGTAGATTCTTTAAGATTGTACCAATTTCAAAAAGACCTTATGGAGAATTATATTCTCATTAATTACTTCTTTAAGACAAGTTATTAGAAATTGTAAGCTTTTTTTCATTCTTCTTGATTAGAAAACTTGGATGAAACGAAAACGAAATAAAAATGAAATATAGTATTTTAAAAAAAAATAAAGTATATAAAAAAAAGGGAAATGTTTCTGGGAGAAATCGCTACTTCAAGTGGAACTATCAGTCTTCGCTTTAAGAAACATTTAGTTTTCACCGAAGTCTTTGAAAAACGCTTTGAATCTCGGTGCTCTTAGATACTTCAACAAGTTTGGCAAGCCGAAAACAGTTTACAGTCACCTTATTCATGACATTCTTCAGGTAGCAGAAAGGCAAAATCAGAAAAGATGCTTAAAGATAGTGAAAAAAGATTCAGAACAATCTTTGAAGGGGCAGCTGATAACATTCTTGGAGCCGATATGGAAAATCAGAAATTTGTTTTTGTTAATAAGTTCAATGTCTGAAAAAATATAGCAAAAATATAGCGAGCATAAATGCGAAAATTGCTAGTGTTCCATAGACATTTCCTTGCTTTTTATATAAAGATGTACTAAAAATTGATAAACCCCTTTTCAACTTAGCTTCCATATCGAGTTTGGGGGAAAAAAGAAATAGGCTGCGGAGTCTTTGGTGTATATAATTTCAGAAAAAAATCCATATCCTCATATCTATATTGGGGTCTTCGTGCCCAAAATCATCGAGGTCATCAATCTCATGGATTTTTAACTTATAATGGCAAGCGTTTTCATCTTTACAGACATCTTGATTTGATACCTACTTTACATTCCAACGCTCTGCAGGAATGGTTTGGATCTCTTCCAGGTCATATTGGAATTGGCAATGTGAGGTATACCACTTCAGGAAAATGTGACGATGTGTCTATTCTACAAGGAACCCAACCAATTATGGGATCCATAAATAATCTAAAAATTGCATTATCCTTTAATGGTAATATTGTTAATACATCTAAACTTAGGAAAGAAGTGAATCATTTTTTTCCTGATTTTAAATATACTTGTGATTCTGATGTTGTCTGTTATAAATTATTACTTGAATTAAAAAAAGGAAAATCTTTGTCTTCTGCAGTTAAGACTTGTATGTTAAGTTTGGATGGTGCTTTCTCAGTTATTGGTATAACTAGTGATAGCCAATTTTTTGCTTTTAAAGATCCGCATGGTATAAAACCTTTGTGTGCTGGTCATAGTCCGGATGGAGAAATTTTCTCCTTTTCATCAGAGACAGTAGGTTTAGATATAAACGGATTCATCAGAGATTTTGAACTTGAACCCGGTGAACTTGTAACTGTAACCGCAAAGGGTTTTAAAAGAAATCAGCTTATTGAAAATCCGAAAAAAGCGTTTTGTGCATTTGAATACGCTTATTTTGCGAGACCTGATGCTCAATTTAATGATCAATTTGTGTATGAAATTCGAGAAGAATTTGGAAGAAATTTAGTTAAAGAATTTCCAGATATAGCAGCTGATGCCGATCTTATTCTATCAGTTCCTGAAACAGGTGATGATCCTGCTATGGGTGTTCATGAGGAATCAAATGTTAGGTGGGAACGTGCTTCACGCAGACATCGTTACGTTACAGAAAGAGCCTTTATACTGCTTGATAAGGAACGAAGTTCAACAATAAATCGGAAAATTAATATTTTAGGTTCGAAAATGAATGGAAAACGCGTGCTAATGATAGAAGACAGTATAGTGCGTGGGGACACAACCAAAGTTATAATTGAGAAATTACGCAAATCTGGAGTTAAGAAAGTTTATTTGTTTGTTACTTTTCCTCGTATAATTGGTCCTTGTTTCTATGGGATTGATATGTCTACTTATGCTCAACTAATTGGGTCAAAACACACTCCTAAAGAAATAGCTAAGATAATTGGATCAGATGCTGTTTGTTATCAATCAATTGATGGATTGGTTAAAGCAACAGGTCAAAATTATGACCAATTGTGCTTGGCTTGTATTACTGGAGAGTATCCAACGCCATTAGCTCAAAAAATAGCTGAAGATATGAGGAAGAAGTTCTTAAATGGATATGCGGAAAAATGTAGAATATATGAAATTGAAGAGAAAAAATTTTAGAATAAAAAAAACAAGAATGAAATAAAGAAATTTACAAGAAACACTCTTCTGGGTGCAGAAATAATTGAAGAAACTGTAGACGAGATCATTCTCCAAACGCTAATAAAACACTCTGACTTCCCTATTGAGAAAGCTGTTAAAAGAATGGTAATAATAGCACCTTCTACAAATAGAGACACAATTTTATCTCTGAAAAATCAAAAAAAGCAATTACTATACAAAATATGTTATTTGATACGATTTTTCTTAATAAAAAAAAAGGAAAAGGTAAGCGGGTGACATCTCCACTTGGTACAGGGTTCGAGGGCATCCACAGGCGAATTAACACCGGGATATATAACCGAAATATGAAACTGCGAAGGAAGTGGTCGTTTAGTTTTCTTCAAACAATTCACTCCTTTAATTTAAATTGAGAACATCATCAAAAAACGGGAAAAAAAAGATTGTTTCAATCCTTTGTGTATATAATGTATTCTATGATAAACGAAAATGTGGGGAACAATACACTTAACAAAATTTGAGTATCCCACCCAATAACTCCGTTTTCGCCAATCTTATTTAAAGAGTTGAAAATAATGTAGATTATAACACCCAAGGTAATGTTCTTTAAAACACCAAATATCCAAAAAATTTCCTTTTTACTCATCTCTTAACCTCACCTCCACTTTTCAAATTTTTCATCATATCTTATCAAAAGTAGACCTCTTTTTCTTTAAAACAATTTTATTGGTCATTCCGTAGCTCTTTCTCATTACAAGACCTTTAATTTCCAAGTAATCTAATATTCTTGTAATCTTTGCTTTTGAAAAACCCGTTACTACATGCAAATCGCTTTGCAGGAGTTCCCCTTTAGCTTCTACGATCTCATTAAAGATCTTTCTTTTATCACCGTCAAGGAGGCGAATGGCAAAGGCGATGTCGATTTCTGAGGAAATAGGATTCTCAGTGATTATTGAGATGTTATTGTTACTAATGGAGTTTGCGAATAGTAGATAGAAAGTGCTGAATGCTAAGATTATGGTTGAAACACTGATGGTTATCACGTCAAATTGGGTATACCTGAATATTTCTCCAACAATTATTGGATCTTCTCCAGGAATAATTATGTGAGTTGTAGTGGGCATCAGAATTTTTGACACAAGAGTGAACGCGGAAACTGCGAATAAAACAACCATGATTAGGGTCTTGTGACTCGTTTTCATCTTGGCCCCTCCAGGCTAAACAGAAAAAGTGGGGAGTTCCAAATTGGATTTACTTTCATTTTATTATATCCCCGTCTCAGTTTTTTCGATTATTAGAGCATGTATTATGTCTGGAGCAACAAATTTGCCTGTAACAGTTACTGTGTCACCGTTTTCTATATCTGATACATCAACTGTTGCGTCTTCATGTGCATAAAAGACTGTAACTGTTTTGTCAAGCTCGAATAGGGAACCAAAAACTTCACCTAACAAGCTTACCTTGCCAGATACTGTAACTACTACACCATCAAATTCTGAAGACTGTTCTATTAGTTCATTTGGAAGCATTGGGTTTTCAATGATTTTTGGTTTTAGAACTTCAGATTTTATTTCAGTGTCGGTTATTTCCATTTGCTCAATATCGACTGTGGCTTTTACAAATTGAACACCAAACTCGTCACCGTAATCCCTGTTTACTTCTAATGTAATCAACGCAACACCAGATTTTGGGACAAGAGTAATCCCTTCATATGTTTCATGTATATCAAAGATTTCAGAGACTTGAACTGTGTAGTTATCTGCAGTTTTTAATAGATCTTCTATTTCAGGTACTATGAGTACAAGATTTGTCGCTGCCTCTTTTTCTTCTGGAGTAAGTATAAGACTTACTGATACTGAGCTAATGCGGACTTCATCTTCATTACCAAGACCTTGCAGAATATTTGTTGCATTCACTGCAACTGCAGTACAAACCGATAATAAGAGTAAGAAACTAAGTATTGCCAACGTTTTAGTTTTTTTCATTTTTTTCACCTAATTTTTCAGTAAGTCTATAATGTCTGAAACAACCCTAATGCTTTCTCTGAAATGTATTTCATTTAACAATATTATTAGATTTTTTTTAATTATATTTTCATATTTTGCCATTCCCTTTTCAATACCCCAATTAACATGTCTGCTATCAACTATTTTGCTTGTAAAAATGTGACCCAATTGCCGCTCCGATTACAAGACCAACTCCAGTCCAATTATACAGGACAGTCTTCTTCTTTTCAGCTATTTCACCCACCTCTATTCTGTTTATTTTACCCTATCTTTTCGGCTCCTTTTTTCCCCTAAAATGTAACGATCATATATCTCGAACACTATAAAGAATAGTGTAAGTACAGCAAAACCAACACCTAAAGAAAAAACTGTTATAAATACCGAATTAAACAAAAAATCAAAAATCATTAAAATTTCCCCTATAGTGATCATGCTTTAGAATATGGAATTCACTAATAATTTTGGTTTTAAAAATAACTACTTTTAACGAAATCTGTTTAACGTACATACTTTATCTACCTTAAACGTTTTCGTTTTAAACTTAGTAACTTTTAAGGTATATAACAGTTATCTACCAAACTTACGAAATCAAATAAGTATATACAACCTATAATCGACAGATAAATTATAAAAAAAGGATTTCTTTCATGGCCAAGATGAAGTAGTCTGGTTAAAAAGAATATTTAATATCTTTATGATTTCGATACGCTAATTTCTTTTTTTAATATTAAAGTCTTCTTTGGAGCTGGAAAACAAAATCTTTAAAACCCAGAAAATTTAGAAAAAGAAATAATTATTTTTTTCCAAATTACTTTTTACTCAAGGAAACTACTATTTTTTCTGTGGGTTTTTTACACAAATACTAAGAAGTGTCCACGCCTCAAGTGTATTAATGTCTAGCTCGAACGTGCCCCAATTTTCTAATTCTGTGATTTCTCACACGTTTCTCTTTTCTTGGAGCCCGCTCATAGGCAATAAGCGTTTCACTAGTCAAAATCCTAAGCTTCCTAACCTCATCATGAACCTCCCTAAGCCTCTCCATACTCT
>Ga0255055_10003718_pt1 | contig 10212 bp, 14 predicted proteins | sample JV7_2_27_MG_FD_188633 | JGI IMG/M metagenome (GOLD analysis project Ga0255055, IMG submission 188633) | Seawater microbial communities from Jervis Inlet, British Columbia, Canada - JV7_2_27 | ecosystem: Environmental > Aquatic > Marine > Inlet | place: Canada: British Columbia | collected... | reverse complement strand
ATGTACCGTTGCTCTTTTGTCACCGCCTCCACGTCCACCCCAAACAGCTGCGCTGCCGTCTCGGTATGCACATCTCGTCCCTCTTGGAAGTACCTACACAGCACCTCGTCTTGGCTCACATGAGCGGCTACCCGTAGCTCGATCTGCGACAGGTCCCACGCCCCGAATACTTCCCCCTCGACGCACCGGAATCCTTCCCGCACACGCCGGCCCAACGCTGTACGGGTGGGGATATTGAGTAGATTGGGCTCTGACGCCGCCAGGCGCCTCGTGGCCGTGCGAGTGGGCTTGATCTGGCACCGGACAGGGTAAATCTCCTCCTCGGGCGGTATACGGGCCAGGATTGGCTTGCAAAACGAATCCCTGACGTGCTGGCGCTCCCGCCAATCAAACACCGCCTCGATAGCCGGGTCCTCGTAGCGAAGGTATTCGATCGAGTCCTTGCCCGTGGATGGCATCCCCTTGGCCGTGCGTTTGAGGGGTTCGAGTCCCCGGCGACGTAGTAGGGCTCCGACGTGTTTGGGGGATTTGGGGTTAAACGGCCGATCCCCGAAATACCTGTGCGAGATCCGAGACCCGATCCGCGCCATTTCATCCGTCATCTCGTCTCGAAGGTTCTCAAAGTACGGTCGATGGGCTGGCATCCCCGAGCGCTGCATCTCGGAGAACACAGGTAGCAGGGCGTGACCCGTCTCAGTCAGGCTCATTCGACCACCTCACTCAGTTTCCCGTAGAGCCGCAACGTCGCGTCCGCATCCCGCGCCGAATACCTCACGGCATCCTCGAGCTCGATATCCTCCAACGTCCCATGGGGCATTGGGCCAAGCTCGGCCTCGATAGGGCGCCGCACGTCCTCGTCTATGGCCTTCCACCTTGCCACCAGATCCACGCCGCCCTCGCCCGCTGCTATAAGATCTGGGGTCTTACTGCTGTAGTAGTCCGTAAGGATCTTCTCGACCCGCCTTTCTATGGGTTGCGGTCGATAGAGCCGCGACGTCCCATCATTTTCGATCACGGCCCGCGGCTCCGGGTCGGGCCAATCCCCGTCCAACACCCGCTCGAAGTATTGAGACTGTTTTCCCCTTCCAGCACTCCCCACGACATCCCGGTAGTCGCGCATCCTCATCCCACACCACCGCCACGCCAACGCCTTCAACCCTTGGGGCTCGAGGCGCGTTAGATAAGCCATATACATCGTGTCTCGAACATTGATCCCCCGCGTCTCGATCCCCATGGCCTCCAACATCGGCAGATCGTACATGGCATTGTGCATGACTATGGGCGTACCCGCGTCTATCTTTCTCTGCAACTCCTCAACACCTCGCCGGTACTGCCTCCCGTGTCGTCGACGGAGCACATACCCGAAGGCCGGCTCGTTTGATACCTGTATCGACCACGGCTCCTCCACGGTCCCTTCGGTATCCACGGCCAATGGCTCACGGTAGTCGTGGGCCGTCAACACCGGCGCCATCTCACGACCTGTCACGTCCTCATACACCTCGTTGCCCTCGTACTCGTCATAGCGAAACGCGACGTCCCCGCCGTCCTTTATCACCTCAAGGATGGCCGGTATTTGAGCGTAGTCCCACGCGATCAACGCCCGCGCATCGCCATCGTAGAACCCCAACGCCGGGTGGTAGACGGGCACGACTACGGCTCCTCCAGCTCGCATCTCCTTCTTGTAATCGAACGCCCCGGCCTGGTGAGGTATCCCATGCACCACCTCCATCTCGATCTCTTCGCCAAGGAACCATCTCGCCGCAAACCTTCCCACAGCCACCACGAGCCGAGGCTCGCACTCGCGGATCTCTTCCTCGAGTACAGGCGTCGCCTCGTTGATCTCCACCCGCGTCGGGTCTGGGTTTCCCGCCACGTATCGCTTGACGACATTCGTCCGGTACCACCTCTTGGCACTCAGCCCATGCCGCGCCAAATACCACTCCTGCTCCCGACCGGCGCGTCCGACGAAAGGCTCTCCACGGGCGGCCTCTTCCTTCCCTGGCGCCTCGCCGCAGATCAGCACACGGTTGGGCTTATGCCCACAGCCGGGAACCGTGACGTTTTCCAAAATCCTTCACCTCTCTGATTTCCTTTTGATACAGCCACTCGGCCAGCTCGCGCAGGTCTGCTCTCTCTTCGGGGTGTATGTACGCCGACTCGCTTGCTTTCATCACGAGCCTCGGCAATCCACGGGGCATGGCGTCACTTGTCTTCATCATCCACGCCCTCCACGTCTTCTCCAATCGCCTCTATACACGCCCACCCCGTTACCTTCCCAGGACCGTGAGAGCAGCTGAAGGCGAAGCAGGCAGAGTCGATGGTGGGCCACGAGATCAAATCCGTGGTCCCGCAATGCTCGCTAAACTTAATCAGCTCCTCGCCGCCCGAGACGAACGCCAACACCCTACCTGCAGTGTCAGAGCTGATTCCCGTGTCGAGTCCCGTGGGCGTGTCCTCGACGGTGGGCGGGATATTCACGATCCGCGCAGTGGCAATAACCAAAAGTATCAACCATCCGACTAGGCTTACCTTCATCTCGCATCCTCCTCTATGGTCTCCAGGAGAGCCATTCTGGTATCTACGACGACCTCAACCACGCCGTCGCTGTCGCGGAGCGACTTCAGCGCCTCCATGCACGCTCGAGTCAGGAGATGCGTCAACCGCTTCTCTGCCTCGAGCACCGCATAAGTCTTGTGTCCTGGCGACTCCCTGGCATAGGCGATGACTGAGGGAGCGTCGTCGAGCTCGAATATCCACTCTTGGCTCATCGCACGGCCTCCTCGACGGTCCTCGATATGACCTTCCCGATCCCGTCTATCTCTTCCCATTCTTCCCTATCCGCCGCGACCATCTCTTTCACGCTCCTGAAGTGCCGCGCCGCCGCCATGGCCCGCTCATGCCCAACCCCGGGCAGGCAATTCGCCACCCGCGCCCGCAACATCTCTGCCTCGCTCATCCCGGGCATCAGTGATACATCCCGTGAATGGTCGAACGTTCTAAACGCCCGGTGCTTGTCGTAGGGCTTCGACCACCACCCGTCAAGCACCCCGATCCACCGCGCCGCCTCGGCCATATCGTAGACGTGTTTGATCTGCACCCCGACGACCGATAGCGACAATAGAAACGCCTCGACGTAGCTCCACGGCACCTCGCGGTTGCCCATACGATACTTCCTCCACCACCGCGGACCTTTCTGGATCTGGAGCTCACCCTCCTTCACCCCTGCCCTGTACGTCCCGTAGACGAGCAGCCAGCACACATCATAGTCGTCCAGCATCGCCGGCACCTGAGTTGCTTGAAGGCGTCCCGTGGAGGTAGACGAGACGAGGTCCGTGACTGACTTGAGCTCGACCCCCACGAGCACCTCACCGTCAGGCCCATTGCCAACCAGCATCACATCGGCGGACGGCAGTTCATCGAGCGAGGCGTCTGGCAGTGGGTAGTCCATGAGTTCCTTCGATCCGGCCCTACGATCCACGATAATCCCCATCACATCACCTCCAACGCCTGGACGGCGTAGTCATCCCTATCGGCCGGCGAGCGCGTGACTAGGTACCCTTGACCGCACTCGACACACTCGAGCTGGTGGAGATTCAGGCCCTTGGGTCGCGGGTTTGCTATGAGCTCAAGCAGCACCATATCCACCCGCGCAGCCCCAAGCCGCAGCTCGCCTTTGCACAGCCCGCACCGGCCCAACCAACGATTCACGGCGTCACCTTTTCTCATTCCCACTCCTCCGCGTCCGTCTCGGTGATGAGCCCAAGGATCTCCGGCAGCGTCAACCGGCCTGAGTCCATCATCTCGTTTGTCAGCTCCTCGCCCATCCACTCCGCATTCCACCACGGCTTTTGGATCTCGACTGAGAAATCCGCTGAGGCGATGGCGCAATGGGTTCGTAGCACGAGGTCGGCAATCACAGGCACCGACCTTTGACCCGCCCTGATGGTCTTGCCTGTCCGCTGCCCCTTCCCGGGTAGCCCCTTGTATTCGTCCTTCGTCTGCCCGATCAGGACCACGTTCAAGCCGTTCTGGTGCTTGCCGGATTTGAGAAACGACAGCCAGTCCGCATTGATGGACGCCCATTCGAATGAGCCGGCCCGACCCTTGGGGGTTTGGGTGCCGAAATGGGATAGCTGGTGGAGGATCCACGCCTCAGAATGCGTGTCTAATATCACCGTCCTGGCCCAGCCAAACGCATCCCTCCACGCCTCACGCATCGCCTCCACGACCCGCCCAGCCTCCAACGCTATCTTTTTAGGCCCGCCCTCAAACACCCCACCGAAGTCGTGCAGACGGATATCCTTGCCTTCTCGCGTGAAGGGTTGCACGATCCCCTCGAGCTTCTCCGAGGCATGGATCAGAGCCACGGGCCCCGGGGACGTCAAGGCTAGGGTGGTGCGCCCTGTCGAGGTGTCGCCGTATATCTCGGTGAAGGTCGACCGGCGTGTAAGCTCAGTCGGTGCCTGTGTCCACTCGACCCCGCTTTTCTTTCTCATCTCAAACTCCTTACTCGAACTCCGCTGTATCGGATGGCTTGAGCCAAACCACTCGGACCCCTGTATCTGGGGCCGTGATCCAATCGACGCTAAGTACCTTTCCTTTGATCTTGAGGATCCCAACAATCAGCCGACCAATTCCCTGCTGAAGACCCACTCGGTTCGTTGCATCCACTAGGCTCTCCGTCAGGAGACAGTTGTATTTGATGTGCTCTGTCATCTCATACTCCTTGCCCGTGTGCGAATCATGGCCCAATTCTCGGCCAGCTCATCGTCGCTAAACCTCGCCTCCCATACTCGATACTGTGGCCCCGAACCCTTATAGTCCCCCATAACAAACGCCACCCGTAATCGCCCCAACGAGCTTCCGGCCATACGACAATACGATTTCAGCTGCACCCAATACCGCCAAAACTTCTCGGAGTCGGGATCGTGGTTCGAGCTCATCCACGTCAGCTTGCACTCCTCGATGGCGTAGTCGTCGATATCCAACAGGTCGGGTGTGCCGTATATGTCATCCAGCTCCAGCTCCCCGGGCTGCACATATCTCCCCGGGCTGTGTCGCGTGAGCCGATCTATAACCGCATCCTCCAACGCACACCCCAATTCCATCATGCACCGCGCCTCGGGGGTGATCTCGTCTCTCGCCTCGTAATGCCCTAGACGAGTGGCGAGATCGTGTATCACTTCCGATACATGAACCCCCGGCGAGCGTCCCTGCATGGGTAGCAGCTCGGGGAACGTCTCCGATATAAGCTCGACGCCCACGGTTTTACGCCAAGGTCAACGTGCCCTCATCAGCGTCATACTCCCACCCCTCGGCTGCCTCCAAGAACTCGGCCTCGCTCACACGTTTGACGGCTCGGGCCTTCTCGGACTTGACGAACACGGCCTTACCGTCCACCTTGGCCCGCATCACCAGCCCCGGGAGCTTCGTCTTTGGGAGTCCATCCTCCAACTTGACGTGGGTCAGCGCCTCGACGACGACCTCCTCGATGAGCTGGTCGAGGTCGCTCTCTACCTCCATGCCCTCGTCATCATCCTCCGTCTCCTCGACCTTCGCCGCCTTGGCCCGTTTGGCCGGCGCCCGCTTCTTGGTGGCCTTCGCAGCATGGATCTCCGTCAACACCAGGATATCCGAGGCCCTCTTGCGCCCCTCCTCGTCCTCCTTGACCGTGATCCCCGACCTCTTGGGCTGCGGGATTCGATTGAAGTGCCCGCGGATGCCTTCGAAGTTGTCGATCCCGGAATCCGGTAGCGTGAACCCACAGTCCAGGGCGTTGCGGACGAAGAACGCCCAATTGGACGAGTTCGTCATCTGCTGCCTGGACCCCATGGGCAACGCAAACAGCCCTTCCCAATCCTCCGGGTCGTCGGAGTCCAAATCCACGGGACCGTCGTCGTCATTGGTCGGCGCGAAATCCTGCACGGACGCGCCACACGAATAGAACGCATGCACGCACCCGTCCGCCTGCACGCCGGCCACCTCCTCGCCCGGGTCGGGCTCGATCATCACCTTGGCGAACAGCAGGTACTCGTCGAGGTTGCCGTCGTAGTCCCATTGTGTGAGACGTGCGTGGGTGATTGTTCCGTCGAAGTCATCCGCCAGCCCACCCGCGATCATCTCGTCGGGGTGGAGTGACGCTACACCTTCAGGTACTTTCCTCTTCGCTGCCATGTGCTTCTCCTTTTTTTGTTATCCATCCACGAGCCGTGGTGGCTCGGGTATGCCCTTCTTCCGCTTCCACGCCCGCTTGAACCAGCCGGGGAACGTGGCTGTCCTCGAAAACCACTTCCAATGTCCATCCACGATAAACGTCTCACATAGATCATCCTCGGCCCGCATCCCCCGCCCCGCCATCTGAATGAGGTCTTGCGCCGCCTCGTAGTTGAGATAGTCAGAGTCGAGCTCGCTACGGGCCTTGGTCAACGGCCCACGCGAGTCGAGAAACGGCACCTTGGCTATCACCTGATACCGGCACTCGTCATAGGGAAAATCGTACCCCTCCTCCAAGGCGGCTGAGACGAGAATGGCGGGCGCCGAGCTAGAGCGGAACCTCTCCACCATGGGCTGTGTATCCCGCCCGTCGCGGGGCACGATCATCGAGTCAGCAAACCGGCTGCGCTCGACCAGCTCTTGCGCCCGCCTATAAGAACGTGTATGGATGATGCCCTTGCGATCCATTCTGCCGGCAATGATCTCGTCGATCCTCCTTGCCCAGATCCGCTTGTGCCCCTCCGTCATCCTTCGATCCACGCGCACCTCGGGTTGTGCTGTCACAAACACGAACGGTCGGCGCTCCTTGGAGAATGCCGAGTCGACCTCCGTGTAGTCAAAATCCTTCTTCCTCAACCCCAAGTACCCGGCTGTCTGACTCGTCACCGTCGCCGAGGTCAGCACCACCCGGGGGATAGATCGAAACAGCAGCTTCTCGCAATACCCCCGCGGCCACACGGGCACCAACCTGGCCCCGCCATGCCAACGCTCGACGATCCACCCGTCCTGGCTCCCCCCTGCCGCCACGATCCTCGCCAACCGCCGCCCCAACCCCTGTAGTCTCAGCTTCTCCTCGGCCGAAGTCGCCGCCCCGTACACCCGTTTGCACACCACCGACGCACGCGCCGCCCACCGTGACCAATCCATAACCGGATCCTCGATCGACGGCGCATCTACGTCGAGCTCCTGAACCTCACGCCTCCCCACCTCCGCTGATGCCGAGCGCGTGACCCAATCGGGCGCATTGTGCGCCTCGTCGAGCACAAGCAAATCAAATTGTCCAAGCGCCGCGGGATCACTCCACGCTCCAAGCGCCAGCCAATAGGCGTAATTCGTCACTACTACTTGCGCCTGCCTCGAGCGCCGCTGTGCATCAAAGTATTCGCACCCCCGCTCCTTCAATCCACACTCCACGCCCACCTTACACGGCCCACGGTCACACATACTCAGGGGCGCTGTGCCATACATCTCCCCGCCATCCTCCAAGGCCAGGCACGGGTAATTCCCCTGCCCTCGCTGATCCACCACGCCCATCTCGTCGAAGTCCGCTACTATCTGATCCTGCAGCCCCTTCGTTCCTACCAACACCAGCGTCCGCGCCTCCAAGAGCCGCGCCAGGGTCATGTAGATAATCGTCTTGCCCGATCCGGTGGGCGCTGAGAGCAGCACGAACCGCTTATCGGCCGACGAGAGCTCCGCCGCTATCTCCAGCTGCCCGTCTCTGAACCCTTCAAATTTCGACGGCAATCCCAACTCGCTTGGATTCATCCGCGCTCCATTTACTCGACGTAGGCCGGCAAACCCGTGGCTACCTTGGCTGCCACGTACCCCTCGGCCTCACCCGGCTCGAGGAAGATAGCAATGACCTGATGGCGTCCGTCCCATTCCCCGTCACCGCGTCTCCCGATCGGCGCCCACACCTTCGTCCCCTCTTCCACAATCCGGGCCCACCGCTGAGACGACCTGCTCGATTTCTTTTTCTTAGACACCGTGGGGGGATCCTACCCCTAAACCCCCACGGGGGTCAACCCGCTAGATGTGGTGGCGTGGATCGTGGGTCCGCGCTATATCTGGTGGATACCCCCGCGGGATTGACTCGCGCTCCTTGGGGCGTGTAGAATTCGCCTATGCCTAAACAAAAGAAACCCAAGTCCGCATCATCGAATGTCCGCCGCTTCCCCTCCGGTCGCCACGCCTCTATGCACCCCGACGATATGTCGCCCGTTTACGATATCGTCCACGAGCTCGAGTCCTATCCCACGAAATACGACGGCGACTCGTGGCTCTCGATCAGATCCTTGCCAAGCTACCTTCGCACCAACCTGGATCGCGTCCGCGCCCACACATCGAACTACAGCTCGCTTTCCAAGGTCGGCTGTTGTGCCATTGCTGGCGGGCTTGGGGGTATCGGGGCGAACGAGGAGATCCGGCAACTTATCAAGCTACGCTCACGGCTCGGCCGGATGCCAGCCAACGCCGACCCATACGAGTACGAGGACGCCATTGCCTGGTTTCGCAGCTTCACGATCGCCGTTCCCAACCCCACGACCTACCCGAATCGTCGCCTCAACATAAGCCTGACCGAGCAAGTCAAGCAACGCCTGCACCAAATGTCCGATGGATTAGGTCTCACCCAATCGACACTCGCGGGCCTTGCGATCATGGCTGTCTTGGCTGACCAGCCCGAAACCCTCAAAGGCCACCGAGAGATGATGGCGGAGCTCATGGATTCCCTGGTTGACCGCATCCGTCGACGCCGCCGCGTTGGGGAGTTTTTGCTCGAGACCTTTGATGGTTAGTTACAAAATCCAATTGGTGACAATCCTTGTCGTTAAATTTAATTGGTGACAATCCTAGTGCCTCTAGTTACCTGTCCTGGGGTGTATTAAGAGGGGGAGTATGAGGGGGGACCAACTTTTGTGCAGCCCAAATCAACCATAAAACCTATCCCCCCTTGTAGAGGGGATAGGCTATTGGTCAAAACAATGGCTCAGATCAGACACGGCATCAGAATCGACTGACCCGTCTCGGCCTCGATCCCGACTTGCGTGTTCTCATCCGTCACCCGAATCCGCACCCGCTCGACCGGTGCCAACGCCCCGATCGCCTCGACCAGATACGCGGCATTCAACCTCACGCTCCACTCACCCTCGGTTTGGGCCTCGATCTGCTCCCTCGACTCGCCCCTGTCGGGATCCCGGGCCAACACGGCCAGCCCGTCGCCGTTGGATCTGACCTCCACGACACCCTTGCCGCTCATGGATCCGCCCCACTTCAGCGCCGAGATCCAATCCTTCGCCGTCGCCTCGGCCCAATGGGGGTGGTCCCTGGATATGACCCGTTGATAGTCGGGAAACGTCCCCTCCACGAGCCTTCCCGTCACTTCCACCCCACCCTGACGGTATGCGGCGTGGCTCTCAGAGAGCCTCAGCGTCCCCGGGCCCGCCAACCCGAGCCTCGGTACCTTGACCCACCCTTGATGTACCAGGACGGGGCTCTCAGGGCCGGCACAGGGCAAATCTGCCCAAGCCATACGGTGTCCATCCGTCCCCACGAGCCGTGACCAGGACCCGTCGCCGGCCGATTCCAGGTAGAAGGCTTGCAGCGCGAACCGGCTCTGTTCCTTCGAGACGGCATACCCCACCCGGCCGATCGCCTCCACTAGCGCCCCGGCCTCGAGCTCCGTCTCCCACCCTTCAACCTCAGCCAGCTGGGGAAAATCCTCCTCCTCGAGCCCCTTGAGCTTGACGGTTCGCTTGCCCGCCTCGATCCACAACTCCCCCTTGGCCCCCGTCAATTCCACGCTCCCCGCTCCCTTGAGCTTGCCCAAGGTCGCCACCAGGGTCCGCGCCTCGACACACACGCCCCACGCATCCCCACTGTAGTTATCGGTCTCGTCAACGTCGATCGTGGCACTTGTGTCGAGGTCTGTCGCTGCGAGTTCTAGGATGCCCTTGCCGACCTTGAGCCTGATCGTCTCGAGCACCGGGATCGTGGCTCGTCTCTGGGTCCACGGCTTCAATTTCCGTGCCGCGTCGTGTAATTGCTTGGCGTTTACTTTCATTGTCTGGTCTCCCTTGGATTGGTTTACCACTTCGGGTCGATAAGGTCGTCGATCGAATCCTCGCGCAACGCCGCTTCCGCCGCCTCACGATCCCGCTCGCCTTGCCGCTTGAGCTCCTCGGTCGTCGGCTCCTCGATTGGTTTGCCTGCGTCTAG
>Ga0255055_10003716_pt1 | contig 10213 bp, 6 predicted proteins | sample JV7_2_27_MG_FD_188633 | JGI IMG/M metagenome (GOLD analysis project Ga0255055, IMG submission 188633) | Seawater microbial communities from Jervis Inlet, British Columbia, Canada - JV7_2_27 | ecosystem: Environmental > Aquatic > Marine > Inlet | place: Canada: British Columbia | collected... | reverse complement strand
AGGTCGGCCGAACGTGGGCCGACCCTGTCGAGTGTCTTATGGATCTGCATGAAATGCGCTTTGAGTCTCAGGCTGCGCAATTTGTGAGACGATTGGAATCTGCTGAGGCCCGATCACTATGAGCGAAGTGTCGCCGGTAGAAGTGCTGCGAAAGGTAGCGGCCGCCATTCCTGAATCTGTCAGGGGAAACGTGATAGTGGTGGGGAGCCTCGCCGCCGGTTACAGCTTCTTCGCCGATGAGGCGGAGCGGACCGTGCGGACCAAGGATGTGGACTGCGCTCTGGTACCGAGAAGTGCTGCTGTCGGGTCGGGACAAGAGATCACGGCACGACTCCTAGAGGCTGGTTGGAGGTGGCGAGGAACTCAAGAGTTCGCGGAACCCGCAAGTGAAGGGACGCCTGACGACGAGCTTCCTGCAGTACGGCTCAATCCGCCGGATTCGGCTGAGTGGTTTGTAGAGCTACTGACTGTGCCGGACGCCGGCGAACAGCAATCCAAAGAATGGACGCGCATCGTTGTTTCAGGCCAGCACTATGGCATTCCGAGTTTTCGCTTCATGTCTATAAGCACATTTGAGCCGATGCAAACACCTTTCGGCATAATGTGCGCCCAACCGAAGTTGATGGCGCTAGCGAATCTACTGGAGCATCCGCTGATCCGACCTGATGTGATGAGCGCCCTGATCGAGGGCAGGAGCATCAAACGGAGTAACAAGGACCTTGGCAGGTCGGTCGCAATCGCGCGCCTTAGTGGACCGGACGAGGTAGCAGAGTGGCATGCGGACTGGTTTCGCGCCTTGACGACCTGCCTACCCGACACATTCAGAGATGTGGGCGCTTCGACTGGGGAGGGACTGCGGGAGCTACTCGCGAGTCCTGACGACCTCGATGAGGCATGGTCCACAGCAAGCCAGGGCTTGCTGGCATCGATCGAAACGTCGCTCGACCAGTTTGGGTTCACCGGTCAGCGTCTGCTCGCTGATGCTGTAGAGCCACTGGAGCGCGCTTGTATGTGACCGGGAATCACGAACGTTTGCTGTCAATCGAGAGTCAATTGGTAGGCCGCACGTCGAACTGATCCTGTTGGATTCTGGGCAGCCTGGTGGCTCGGGTTCTGGAAGAGCCGGGTGGGTGGATGGGTGGCGCGGGTGGCGGGGTTGGGGTTGGGTCGCAGTCGGCGGTCGGAGAGTGAGAGGGCGTTGCCCGGGGAGGCGCGCGGGTGAGAGCCGGCTGAAGCGACTGGCGACGACAAGAGGTGCCGTACTTTGACGGTAGTTACGGCACCCCGTACGGCACCCCTAGCTTGAGTTTCTTCTGTCGTAACACTCGCCGGGGCGAGAGCTACAAAAGCAGAAGTTTAGGCTGACCGCGCAGAATCTCACTATCTCCCCACCCTCGAGTCCCCTACCCTCCCCCAGCAAGCTACCCCAGCCAGTTTCCGCGTTCGGCCTCAACCACCCGCGGCCGTTCGCGGCATTTGGGACAGCTGGCCGAGTGGTCGAAGGCGCGCGCCTGGAGAGCTAGGCGGCTGAACATCAAATCGCGACATTATGTCGTCATTTCAGAGATAGATCGCACGATCTGTCGTCATTTCCCTCTGATAATGTCACAATCCGCCGCTTTCAACGGACACCTTATCGACACTCCAACCGCCGCGCCGCCGTAACGTAGCTATCACACCGAACGACACGGTGAGCAGCAGTGAGAGCGTCCCGACCCAGTCGCCGAGCCTGACGTATGGTGACACGGCATCACTCGTGATAAGCGGGCCGGTAACGAAAGTCGCGACGTCTTCGGGCGAGCGGTGGTGCGGATGGCCAAGTGGGTCTACGAATCCGGACGGACCTGTGTTGGCCGCGCGGGCTACGCCGCGGCGCGTCTCGATGGCCCGCATCACCAGGTGCGCGAAGTGCTGTGATGGCCCGGTCGTGGCGCTGAACCAGGCATCATTTGACATGCCCACCAGGAACGCTGTGCCGTTTCGTGCGTGCGCGCGCGCAAACTGCTCGAAGGCCGTTTCGTAACAGATCATCACACCTGCACGCCCGATCGGTGTCTCGAACACCCCACCACTCGCCCCTGCTGCGATCCCGTTGAACCGCTCGAACAACAAGACTAGGGAGTGCTTGTAGTAGGGCTCTTGCCTGCCTCTCATGGGCGTGGGCTCGAATAGGAACGCCGCGTTGTAAAAGATTGCTGAGCCGTCAGGGGCAGCGCGCAGGTCCAGAGCACCCACCAAGACCGGCGTGTGATTCTCCCACGCGTGATCGGCGAGCTGTCTCTCCCAGCGGGCGTGGTACGGAAGCGGGCCCGGCAGGGCGACCTCGGGCCAGACAACGAGATCGGGCGCATCGCTGTTCACGGCGCGCTGTGACAACTGGAGCGTCGCTGCCACGATCGAATCTTGCGAGATGGCTATCCACTTCTGCCGCGCCTCTATGTTCGGCTGGATCACCGTTACGTCACCTGCCCGACGTAGCTCGATGATTTGCATACGCGCGATACCGTACACCCCCACGGTGGTGAGCCCGGCCACCACTCCACCCAGCAGTACAACCCGGCGTCGCCTCTCCGAACGGTGCTTCCAGGCTAACGCGAGCGCGACGTTGGCCGTGACGAGCAGGTATGTCAGCCCGCGCGCACCAACTACATCGGCGATCTGCACGAATACGGGGTATCGTGTGAGCGACGTGCCGAGGCCCAGCCACGAGAGCTGGATGACGGGGTGGTGTGAGAGCAGCCACTCGAGCGCAGTCCACGCCGCTGGGAAGGTCAGGATGAGCGGCAATGCTGCTTGCCGCCTCAGCCAGACAACCAGGACGAAGAGCACCCCAGTATATAGACCCAGCAGAAGAATCGAAGGCACGTACGCCAGCCAGATCCAAGGCTTGAACTTCCACACCGCCACCGCGACCCAGTGGAACAGGATTCCATTCGCGATCACACCGAACCAGAACCCCTGTACAAGGTGCGTGCGTAGCCGGCCTGCCCGTCCCACTGGCTCGTGCAGCAGTAGCAACACCGGTACGAGACAGACGAACGACGGCAAGAAGAGATGAAACGGCGGGTACGCCAAGTTCAGCAGCAGCGCGGCCGCGACTAAACGCACCCAATCGAGCCTTGCCAGGTTCAGCACATACCCAATGTACCGTGCGGACGGCCTCAGCGAGACCAGGGCAGAGGATTGTGAACAACGGGTGGAAGTCCAGCATCTCGAGCTGAGGCAGAGCGTCGACATTCATGGGAATTGACGGTCCCTTGACGGAACCATCGCATGGTGCCATTGCCACTCACGGACGACTGCCCAATGCGACGACACCACATCCTCAAACTCCTGTTAACGGCGGCTCTGGCCGCAGCGTGTGACGGCCATCCCACGGGCCCGTATGACTACCATGTCCACGTTCTCAACCATGCATATTGGATGGAGGTCGGTGACACGTTGCGATTCTCGGCCGAGGCGCGGGAAGGGGATGGCGGTGTTGAGGGTCCGATCATCCCTAACATCGAGTTCACGTGGTCGTCTTCGGATACCAGTGTGGTCAGTATCGATAGAATGAACGGGGTCGCGACGGCCATCCGCACCGGAAAAAGCCAGATCCGGGTCAGTTCGCCCCACGTTGGGTCAAATTGGTCCATCACAGTGATCAGGCCGATCGCAGGCGTCGCGGTGATGCCCGAGAGGATTAGGTTGCTGCCCCTTAGCCGGCTCAAGCTCACGGCTGTGCCGACCGATGAGGCCGGACACCACGTTGTGTCCGTGGCGGATGATCCCGTTTATGGAATTCTCATGAATGAGATTACCTGGTCGGCCGCTGATTCGGACGTGGCGGTTATGGGGAACCCGGAGTATCCCTACCTTGCCTCGTACGTAATGGCCATGGCGCAGGGCACGACGCAGGTTGCGGCGCACTTCAAGGAGTTCTCTGGCAACGCCACGGTAGAGGTTATCCACCTGGACTTCACAACTGTATCCGCCGGCGGAGACCACACGTGCGCGCTGACCAACCTCGGGGAGCCCTACTGCTGGGGTGGTGGGTTCTTCGAAACGTGGGGGTCTCCAACCTTCATGCCGCGAACAGCCACCAATTCACCGGACTTCGTGTCACTCACTTCCGGGGGTTACCACACGTGTGGCCTAACCTCCGCAGGTGACGCATACTGCTGGGGTAGCAACGGCTCCGGCGCTTTGGGGGTGGGGATTTATCAGCAACCCACGAGCCCGACGCATGTCAGACACGGCCGTCGATACACGACGATCGTAGCCGGCGGTAGTCACACGTGCGCGATAGAGGTTTCGAGGCAGCTCTACTGCTGGGGGGCAAACCTGCATGGACAATTGGGTCTCACGTCGTCGGAGGAGTGCGGTGGCAGGGGCAAGTTGTACACGGTGTCGTACCCCTGCACACGCTCGCCTACAGCCGTCCCCGACCGTCCTACCTTCACGGCAGCGAGCGCGGGGGGAAACCACACCTGTGGCCTGGTTGCGGACGGCACCGTGTTCTGCTGGGGGCGGATCGGCACGTATGATTCGCGTGACACCGTTCGCGTACCCGGGGGTCACCGGTTTGCCTCGATAGCGTCGGGCTCGAACATGGCGTGCGGCTTAGCGGAGCTTGGCGCGGCATACTGTTGGGGACGAAACTCCAATAGCCTTGGCGACGGCCTCACTACCGAGAGCGACGTGCCGGTGCCGGTAACGGGTGGCCACACGTTTGTTCAGCTATCCGCCCGCTCTGGGGCGTGTGGAATCACGACCGAAGGCGAGCTGTACTGCTGGGGGTGGGGCGACCCTTTGCGCGGTGGGACCACCCCGACAAGGATCGGCGACACCATCACCTGGGCGTCCGTCGATGTCGGCATCGGCCACTCCTGTGGCATGTCGGTGGAAGGCGTGGCGTACTGCTGGGGCAAATACTCCTCTGGCGCGGTGGGAGTCCCAGAAGATGATTGGACCGGGGAACCCACGCGTGTGGTAGCGCAAATAGAGCCCTGATGTTGCGTTAAATCCCAGTCGTTCGGTCGACCGAGTGATCGGTCCACCGGCGCGAGACCGTGGCCGACGGCAGTGACATTGCAGCCATGTGTTCTGCACCACAGATTACGGCGACGCGTCGAAATCGATGGCGCTTGACGGCCAATTGACGGAGCGGTTGGATAGTGTGGTGCCCACGACGGAGGACGGTGCCCATGCAGCGATCCCGACTTGCGTTCCTACTCGCGGCTGCGTTCGCCGCCGCATGTGGCGAATCGGCTGGCCCCGTCGAGTCCTGGATCGAAATACGCAACTCTCGACCGTGGATGGAGGTCGGCGACACGGACCGGTTCGTCGCCGACGTGCGCGAGGGAGAAGCCCCCACGCCGGGTCCGATAGTGCCGAACGTGGAGTTCACCTGGTCGTCCTCCGATCCCAGCGTGGTGAGCATCGATGCCGGGAGCGGCGCCGCGGTAGCTCTGGAGAACGGCACATCCCAGATCGAGGTCTGTGCGCTGGGAGGATGTTCTGGCTGGGACATCACGGTGATCAACCCGATCGCCGGTGTCGCGGTCATGCCCGATAGCGTCACTTTACTACCCTACGGCCAGTTCAACCTCACGGCGATCCCCACCGATGCTGACGGAGAACCCGTGGTGGAGATCGAGAGTCCCGTGTACTGGCTCTTTGAAAACGAGATGATCTGGTCGAGTGAGCACCCAGACGTTGCGGTGGTGAATCTCCCCTCGGGTCCGCCTTGGCTCGTTGAAGGCGTAGCTCGAGGTACGACCCAGGTCACCGCGCAGTTCCGTGAATTCTCGGGCTCGGCGACGGTCACGGTGGTACTCATCGACCTGACCGACATCTCCGCCGGTGGTGAGCATACCTGCGCTCTAGCCGACACCGGGGAGCCGTACTGCTGGGGCAGCGTTTTCTTCCAGCCGGACTTGGAGGCGGGAAGGTGGACTCCGGAGTTCGTGCCACGAGGTACGGCAGAGCCACTCAACCTGGTGGCACTCGCTTCCGGGGAGGCGCACGCATGCGGCCTCACGGCCGCAGGTACGGCATACTGCTGGGGTAGCCGTTTCTCGGCTGCGCTCGGGAGGGGAGAATGGGTCGAACCCATCGAACCCTTGGGGACCCCGGTACCGGTCGCAGGCAACGGCCAGTATGCCACCGTCACTACCGGCGGGATTCACACATGCGCGACCGGGGTGAGGGGTGAGCTGTATTGCTGGGGATCCAACCCATTTGGACAGTTGGGCATCACGTCGACTGAAACGTGCGGTTACGGCGTTGGAAAGTCCGGCGAGGTCCAAATGGGCCCTTGCGAGCGCGCGCCGACAGCCGTCACTGACCATCCGACCTACGCCGCTGTAAGTGCAGGAGGGAATCACACCTGCGGCCTCGTTGCCGACGGCACCGCCTTCTGCTGGGGCTTGATCGGCACGCACGAGTCACCCGACACGGTGCGGATCCCCGGAGACCATCTCTTTACGTCGATCGCGTCGGGTTCTGGCATGGCCTGTGGACTGACGACCAGCGGCGATGCCTACTGTTGGGGATCCAACTCCAACGGACTCGGCGACGGTTCCACCACCGAGAGTGACGAGCCAGTGCTCGTGGCGGGTGGCCACACATTTGCGCAGCTGAGCGTCAATGCGGCTGCATGCGGGGTCACGAGTGACGGCGGGTTGTACTGTTGGGGGTCGAACGATCCTTCTGTAGCCGGGCCTACGCCCACGAGGATCGGCGACACCATCACCTGGGCATCAGTAGATGTGGGCGGGATCCACGCGTGTGGCATGACAGTGGAGGGCGTCGCGTACTGCTGGGGCTCAAACCATACTGGTGCTCTTGGTGTTTCCGGGGAGGATTGGACCAGTGAACCTATGCGCGTGATCGGGCAGATCGAGCCCTAATGTCGCTGCGTCCGGCGGGCATTCGGTCCCCTGGGCGATAGGGCTGCCGGCGCGAGACCGTGGCCCACGGCAGTGACATTGCAGGCAAGTGGCTGCAACACGGATTACGACGCAGCGTCAAAATCGCTGGCGCTTGACGGCCAATTGACGGAGCGGTTGGATAGTGTGGTGCCCACGACGGAGAACGGTGCCGATGCAGCAATCCCGACTTTCGTTCCTACTCACGACCGCTTTGGCCGCCGCCTGCGGCGACGCGTATGGCCCCGGTGATTACTGGATCGACGTCACAAACGGACGCGGGTGGATGGAGCTGGGCGAGACCGTGCAGTTCGCGGTCGAGGCGCGAGAGGGAGAGGCCCCCACTCAAGGACCAACTATCCCGGACATGAAATTCACCTGGTCATCCTCCAATCCCAGCGTGGTGAGCATCGATCGGAGCGGCACGGCCGTAGCACACCGCATAGGCACATCTGAGGTGGGTGTTTGCGCACCGGCATACTGTGGGTACTGGAACATCACGGTGATCAACCCGATTGCCGGTGTCGTGGTGATACCTGACAGTATCACCTTGCTGCCATACGACCGGTTGCACCTCACTGCCGTACCCATCGACGCCGCCGGAGACCCTGTTGCAGACGAGGCGGAGGGTGTGTATGGCGAACTGCTGCACGAGATGACATGGTCAACAGAAGACACTGCTGTGGCGCGGATGGGGGATACTTCTGTGGCACTGATGGGGGATCCGGAATACTCGCCCGTACCATCGCTCGTGGTGGCAGTATCCCGGGGCACCACTCGGGTGACAGCGCGACTCAACGAGTTCGCCGGAACCGCGACGGTTGCGGTGATCGCGCTCGACCTCACTGACATCTCAGCTGGCCAATGGTACACGTGCGCGCTGACCAACCTCGGAGAGCCCTACTGCTGGGGTGGTGGGTTCTTCGAGTCGGACGCACAGCGGAGATGGAGCACGCCGAGGTTCATGCCGCGGAGAACAGAGGATCCTCGACTGAGCCTGGCGTCACTCGTTTCAGGGCAGGATCACACATGCGGCCTCACCTCCGAGGGTGCCGCATACTGCTGGGGTAGCAACGGCTCGGGCGCGCTCGGGACCGGAGAGTCGCTCCAACCCACGAAGCCGGTACTGGTGGTGGGCGGCCGCTCGTACATCGCGATTACAGCCGGCGGTGAGCACACTTGCGCGATCGACACCGGGGGGCAGCTCTACTGCTGGGGTGCTAACAGGTGGGGAGAACTGGGCATCACCTCGTCGGAAGAATGCGGTAGCGGCGGCAAGTACGAGTCGAAGTACCCATGTACGCGTGCGCCTGCTGCCGTCACTGACCGTCCGACGTTCACGGCAGTGAGCGCGGGTGGGGACCACACCTGTGGCCTCGTTGCCGACGGCACCACCTTCTGCTGGGGCTTGATCGGCACTCACCAATCGCCCGACACGGTGCGGGTCCCTGGAGACCACCCCTTTACGTCGATCGCGTCAGGCTCTGGCATGGCCTGCGGCCTTGCGGCCGGGGGCGAAGCCTACTGCTGGGGATCCAACTCCGACGGACTCGGCGACGGCTCCACCACCGAGAGCGACATGCCGGTGCCGGTCGCCGGTGGTCGAGCCTTCGCTCAGTTGAGCATCAGCTACTCTGTGAGCTCGTGTGGGGTCACACCTCAAGGCGAGCTGTACTGCTGGGGATGGGGCAGTACTTGGCCCACCCCGACCAGAATTGGCGACAGCATCACATGGACGTTCGTAGATGTCGGCAGCGATCACGCTTGCGGCATGTCTGTGGAGGGCGTCGCGTACTGCTGGGGCTCAAACTATGATGGTGCTCTTGGAATCCCCGGAGAGGATTGGATCAGTGAACCTATGCGCGTGATCGGACAGATCGAACCCTAATGTCGCTGCGTCCGCCGGGCAATCGGTCCCCCGGGCGATGGGGCAGCCGGTCAGCCGGCACCTTCTCAAGCGCCTTGGCAATGGCCGCTGCCACGGGACAAGGTACGCTCGACCTCACGGTCGTTATCGGCGGTGCCGGGTCGGTCACGTGTTTCGCCAACATGGCTAGCGGAGCAGATGCAACGAACGGCGGATCGCCGCCAAGCATCTCGTACAGCACACATGCCAAGGAGTAGATGTCACTGCGGCCGTCGACATCACGGTCGCCTGGGACCTGCTCAGGGCTCATGTAAGACGGCGTGCCCAGTGACACGCCCGTTTCCGTAAGGCGCTCACCACCTGCTTCAGTCACCGCGAGTGCGATCCCGAAGTCCGCTACCACAGCGTGGCCTTCCTGCAGCAGTATGTTTTCCGGTTTAATGTCCTGGTGGAGCGGAGACGAACGCTCAGGAACCTCTTGCTGCTGCGGGAGGGCCTGAGTGACAGAGTTCGCCCCAGGCTGTCGGAACAGAACCTCCTCGTCGCCAGTTGGAACATCAAGGAGTTCGGTCACACGACACAGAGACTGCCAGAAGCGTTCTTCTACATGGCCGAGATCATCTCCCGGTTCGATCTGGTCGCAGTGCAGGAGATCAAATCCAACTTGGCCGACCTGCATATTCTGATGCGTCTCCTGGGCGATGATTGGGCCTATTTGGTCAACGACATCACCGAGGGTGACGCGGGGAACTCCGAACGGAGCGGCTATCTCTACAACAAGAAACGGGTTGAGTTCGGAGGCTTGGCCGGTGAGATCGTACTGTGGGACGACCTGATCGAGAATGCAGCGATCAGCCAGCTCAAGCGCACACCGTACATCACCGGTTTCAAAGCCGGCTGGAAGACGTTTGCGATGGTCTGCCTGCACCTGCATCCGGGAAGGAATGCAGACGACGTGGCACTGCGCGGGGAGGAAGTACGGCTGCTTCTTGCCGCCATCGATCACAAGATCTCGCAGGGCCGCCTGTGGAACGATAACCTGATCCTCTGTGGTGATTTCAATTTCTACTCCGGTGCCAATAGAGACGACGCCACGATCCAGATGGTCAATGACGCTGGATTCCGCGAGGTACAGGGACTGATCGGACGAGACACCAACGCCTCCCACACGGAAGCATACGATCGGCTCTTCGTTACGAGTAATGACTATTTCCGGGTCGCCACGGACGACGACGACCAAGAGATCGGAGATGTCTTCGAGCTATTCGACTACGTATACCAGGATGGCCAAGAGACGAGTTACGCCGGCGTGATGAGGAACCAATACACCGGCAGCCGGGACATGACCGATCCCGCGAACCTCAGTGCCTACTACAGACACCCTTGGCGCAAGAACCAGATGTCAGATCACTTCCCGATCTGGTTCGAACTG
>Ga0255055_10003715_pt1 | contig 10214 bp, 10 predicted proteins | sample JV7_2_27_MG_FD_188633 | JGI IMG/M metagenome (GOLD analysis project Ga0255055, IMG submission 188633) | Seawater microbial communities from Jervis Inlet, British Columbia, Canada - JV7_2_27 | ecosystem: Environmental > Aquatic > Marine > Inlet | place: Canada: British Columbia | collected... | reverse complement strand
GGAGGAACTCCAGGAGCGCGATGTGGGTGACCGTGGCCCCGATCTGGTCCAGGAGGTCGTCCCCTGCGACCGGCACCCCGGCCTCTCTGAAGCTCTCGACTATGTCCCCGTCGTTCACCACGGGGGAGGGCGCGGCGTTCAGGAAGGCGCACCCCGCTTTGAGGGCGGCCTCGGCGTAATGCCTCGAGGCTTCCAGGGCGCTCCCCGAGATCATGTTCACCAGGACGTGGGCGCCGCTGGCTTTCAGTGCCTCGGTGACATCCACGGGCTCCTCGCTGGAGGCGTCTATGAGGCCCACGCCGCTGTTCTCGAGGCTGTCCCCGATTGGCCCCATCTGGACCTTGACGCCTAGACCCCTCATCTCTGTGATGCGTAGGGTCTTGTTGGGCTCGCTCAGGATGGCGTCGGCGAGGTCCAGCCCCACCTTCCTCCTGTCGATGTCGAAGGCCGCCACGAGCTCGATGTCGGAGACCGAGTATCCCCCCAGGGTCTCGTGGATGAGCCCCGTCGCCTCCCCGTCGTTGTAGTACTGTATGCCCTGGACGAAGGCGGAGCAGCAGTTGCCCACTCCCGCCACGGCTACCTTGATCTTGGTCAATCTGGAACCTCCTTCACTGAGTAGGATATGGTTAGGGGTCGAATATTTAACGGAGGTGCTTAGCAGGTGTCCTTGCTGAAGGCCTTGCACATCACGATGGCGTCCTCGTCGGGGTAGTAGGCCCTGACGCGGCCGATCTCGTTGAAGCCCCGACCCCCGTAGAATCCCTGGGCGTCGATGTTGGACTCCCGGACCTCGAGTGTGACCTGGGTCGCCCCTGCCTCCCGGAACCGGGATTCGATCTCCTCCATGAGCCTCGTCCCCACGCCCCCCTTCCTCCTCCCCGGGTCCACCGCGATGTTGAGGATGTGCCCCATCTTGGACATGTAGCTCCGGCCGCTGAACATCGCCTCCCGGATCTCCCCCACCACATACCCCAGGAACCCCTCGTCGTCCTCGGCGACTAGGAAGAGCTCAGGGGCCTTCCTGAAATTGTAGGTGAAGAAGGCGTCGGGCCAGACCTCTCTGAAGGAGGCCGCCTCGATCCTGGCGATCTCCGGGAGGTCGTCCTCGGTGAAGGGCCTGAGCCTGAATGACAAAACTATCATTGGATCAGGAAGTTGGAGGCGACTTAAGGCTTCTGGCGGGGCTGTCGCGATTTCACGGAGCCCCGGATGAAGGGGATCTCGAAGAGTTCCTCGGAGTAGTGGATCATGCTCCTCTTGAGGAGGGTGAGGTCGCTGGGGTTGTGCCCCCACTTCATGGGGCCCAGGAGGTCCCCGTGGTCCGAGGTGACGATGATGTCGTGGGGGTTCTCCCTGTCCCGGAGGGCGTCGAAGAGGGGCTCCAGGCCCCCGTCGATATACTCCACGGCCCGCCTCTGGAAGTCGGAGACGGAGGAGGGGCGCTGCACGGGGTAGGGGACCTTCACCTTCTCCCCGTCGTACATGGGGGCGTGGGTCTCCATGAGGAGGATGAATAGGAAAGCCGGTGTGTGCCCCCCTAGGAACTCCACGGCGTCCTCGACGATGGCCTCCACCGCGGAGGGCCCGTCGTACTTGAGGAACTCGTGGACTGTGAAGCTCTTCCTGAAGATGCCGTCCAGGGAGAGGTCCATCGCCGCCACCGCGGCGTTCGGGGTCAGGAACGCGGTGCCGTATCCGTCGTTCCTCAGCTCGGTGGGGAGCCACCCCCACTTCCTGTAGGGGTAGAGGCGGCCCATGTCTAGGCCGATGGGGTTGAAGTTCATGAGGTAGCCCAGGATCGAGGACGGGGTGAAGCAGGCGAAGCTGTGGGCCCGCCTGAGCTCCCCGATGGCCTTCATGTTGGGGGCGTCGGCGGCCTCGAAGGTGTCGTAGCGGCAGCTGTCGAGGCAGATGAAGACATAGTCGGGTTTGGTCACTTTCATGATCCTCCTGTTGAACTCCTTCTTGAAACGGACGAGGCGCCACCAGAGGTCCGTCGAGAAGTTGAAGTTGATACCTGTTCTCCCCCGTACTCAGATGGCGGTTCTCAAGATGAATCTTACGCAAGGGCGGAATTTGTTTATCTTATTATAGGGGGATAGTTTTTTCTGGATAGAGAATGGGGGCACTGAAGAGCCGGCGCTGGCTACTCCTCACCACCTTAGGCCTCGTCCTCTTCGTCGTTTACCTTGCCTATACTAATCCTTTCCAAGTCCTCATGGAGGTGGGGCGCTTCGACCCCTGGGCATTCGCCCTCGCCCTCGTAATCAACTACGCGGGGATGTTCTTCTTCGCGGCCTCCTGGTACGTCCTGCTCCGGGTGCTGGGGGTGGGGGTGGGGCTCTGGAAGGCGGTACGGGCTATGTTCGTGAGCCTCTTCGTGGTCTGGCTGATACCCATCCCCGTGGGGACCGAGATCATCCGGGCCTACCTGGTGCGGGACGAGGAGAACTCGGGGATGGGGAAGGCCATCGCCTCGGTGGTGGTCCACAAGGCCTACTACAACATCAGCTTCGGGCTCCTCATCGCCCTCGCCTCCCTCATGGTCACGGTCTTCTGGAGGGGGCCGATGCCCGTGAGCCCCGGCTTCGTTGCGCTGGTGATCTTCTTCGCTCTGGCGTCAAGCGTCGTCTACGGCCTGTTCCTGAGCCCGACCACATTGATGGCTGTCTATGGGAGGAGCCCAGAATGGTTCAAGAGGAACCTCTTCGACAGGCTCGTGGACACGAGCAGGGACGAGGAGGGGTTCCCCTCCGTGGTGGGGGGGATCGAGTCCGCCGTGGAGACCCTGAAGGGGAAGCCGCTGCAGAACCTTCTCTCGATCCTGATGGTGGCGTTCCACTGGAGCACGGGCTCGGTGACGGCCTATATCATCGCCCTGAGCCTGGGTTGGCGCATTGACTTCTGGGTCATCGTCCTGATCTACGCCCTCATCGAGTTCATCCAGCAGCTCAACGTCTTCATCCCGGGGGGGCTAGGGGTCATCGACGCGAGCCTCACAGGGGCCTTCGTAGTCCTCGGTGTGCCGCTGTCCATGGCCTCCGCTATCTCCCTCCTGACGAGGCTCGCCACGTACTGGTTGGAGCTGGTTCTGGCGGCTGCGGTGAGCTTCATTTACGGTTACCAGGAGGCTCTGGGGGAGTACCTCGGTTAGTGTCTCCCCGGGGGTGTATCGCTAGCGATTGGTTTTTATATCACTAGCGACTGTGATATCACTAGAGATATAGGTGAACCAACTTGGAATGGTACATAAACACCCTGATCGCCGTCTGCAGCTACCTCCTGGGCATGGCCTTCGCCGGGAGCTTCATAGGCAGGAAGTGGATGGGGAGCGTGGATGTCTACCTCCACAAGCTCCTCAAGAAGGATGTGACCATGAGCAAGTACCTAGTGTGGAAGCACTTCTACTGCATCGACGACCCCCCCAAGCCCCGGAGCCTCGTGAAGCCAGTCAAGTTGCGCGAGATCCTCCTCGCCAAGCTGATCTAGCCCTGGGATCGGCTCTGGAAGACTAATAAACGTCGATCAGTACCTGTGAGTTGTTATGCTCCGGCTGGGTATCATCGGCTGCGGGAAGGTGACCACCATGTTCCACCTCAAATCCATCAAGGAGGTGGAGGAGGTCACGATGACCGCGGTCGCAGACCTGGACCGAGCGCGGATGGAGGGGGTCCGGCAGAAGGCGGGGGCCGAGAGGGGCTACACCGACTCTAAAGAACTCTTGGCCGATCCCAAGGTGGAAGCCGTCGCCATTAACACCCCACCCCGATTCCACGAGGGCCTGGTCCTTGAGGCCATCAAGGCCGGGAAGCACGTCCTCTGCGAGAAGCCCCTGGCCCAGACCATCGGGGGCTGCAAGAGGATCGGCGACGCCCAGAGAGGCACCGGGCTGGTGGTTCTCCCCGTCCACAACTATGCATTTACACCCTGTCTCGTGGCAGCCCAGGAGCTGATCGAGAAGGGCGAGATAGGGGCCCTCCAGGGTATCGACGTCAGGTTCGACAATAATCTCTGGAGCTACGGGGCTAAGACGGATTTCAGGACCAAGGAGACATACGGCATCGTCGAGGACATTCTCCCCCACGCTCTCTCGGTGGTCCAGGTGCTCTCGGACCCCGTCTCGGAGGTCACCGAGGCCGAGGGCTGGAAGAAGAGATATCCCGTGTTGGATAACATCAGGCTCGCCATGGTGACGGGGAGCGGCGTCACGGTTCGGGGGGAGATGAACTGGACCAGCCTCATACCGGGCTTCACGGTGAAGGCCACGGGGGAGGAAGGGACCATCCAGATCGACCTGATGAAAGCCCCTTACGGGGTCACGGTCAAGACGGACAGGGGGAGAAAGCAGATAGGCGGGATGGGGTTCGGCCAGTATCTGGACCTGATACGGCTCAAGCACCCCGCCTTCGTGGGGCAATACCAGCACCTGGTCGCCACCGTCGGGGGCACCGAGGAGCCCCGGTTCACGGTGGAGGACGAGATCAGGATGATGGGGGTCCTCGAAGACATCATCGGTATCCTCTCCGAGGATGAAAAGGGGGAGCAGGCGTGACCCAGGACAGGGTCTCCCTCGTCGAGTCGGGCGACGACATTCAGAAGGCGGTCGCAAGGTCCGTCGAGTTCATCGGAGGGCTGGGGCTCAAGGGAGGCGAGGAGGTGGTCATCAAGCCCAACCTCTGCAACGCGAAGAACCCCCACGGCATGGTGATCACCGACTTCCGCATCATCGAGGCCGTCATCCGCCTCATCGGGGAGAAGACGGACAATATCACCGTGGTAGAATCCGATAACATCTCCGACACCGCGGACAATCGGGCCGCCAAGTCGGGGCTCCTGGACAAGCTGGACGAGCTCGGGGTCGGCTTCATGAACCTCACCGAGGACGAGCAGGAGGTCCACGAGGTCGCGGGACACGAGCTCAGGCTCCCCCGGACGGTCCTCGACGCCGACTACTTCGTGAACCTCCCCAAGATCAAGACGGAGGGCCACGTCTCTGTGACCCTCAGCATCAAGAACCTGTTCGGGGTCCTCCAGAGGAAGAAGAAGAGCGTGCTCCACAAGAAGCTCAACGACATCCTCCCCTACCTCGCCGAGGCTGTGAGGCACGACCTCATCATCGTGGACGGCCTCGTCGCGATGGAGGGCAACGGCCCCCTCATCGGGACCCCCAGGGAGATGGGGGTCATCGTCGCGGGGAGGAGCCCGGTCTCCGTGGACGCCCTCTGCGCCCGGCTCATGGGCTTCGACCCCCGGGAGATCCCCCACATCGCGAAGGCCCACGAATCGGGGGTGGGGGAGATGGACCCGGAGGTCCTGGGGGACGGCTGGGAGAGATTCGTGTCCGAGTTCGAGAGGCCGTACTCGTTGAGGGCCTCACTGAAGTCCATCGGCTCCATCAGGAAGGTCTACTTCCCAGGGTGATATATTACTGCATTAATCCGTGTTTTGCAGGGATTCATTGTAGATTAATAGGGCGTCCAAAAAACGTTAGAGGCGATCTATCACCCTGGGGTCATAAAACACCGCATTAATCCAAATTTTTGACCGCGCGTGTAACCGAGCAGTTTTTACGTCGTTTTTCGGCTTCTTTTCCTGTTATTATTCCGCGAATCGCCCATGCGCGTGTAACCGCGCGGAGCGATTTTCAGAAAACATACGGATTAATTAACATACTCAAAAAAAGGGCTAGTCCTGTGAGTAATAGAATGTTTTACGGGACTTCATTAAAACGGGATAGGTACGTTTCTCGACCCCTATTTTTTTACGCGCGCGAAAAAAGAGAAATGCATAGTATATCATTAAATTTAATTTAATAGACCACGTTATTGTATATTGTGTCTGAAAGAAGTTATTTCGCTTATAGATGGGCAATCCCAGGTTTTACATTTATCCTTATAATCATTTCTTTGAATCATCATGTGTTAATTCAATCAATAGTGCTACAAGATGGAGTTCCTGCATTCCCTCAAATATTCTTTGGTTTGTTAGCCTTATTGAGTGGTTCAGGAATTGGTTTTTTAATATCTCAGATATGGCATTTTTTACATGAGTCTTTCGATTTGTATTATGGAGCTCCCAGAAAGCCATATCAAACTACGATTGAGTTGTATGAACTTGAGAGAGGCTTTAAGAAGAAAAATGATAAAAAAAGGATCTCATCATTCTTCGTTTATTTATTAAATTCTTCTTCTAACCAAAAACAGTTAACCGATCTTCTATCTCGTAGAGGAGATTTGTATCACCTTTTCGGTTCAGAGATTACGAGTTTGTTTAGTGGCCTTCTTCTCGGGTGGATTATAAGATTTATATCTCATTGTTGGTTAGAAAAACCGTTTATATTTATTGATCAAAAATGGTGGAATACAACAGAATGGAATATCCTGTTCATTACAACTATTATTACTATTTTCTTTATTGTTTTATTATGGGTTCAACTCCACTCTATAAATAAAGAATATAACATCTACGCTGATTTATACATCCAAAATAATTATAATAAAGATGAAAAAAAGAAACTGCATAATATATTTTCTCGTGAATATTTTTATTGGTCTTTAGATGAAATTAATATTCCAAAAAAATATGAAGAAATATTAAATAAGATAGATATAGATTCAGTTTACAAACTTGCAAAATATAATTTAACAAAAAACAATAGGAAAATGATCTCAAATCAAATCTCTAAAGATATGTTAAAGAAATGGATGTGTAAAGCAAATAAATTTTTAGAGAAATCAAATATTGAGTGTAGTAGAACCCGTACATTGACTGTTTAATGCGTATGCGCCTGCGTATCAGCGCGCGCAATTATACCCCCATGTTTCATTAAATCTAGTAGAAGCATTCTTACCTTCACTCAGCGACACGCCTCTTGATATTTCATGGTTATATGGATAAAAGAACCCTAAAACGGGGGCTTTATTCTAGGAATAAAAATCGGTCCCGAAAATAAGTTATCCTTTTTTAATCCCCCCCCGGGATAGGTTGACTTTACACGGTTGATTTTCCATCTGAATCTTAACTTGTGATTCGATATAAATATCGAAGAAAATACAACTTAGATGGATGGTTTTTCTCGCAGTCATCCGAGGTCTCATGAGAGACCTCTGCATCCTGTACGTATCTTTCGTTTTGATAGTGGAATCCTTGGTGTGGATCATACATCGTTTTTGCGCCACGCCGATAGAGAGACTCAGCAGATTCAGCCTCAGAGAGCTAGCTTCATAGGAGCACAAGTATAGCTCTTTAGCCCCCATTGAATGTCATGGTTTACCACTCTCGCAACCTTTTTATCGCATATTCCGGGTAGGGTTTACGTTCTCTCATCTCTTCCTAGAGCAGAACGCCATATTCGTCAATCGTCGAAGTTCTCATCGATCCATGTCGAAGTGTTTAAATATCGTTCAACTCAACCAATTTCGATTCAGGGGAGAATTGTCAACATGAAAACCGTCGGCGGAGTGGGCATCGTGGGGTACGGCGCGTACATCCCGATGAACCGCCTCAGGGCCTCCGAGGTGAAGCGGGTCTGGGGGGGCTCAGGGACGCCCATCGAGGAAAAATCGGTCGTAGCCATGGACGAGGACACGGTCACCATCGCCGTGGAATCCGCAAGGTACGCAGTGAGGAGGGCGGGAATCGACCCCCAGGAGATCGGGGCCGTCTACGTGGGAACCGAGTCGAAGCCCTACGCAGTGAAGCCCTCGGGGACCGTCGTCGCCGAGGCAATCGGGGCCACCCCCCACGTCACCGCCGCGGACTACGAGTTCGCCTGCAAGGCGGGGACGGAAGCGTTCCAGACATGCATCGGACTCGTCTCCAGCGGGATGATGAAGTACGCTATGGCCATCGGGGCCGACACAGCCCAGGGGAGGCCCGGAGACGCCCTGGAGTACACCGCCTCCTGCGGGGGGGCGGCATTCATTTTCGGGAAGAAGCCCGCCCGGACCCTCGCGGAGATCGAGGGCTCGTGCAGCTACGTGACGGACACGCCGGACTTTTGGCGCCGGGAGCACGAGATGTACCCCCGCCACGGGAACAGGTTCACCGGGGAGCCCGCCTATTTCAAGCACGTCATCGGGGCCGCGAAGGAGCTCATGGGAGAGCTGGGAACCGAGGCCGGGGACTACAATTATGCGGTGTTCCATCAGCCCAACGTCAAGTTCCCCATCAAGGCCGCCCGGACACTGGGGTTCAGCATGGACGCTATCAAGCCGGGGCTCATCGTCCCCTTCGTGGGGAACACCTACTCCGGGTCCACCCCCCTGGGGCTCGCAGCGACCCTCGACGTCGCCAACCCGGGGGACAGGATTCTGGCGGTGAGCTACGGTTCGGGGGCGGGGAGCGACGCCTTCAGCCTCACAGTCCAGGACGCCATCACCAACGACCGCAGGCTGGAGCCCGCGGTCTCCATGTTCGTGGACCGGAAACGGTACATCGACTACTCGGTCTACTCGAAGCTGAGGGGTAAGATCGTCAAATGAGGGCCGTCGCCGTAGCCGGGGTCGGCCTCACCAAGGTGAGCGAGCACTGGGAGAAGGGGCTCAAAGAACTCTTCACGGACGCCGCCCACAAAGCCTTCGAGGACGCGGGCACCAAGGAGATAGACGCCCTCTACATAGCCAACATGGGAGCCCCAATCCTGCAGGAACAGATGCACCTCGGGGCGATGCTCGCGGACGCCCTCGGGATGCGGGGGGTGCCGGCCCTGAGCGTGGGGGCGGCCTCGGCGAGCGGGGGCGTCGCGTTCCACGAGGGTGTGAAGGCGGTAGCGTCGGGGTTCGCTGACTGCGTCCTGGTGGGGGGCGTCGAGAAGATGAGCGACGGCCTCCCCGAGGATGTGCTCTCCGTCCTCGCGATGGCGGAGGACCAGGAGTACACCGCCTACACAGGGGTCACCAACACGGGGCTCAACGCCCTCATCCACAGGAACTACATGGAGACATACGGCGCCACGGCCGAGGAGATAGCGATGTTCGCGGTCCGGGGCCACGAGCACGCCGTGGGGAGCAAGCACAGCCAGTACCCCTTCAAGGTGGCCATCGACAGGGTCCTCGCCTCCCCCATGGAGGCGGACCCGATCCACATGCTGGAATGCTCCGGGGTGGGCGATGGAGCCGCCGCGGTGGTCCTGATGCCCGCGGATAAGGCCCCCGAGGGGGTGGAGGTTGCCGCGATGTCGGTCGCGACTGGCCCCTACTACCTCGCGGGTAGGAAGGATATCCTGACATTCGACGCGGTGAAGACTGCGGCGGAGAGGGCCTACAAGACGGCCGGGGTCACCCCCGAGGAGGTGGATCTGGTAGAGGTCCACGACGAGACCACCATAGCGGGGGTCGTCAGCCTCGAGGACCTGGGGTTCGTCGAGAAGGGGAAGGGCGCTGCCTTCGTGGCGGACGGCTGCACCCTGAGGGGGGGCGAGGTCCCCACGAACACCTTCGGGGGCCTCAAGGCCCGGGGTCATCCCCTGGGGGCGACGGGGCTCTACCAGGTGGGGGAGGTCGCGCTCCAGCTCCAGGGGAGGGCCGGCCCGTGTCAGGTGGAGGGGGCCCGGGTGGGCCTCGCGGAGAGCCTGGGAGGTCTGGGTTCAACGTGTGCTGTCACGATTTTGAGGAGGAGCTGAGATGAGCGTTCCGAGATATTGGCGGGAGACCAAGTACAGGTACAGGCTGATCGGTCAGATGTGCGCCCAGTGCGGGGGGGTAAATTTCCCCCGGAGCGGGGTCTGCTCCGCATGCGGCTCCGCTGACCTCGAGGAGGCGAAGCTGGCGGAGACGGGGCACGTGGTGAGCTGGACGGTAGTCCGGAACCCCCCGGCAGATTACACGGTGTACGCCCCCTACTTGGTGGCCCTCGTGGAGCTCGACGACGGTGTTCGGCTGCTCACCCAGCTAGTGGACATCGAGCCCATCAAGATGAAGACAGGGATGAGGGTGGAGGCGGCCTTCCGCCGCGTAAAAGTGGACGGCGACTCCGGGATAATAGAGTACGGATACAAGTTCCGGCCCCTCATCGAATGAGAGCATCCCCCAAACGTGGGCCCCACGGCGAGCCCAGGCGGATATTTTAGGGTATCCGCGCGTCGGTTTTTTAACTCCAACGTGCTCCCTAGTCTGATATGCAGGGCGTGGTCGGAGTCTATTCCAAGGTCGACGCCGTGAAGAAGGCGTTGTACACCCTCTACGGGGTCCAGCACCGAGGCCAGGAGAGCT
>Ga0255055_10003714_pt1 | contig 10216 bp, 12 predicted proteins | sample JV7_2_27_MG_FD_188633 | JGI IMG/M metagenome (GOLD analysis project Ga0255055, IMG submission 188633) | Seawater microbial communities from Jervis Inlet, British Columbia, Canada - JV7_2_27 | ecosystem: Environmental > Aquatic > Marine > Inlet | place: Canada: British Columbia | collected... | reverse complement strand
CATGGATATTTCCTCGGCTCTGCGCGTCAAAAATGCGGTGGTTAAAAAGTCTTCAGGATTGACTTCCATGCTACAAACGTCGGCAATGTGCCGATACGCTTCGGCAAACGCAATTTTCATGGCCTCGATCTGAAGGTGAATGCTGTCGGCTGAATCAGCCGGATATTGCCCAAGGTCAAACTGATCCAGGATCCCCAGAGCAATGAGCGCTGCCAAGCCTTGTCCGTTGGGAGGTATTTCGTGCATATGCACATTTCGGTACTTGACTGAAATGGGCGTCACCCATTCGGAGCTGTGTTCGGCTAGATCTTCAAGGACCATGAGGCCGCCGTCTGATTGGGCGCAATCAATAATCTGTTCCGCCAGCTCCCCTCGATAAAAGGACTCTCCCTTGCTTTCGGCAATCATTCTGAGTGTTCGTGCCTGATTCCTGCAGATAAATAGGTCACCGGCACGGGGGGCTCTTCCGCCGGGTAAAAAGGTCCGGCCAAAATCCGGAAATTCCCGGTACAATTCGGCAGCGAGCGCCCAGCGGTCCGCTGTTATCGGGGAAACCATAAAACCATTTTGCGCATATTCAATCGCCGGCGTAAAAAGGTCAGTAAAGGGCAATTTGCCGAAACGTTGAGACAGTTTAACCCACGCATCCACGGCACCGGGAACGGTTACCGCATCCCAGCCAAAATCCGGCATTTGATCGAGTCCTGCAAATCTTTCATAGAACCAGGCCTTCGGTGATCGTCCGGATCCATTCAATCCGTGAAGCTTTTGATCACTCCAGACCAGGGCAAAGGCATCAGCGCCGATGCCGTTGCTGGTCGGCTCGACCACCGTAAGCGAGACGGCGGTGGCAATGGCGGCATCAACAGCATTTCCGCCCTGAAGCAGCATCCGCAAACCAGCCTGGGCAGCCAGCGGCTGGGAGGTGGCGACCACATTCCGTGCCAGAACAGGCATTCTTTGAGAAGGGTAGGGAAATCCCAGGGAAAACTCCATTTTTTGTCCTTTCTACCTAAACTGATCGGTTCAAGGTTCAGGGTTCAAGGTTCAAAGGTTACAACCAATGGATACTGCTCACCATATTTATCAAGATCCGGAATATCCGACATACCCCATTGGGTGAAACGGCTTTATATGAGCTGTTGGGGGGTTTTTCAACCCGGAACGTTGAACCCTGAACCACTCAACCTATGTTCTAGTAAAATACACACCTTGTGCGATGCCGCGGTGTTGCCTTATAAACAGGCTGCTGACCGCGATTCCAGAGGAAGTTATCAAGCGCCGGCGACGCTATTTTTTGCCCTGCTGCTGCCATTTCCTTTTTGATAAGCTCCACCGCGTGGACGGCACAGGCCCGGATTTCTACTTCTTCGATTGAGCCGGCCGGGATGAGTTCACCAGCATCGATTCTGGTAACCAAAGGTTCTTCATACATCAAAATTCCATCCATTCGCAACACGTGCGGAACGAGGTTGTCGGCAAAAATGGTCATGTGGTCCAGATCGTCAAATTGTCCCCAGCCACGCCCCTTGAATGCCAGTGACAGATCAGCCGCACTGATCTGGGCCCGTTTATAAAATTGGACCTCGAGGCCATCATAAATCGCGACATCATTAAAATAGGGCATTTTTTTTAACAATTGCACCAGACGTCCGGCAGATGATCGGGCGGATTCCACCAGGTTGGTGAAACTCCCGCTGAACCGATCCATTAGATACCGGCCAAGATCGTTGAGGGCATTGGTAAAATGCTGCATGAGCTCCTGTATAATTTGGTTTTTGGGATCCTGGTCGAAAATGCGAGTGCATTCATACACGGTAAGTTCAGCCAACCGTTTCGCTGATATAGGGCCCGGTTTTTGATAAGCAGCGTTTAATAAATAAGCAATCGTAAAATATCCGGACATTCCGGATCGCTTGCACAGATGGGGGAAATAGCCGGAACCGAAATTGATGGAATTCAGGGTTATCAAAAAGCTGACGGTAGCTTCTTTTTGGCCGAGGTAATGACAGTCGGGATCAAGCTGGGGTTTGATTATTTTTTCCACCGGCAGAGAAGCGGCATAGGGGGAAATGCGGCTGTAATTTATCCTGACCCGGGTTGCCCGATCTGCGACTTTACGGCAGCTTCTGCGTATGAGGTCAAATATATTGTCGGAAGCTGATTTAATTTGGATCACCGGTGGTCAGGCAAATATTTTCATTGCATTGAAATTTACGGTTGCCAATCAGCGTGTCTAGTAACTGCATGCAGACTTTGCGGCTTTTTTCGTCTGGGTCCAACTTCGGGTTCCAGGTTGAAACAGACACCGCAGCAAGTTTGCCTGAATGATTCAAATATTCAAAAACCATATTCAAATCTTCAGAGGACGGACCACCCGAAGCTACATAGTTCATTGCCGGGGCCTCGTCTGGATCCACCACATCGGTATCTACATGAACGTATAAGGGTCCGTCCGGAAGGGGGTGATTGAGCAAATCCCGGACATTTTTCAAATGGGTGATACCGGAAGCATCCACGAGTAATTTTTCGCCGGGATCCAGATCACGGGCATCCGTTAAAATCACCCGGTCTTCGGATATGGAGGCCAGGTCGAGAGCATTCAGCATCGTCTGATCTCCTCTGCCGGCCAGCATGGCCAAAGGCATTCCCCCTAAAAAGCCGCTGAGTGTGGTCTCCCGGGTGTTGAAATCACCATGGGCATCAAACCAGACGAGAACCGGGTTGAGACCGGCGCGCTGCAATCCTGCCAGCATGCCGATGGCCGTGCAGCAATCCCCGGCGATGCTGACCGGACGGTTGCCGCTGCGAATGGATTGCTCTGCGAAATCCGCCAGCGGCCGGTGGACAACCGCCATAGCATCCATTTTACTACCTACGGGTAAATTAATCTTATTCAACTGCCAATCCGGTTCTGCAAGAGACTCAAGTTCAGGCAGCGGTTCATCAATGAAGTAGGGACTGAGGATAATCTGGTTTTTCATCCCCCCCTCCTGATATTTTATTGTTATTTTTAATCATCTGCTTCCGGTCAAGGGCCGGGTTTTACGTCATCGAAACCGGGCCTGACAAATGCTCTTGCATCCGGGAATTCGTTTTCGGTTCGCCTGCGAAGATGATCCAGATGGGCCATAATGCCAAGAAGATTATCCTCCTCGTCGGGGAAATATTTTATGATTTTACCCCAGGCGCTGATTGATCGATCCATTCCGATCAGAGATACTTTGGCGGAGCCATCCGAATCCCTGGGAAATTCATCCAATTCTTCCATCTCTTCGTCCTGAACACTGTGAAGGGCACGTCTGAGTTTTACGTATATCTGGTGCTGGTACCACCGTATGACTTCCACAGAATCTATCAATGTCACCGTATCTTCATCGGGAGAGGATTGAGATGAATCAGCGGCCGTGATTTCTTTTAATTGAGCCCGGTCATCTTCAAATATATAAACATTTTTATCAAACCATTCATCCACCGTGGTGATATAGGATCTGGCCATATGGGAAATTATATGGACCACAGACGGGTCTTCAAAACGTCTATTAGTCGCCTCATCATCATCGAGTTCAATCGCATCAAGATCAATGCCTTTTTCCGCTGCCATCTCTTTTAGCATGGTCAGCGTTTCCTGGAAGGTTTCACTCAGTTTTTGCCAGAAAATTTCATTGGTGATGTCGACATTTTCAAGATCGCCGAATTTTTCATCGCTCATCTCGAAATTCAGGCAGCGCGAAGTGAACGGACACCGTTCACACCACCGATCGCAGTAATTATAGATGCCGGGAATGTGATTCGTTTTTTCATGATTTTTTCTGGACGCGTCATTTTTCGTGGACAAGAAATTTCTCCTCATTTGTAATGGTTGCACAAAACATGACGTTACATATCACAAATCAATAAAATTGGGAAACGGCGAAAATGCTTAACTGATAACGATTTATAAATGATTTGGTGGCCTGTGATTGTCAAAGCCGGGAGGGATTAAGAATTTTTTTGAGTAGATTTGAAGCAGCTACAGGTTCAGACTATCCAGATAATAAGTCGGCTGTAGAGACTTATCGACATCATTAAGCTTCATATTGGTAATGCCGGTACCCACCAGCACGGCATCGAGTCCAAATTCGATGGCTCCCCGAATATCCGTCTCGAGCTGATCGCCGATCATCACCATGTCCCTTGTGCCGCTGCGTTCAAGAGCCTCCTTGAAAATAGCGGCATGGGGCTTGCCGAGCCGCGCAAATTTTAACTCCGGGCGAGCAGGGTATCGCCGCTGCAACGCCGCTTCCAGAATCAGAGCGATGCTTCCGCTGGCAATTCCGAAACCCTGATCGGCCTTGGGATAGATCAAATCAGGGTTGGGCAGCACCAGGTGGACGTTAGCGCCATCGTCAAATTTTTTAAAAAGCCCGGAAAGCACGGTGTCCACTGTTTCGAGGAAGGGGTATCCGGATTCGTCTCCGATGACCAGCACTTCAAACGGATCCCGGGGAGCGACCACTCTTCCCCCCGCCAGTTCAACATAACGGGTGCTGTCTTCAGGCCCCAGAACAGCACAGGGCGCATCCTTGAGCTGATTTCCGGAGAAATAATCCACCAGCAGCGAACCAGAGGTGATGATTCTGTCGGGCGCGATGGCCAGCCCGAAACTCTGAAAGAGTTTGGTGGATGTCGCCGGTAATTTAGAGGCATCGTTTGTCAGGATGTAGTACGGCTTTTTGTTGCGATTGAGGGTATCAATCAATTGGGCGGCCCCTGGGAGCGCACCTGATGCATGGACCAGAACACCGTAAGCGTCGAGTAGAAGCACAGAATATCTTGCCATCAGTTTTTCAATATTAATTTTGTTGATCCGATCCATTGGTTTATATTAGTTCTTGAATATATTTTTGCTCAGTCAGGGTATCATACGGACGGATCTGCTTCCCTATCAATCAGGGTCAGATAATTTTGCATCAGATAGCGCTCATAGGTTCCCAGGGTTTCGTATTCACAATTTTGTAGAATCAGAATCCGCATGCGATCTCCTTCAATAATTTGCTCCCTAAAGTTCGGCAAAAACTTCATGATATTTAGCAATTCCTGATTTGCCGGCCAGGACGCCGGGCTGTAATTCTATTATCATGAAGACTTCCGGCGGAATATCGTATTCCGAGGTGATGTTATACTTCAGTGACGGTACAAAGCCGAACCGGGGATAGTAGTCAGGATGTCCCAGAACGACCACCGCCGGATACCCTTTCCGGCGGCTTTCTTGCAGGCCATTTTCAACCAGTAATGATGGAACAATCAGATCATCGGCAGAGCGCTTTTTCTCATTTCCGCTTAGATAATACAATTGCCAGCCTTCTTCTGATCTGACGGCCAGGACCTGCTGGCCAAAGACATCGAGTTTAATTGATTTATGCATTTTTGGGAGAAATTATCAATCGGATATGTCATTATGTATTGTCATGCTATCTGGACAAACACTATGACTGATATCCGCCTGAGAATGTTCATGGATATAGGTATCGACCCAGACCGCATCAAATCTCGTAGCCGCCCGTGATGTACTTTTCCAGCTCATTGATCGTAAATTTTTGTTCTGAAATAATCTGTCTGACCACATCGCCGAGGGTTACCATTCCGATCAGCCGGTCATCTTTGTAGACGGGCATATGACGGATGTGCTTGGCGGTCATTAGAGCCATACTTTCCTGCAAAGTGTCGTCGGGACTGGCGTAGAACACCTCCGGGGTCATCAGTTCGCCGACCGTTGTCTCCTTTGAGGATTTTCCCTTTAAAATAACCTTGCGGGCGTAATCGCGTTCTGAGAAAATGCCGACCAGCTTTCCCTTGTCGATCACTAAAAGAGCACCCACATTTTTTTGAGCCATTGTCTGTAATGCTTTAAATGCGGTTTCCTGGGGCCCAATAGACCAGATATCTCTGCCTTTAGCCTCCAGCAATGTATCGATGTTGTGCATAGTGTTAGTCCTCCTTTCTGTAGTATAGGTCTGACATCCTTAAGATAAACAGATCTTGAGCTTTTTCAAACCTGGATAGATAAAGGCGATTAGACTCTTTTGCTGAGGGTGGTAATAAACGTCTAAACTTGGCCGGCGCTATTTCGCGTTTTCAACAACTCTCCACTGGCCCCTGTACAGGGTCAAGATCAGACCATCTTCCTGCCGGGTATCACTGATCAATTTTGGCGGAATAATCTCCAGGATGACCTTAGCAGTCTCGGTATCTATGCGGTTGCTGCCAATTACGTTGACAACGGTCTCTTGCATGGCCTTCAGATGCTCGGACGGTGCATTTTCCCGATCTTTTTTAACCAGCAGAATAAAAAACTGTTTGGCAGGCAATCTCAAAATTGAATCCAGATCCCCGATATTTTTGAAGCGGGCCTTAAATTCATCGGCCTTGCCCTGCTTTTTGGCAAACTTATAGGCCTGCACAATATCTGCTTTTCGTCGATCAAGCACTCTGGGATCCATCAGGGAAAAGGACATTTCCAGGTCACCACGCAACAATGATGTCATGTATCTCCAGGCAATCTTTTCAGCATCTGCCAGCTGAGGACTTTCCCCGAACGCCTCGAACGTGCTGCAAATTAGAATTAATGTAATTGTAAATGTCAGTAATTTAGCTCTCACTAATTCCTCCATTGTTATTGCTCCCATTCCTCCATGAGATCGATTCTATCACCGGTGGTCTTTATTTCGACAACAAGGACCGAAAAAGTCCATTGACCGGCGGATTTTTCGGCCACCGCATATATCGTTCCTTTGTCATGAGGTCCGGCGATGGGAATTGCAATATCTGCTTGCCCTGACGACCCGCTGACATTGATGTTGCCGACCACAAAAAGCCCTTCCTCGATCGGGGTTCCCAGCGCCATTTCGACCGCCGGCTCGGCCCTTGCCATCGCCAGGGCATCCTTATAGACGTCGGATGATTTCATCATCCCAAAGACGATTGTCACAATCAACGCAACGAATCCGGTGAAAAGTGCAACAAGCCCCAAACATCCAACGGGAACGAACCATTTCCAGTTTTTTTGCCACCAGGTGGTTGGTTTTTTAGGGGGTAAGGCCCGGGGTAACGGTGGCGGTTTTTGCATTTCCATATTGTTTGTCTGCCATTCTGATGTATGTAACAGAGCCCTCTAAGAAAGGGCAGTTCTAATTTTTATCTACTTTGTGTATTCTGTTTCGGATGACTGTCGGCTGTTTTCCTGGGGCTGTTTAGATAATAGTGCCATAAAAGCCGCGCAGCGACCGCCCGCCAGGGTTTCCACACCATACTTAGGTTTTCAAGCTCCTGCGGCGTCGGGCGCGCTTTCAGCCGTTTAAGCTTCTGGGCTGCGACGGCCAGTGCGAGATCCTCTCTGGGCCAGATATCCGGTCGGCGGAGAACCGTCAGAAGATATATGTTTGCGGTCCAGGGACCGATCCCTTTAATTTTGATCAGCTCCGCACGAACGGTTTTGTCGGCCATGGTGTCAAGCCCGGGCAGGTTGAGTTGCCCATCGACAATGGCCATTGCCAGATTTCGAGCATAAGCGGCTTTTTGCCGACTAAACCCGAAGGACTTAAGCCGGGCATCATTTAATTCGAGAAACCGATCCGGGGTGAGAGGCGAAATCGCCTCCCGCAGGCGGTCAAAAGATGCCCTGGCAGATGCCAGGGACACCTGTTGCTCCAGAATAATGTGTATCAGACTGGAAAATCCCGGTTTGCGTGTCCAAAATATCGGCGGGTCGAGTATTGTCAGTATGTGTGCCAGATCCGGGTCGTTGTTACATAAGTGTTGCAGTGCACGTGCAAACGTTTTTCTTGTCAACGGCGCCGGGTTTAACGCTGCCATTGCATCGTTTCCATAGTCGAGAACCGAGTTGCTGATCTGCAAAGGCTTTAACGTAAAGCCTCCCATCTTCAACGATTGGTTCGGCAGTATTCATTATTATTGAGAGGAATAAACCTGATTCCATGTCTTTATCGTATAGTCTTTGGGAAGGTGCGCAGTACCTTTGACACATTGAGTGCCGGTTTCCTTATGGACATGCTCAATGATTTTATCAATATTTTCACAAAACCCGCCGTCTTTGGCAACCCAACCCTCATCTGTCTTTTTAGCAAAGGTACATGTGCAGAAGTGAATAACCTCAGCTCCTTTGGTCTTGAGTATTTTGGATAAATTGACCGTGATATCACCAGGACACCGGCAGGTAAAAACACCAGTCAGGATACAATCTTCGTAAATTTCGAATCCCTCTTTCTTTTCCATCAGACATCGAAAACAGTTGGTAAGAGGGCATCTATCCATGTTTTTTTCACAACGGATAATAGCTACGTTTGTCATTTAAAACCCCTTTTTTTGGTTCAATTTAGTCAAAGTTTGCAATTGTACTTAAATGTGACCGGGGTTGTCTTAAATATCGCTTTTGAATTTTAAATATTTGAGACCTGACCCTTTTCTTATCACACTCAAAAAACGGCATTGTGTTGGCGGTCAAGTGAGATGACTTGTTCGGTCTTCCTATTCTTCGTGCAGTTGCAGAGCAATTTTTAGAGCCTTCCTAAGAAGGTGAAGTTTTTCGGGAGAGAGTTTCCCGACGTAGTTACCGGCTTCTTCGCGAAACGTACCATCAATAAATAAAACAGATCCACCTGACTTGATGGTTAGCAAGCCAAACACAACTGCGATACTGGTAATCATCCAAATCCCAATGGATCGATCTGATTTCATAGACATCATACGGTTTTCCTTTTCAACTTCTATCGCTGAATTCAGCGGCAACTTTCCATAAATTTCTTCCATGAGAGCGTTTGTCAGAATAACGTTCCGATAGCGGTTGTCATGTTTGTAATAAGTTCAGACTGTTACAGATGATATTTTCTCCTGTTAGCAAATCTGGCAAACGGAACATATTTATGACAACCGCTATAATTGGACTATTTGACTCGTGAAAATCTCGATTTTACTTTCGACCAACCATCTGCAGCCAGGAAGCTTTCATCCATATTTCCCAGCATGCTATTGTACTGATTACCGGGCAACATAAGGGATAACCAGCAGGCCCAAGGCGTGTCAAGCTTGCACGGTCTTTAGCGAAAAACCGCATAGTTTTTCCCGTCTGATTCATCCCTTTGTTATATGAAAAAAAATGTCTTATCTTTTTATAAAAAAAGGTAATGCTATCAAAATAATACCTGAAAGAACAAGGATAGGTATATTTGAAATAAAATATGGTAATACCATTAACCCTATGCCGCAAAAAAGCGGAATAACAGATTTTTGTTTTTTACCATAAACGAAAAAACCTAAACCTATTGAACCGAATATAATTCCCCACATTAAAGTCGATGTACTATTCATTTTTTTATCTTTCACATTTCTGGAATACCGGGTAGGTCAGGGGCCTCACGGTCCCTTTTCTGAGAATTTGCCGGATCCTGCTACTACGAAAATGAAAGGAGACAATCCTTTTCATAAGATCAGGGTTGGGGATTATCGGATTATTTATGAAATCCATGGAGATATTTTGGTAATTATGGTTTTAAAGATTGGTCACCGAAAAGAAGTTTACAGAAGGCCCTCCTAAATTCATTCATTCATGATTTTTTCTTTATCCTTTCCTTATAACGATTGAGCTCACTGGTTTTTACGAAGCGGAGCGGAGTAAAAAGCCAGTGCAGCGACTTGTTAGCTGCAATTTTATTTTATATAATATTTTCATTTATCAAATAATAGTTTGGTATTATTTGTTTTATATTTCAACCACCAATGATCGGTATTTGGCTTACCTCGTAAATTGATTTTTTCCCCGACTTCGGGCGTGATTAGGGTAACGGATTTTTGTTCGGAGAAGGTGACCAATCGTTCAATGGGTTCATACCAGGGATGAAGAGCCAAATCAAAGGTTGCCCAATGCAAGGGAACCAGTAATTGCCCTCTGAGATCCAAATGCTGTTGTCCCGCTTCTTCGGGTGTCATATGAAGCGCTCGCCAAGTGCCTTTGTCATTGAACGCCCCAATTTTAAGGAATGTTACATCAAAAGGACCCAATCGTTCGCCAATATTCTTAAATCCATCAAAATAGCCGGAATCACCACTAATAAAAGCCCTCTTTTCCTTCCCGACAATCGACCAGGAACACCATAATCGTTGATTCGCATCAAATAACCCGCGACTGGCATAATGAACTGCTGGTGTGGCATGAAACTTT
>Ga0255055_10003712_pt1 | contig 10220 bp, 10 predicted proteins | sample JV7_2_27_MG_FD_188633 | JGI IMG/M metagenome (GOLD analysis project Ga0255055, IMG submission 188633) | Seawater microbial communities from Jervis Inlet, British Columbia, Canada - JV7_2_27 | ecosystem: Environmental > Aquatic > Marine > Inlet | place: Canada: British Columbia | collected... | reverse complement strand
GGGTCGGGGGGCAGATTGATGTAGTTCCCTACCACATTTGCCAGGAAGACGCCGAAGAGGGCTCCGGTGACGCCGCCGACGAGGCCGGTGACTATGGCCTCTGAGATGAACATGAATAGGACGTCCCTGCTCTTGGCGCCTATCGCCTTGAGGACCCCGATCTCCCGGGTCCTCTCCATCACCGACACCGTCATAGTGTTGATGATACCTACGCCGGCCACGATGAGGGAGATCGCCGCTATGCCCCCGAGGACCGCCTCGATGGTGCCCAGCACGTCCCCGACGAGGTCCTGGGCCGATTCGAAGCTTATGACTGTGACAGCTTCGCCCAGCTTGTCCTCGATCCTCTCCACGACATTGCTGACCAATTCGATGGTCTCGGCTTGAACCATGAAATAGTCGAACTCGCCCCCGATCTCCCAGAACTGCTGCGCGGTCCTCAGGGGTATCCCGATGGAGTTGTCGAGGTCGGCCCCGAAGCTTCCCCCGGTCCTCCCATAGACACCGACGACCCTGAGGGAGAGCTCCTTCTCCACGCCGTTCACCTTCGCTTTGACCTTTAATCTGTCCCCGACCCCGACGATGGGCTCGTCCTCGTCGAGGGGCTGAGCGATGTTGGCCCCGATCACGACGGCCGATGTGTCCGTCCTGAGCAGCTGCCTGCCGTCCACGACCTCGCTGTTCTTGTTGATCTCAAAGTACTCGTTGGTGACGCCGAACATCTCCACCATGAAAGACCGCCCCCTCACGCTGAAGCTGACGATCTTATTCGCGATGATGGGGGTGACGACGTTCACATCCTCGACCTTGGAGATGATCTCGAGGTCCCTCCAATTCAACGTGGAACCCACGATGCCCCTGCCCTGCTGTATCTGACCGGGGATCACCATGATGTTCTGGGGGCCGAAGACCTCCAGCTGCGAGTTGATGTCGTTGCTGAGCCCCTGGGTGATGGATACGAGCCCCGTCACCGCAGTGCATCCAATGAGGATGCCAATGAGATTGAGGGCGAACCTGAACTTCCTCTCCTTCAGGCTATCGAGCGACATCACCGCGATATCCAAGATTCTCAAAGGCTATCCCCTAAGGTCCCAGTCCCAATAGTCTGCGGAGCCAGACCCAGAAACCCCCGGTGGAGCTGGCCTGAATATCGGACAGCGATGAGGCCTCCTCCACGTCCACGGTGAGCCTCAGGTTCTCGACGTGCTCCTGATTCAGGTCGTCCTGATATGTGATCTTCAGTGTCAGGGTGTACTCCCCCACGTCGTTGCCGTCCGCCACCCTGAACCAGACCTCGAAGGGAATGGGGCTGTCGGGGTCCACCGCCCCGATGTACTCCTCGCTCTCTGCGGTGCGCTCGAAGACGGAGTCCTCGACAACCTCTATGTTCACGAACTGAACGCTCTCGGTGCCCACCAGGAGCATGTCCGCCTCGAGTTCCTTGGACTCCCCGACGCTGGCCGACACGGTGCCGGTGTTTATGAGTGTGAATTCAACTATCCCCCGGATACTCAGCGTCACGGTCTCCCTGAGACTCCTGGGCACCCCATCGGCGTCCAGGTAGGTGATGGTGACGATACCAGGGTACTGCCCCGCCCTTACGTTACCGCTCACCAGCAGATCGAACTTGGCCTCGGACCGCTCCCCGGCGTCCATATCTCCCAATGAGACAAGGGTGGGGCTCATCGTCGATATCCCCGTGAGGGGGTCGAGAGAGAGGGCCGCCTTCACGTCGTGGGCGTCGGAGCCCAGACACTCCAGCTCCAGGACCAGCTCGAACTCGTCCCCGGGCCTCACCGGGCTGATCGATGTGCCGTAGCTGCGCATCACCACAGAGGTCTGGACGGGGACCTCCACCGACTCCACGCTGACACCGAGGGTCGAGGCCTCCATGTAGCCCTGGCCGTCGGACCCCTGATAAGAGGAGGAGGTTGAAAGAGTGTAGACTCCCACGGGGGCGCTCCTGGAGACGGCGATGACGACGTCAAAGGAGACCTCCTCGTCGGGGTCTAGATCCTCGATGTTGATTCGGCCGCCCTCCAAGATTGCGAGGTACGGCGATGCGGAGACCAGAGAGACCTCGACGTCGGTGAGCCCCTCGTCGCCTATGTTGACGAGATTGACGGTGACCGGATTCTCGGCTCCCGCGATCAAGCGGGGGTCCTCGAAGTTGACGCTCAGCAGTGGGTTAGAGAGTGTGGAGCTGTTGACTGTGATCCCTACGATGAAACTCTCGAAATAACTCTGCCCCGCCTCGTCCTCGTAGACAACGGTCTCAGACAACGTGTAGACCCCTAGGGGGGTGTTCCTGGACACTCTCACGGTCGCGGGGTGCAGCACGCTCATGTTCGCGCCTAGGCTGCTGTGGGTGAACCTTGAGCCTTCAAGCACCACGATGTATGGGGAGGTTGAAGTGACGGTCGCGTCGATCTCGTATACTGTGGCATCCCCGAGATTCTCGAGCACGACGTTCAGATGATTGTCGGCACCGGCGGTGAACACGGGGTTGTCGGCCTCCGCGCTCATCCTGTAGCTGAGCTTGGTGACGCTGTCGACCACGATCCCTATCTGGAGGGTCGTTGACTCCAGCATTTCGACCCCATACTGGACCTTCTGCATGTACGTGGCTTGGAGGGTTAAACTGTACGCGCCAAGCGGCGTATCCTCATCGACGTATACTCGGGTGTAGAATGTCGTTGAGTCGCCGTCGCTTATCCGGTTGTAGACCTTGTGGTATCCATCCAGCAACGATATCCCGGGCGTGGTCGCCGGGACAGAGATGGATATTTTGGCCTCATAGATGCTCCACGAACCCACGTTGGTCAGGGTGAACTTGATCAGGCTCTCCTCTCCCGCTGTGAGGTAGACATCGTCTGTGGATATTCGGAGGACCGGGAGGTAGTCCGGTGCCTCAACCATCAGGATCTGGGAGGCCATCGCGATTGCGATGACCAGTATCAATATCGATATTCTTTCACGTTTCAAGGTTTTCACCATAGCTGTTTCTCTCCAATGATTATTCCGTCCTGGAGCTGGACTAGGCGTTGCGCCATCTGGGCGACGTTGGGGTCGTGGGTGATGAGGATGAATGTCTTCCCCTGCTCCTTGTTGAAGGACAGGAGGAGCTCCATTACCTCGAAGCCCGTCTTCGAGTCGAGGTTCCCCGTGACCTCGTCGCAGAGCAAGACGGAGGGCTCGTTCACGAGGGCCCTCGCGATGGCGACCCTCTGCTGCTCCCCGCCGCTCAGCTCCGCGGGCTTGTGATCCATTCTCTCCTTTAGACCCACGAGCTCGAGGATCTTCCCGGCCCGCTCCCGCCTCTCCCTGGAGGAGACCCCTGCAATGGCCATGGGGAGCTCGACATTTTTCAGGGCGTCAAAGCGGGGGATCAGATTGAAGAACTGGAACACGAAGCCTATCTCCTTGTTCCTGAGATCCGCGAGCTCGTTGTCATTCAGCGTGGAGAGGTCGGTGCCATGGACGATTACCTTTCCGGCTGAGGGTTTGTCGAGGGCCCCCAGCATGTTGAGGAGGGTCGACTTGCCGCTCCCGGATGGCCCCATTATTGCCATGAACTCCCCCTCGACGACCTTGAGGTCGATGCCCTTCAGCACCCTCAGGACGCTGTCACCCTGGGGGTACTCCTTCTCGAGCCCCACGGCCTCCATGACCACGGACATCAGCTCCCCTCCTTGACCTTCTGCCTTACGCTCTCGATCATCTCTAAGCGGGTCTCCATGATGGATTTGACCTCGTCGAGGCATTCTAGCATCGACTCCTTGTCCATGGACTCGTCGAGGAGGTCCATCTGTGCGGAATAGAAGTCCATGTCGTCCTCGGAGAGCTTGCGGAAGATCCCTAGGACCCCGGTCCGTATGTTTGGGGGCATAAGCTTGAACATGGCTCTGAAGTACCTGTTGGTGAACTTGCTCCGGACCTCAATCCTCTCGCTGAAGCTGTTGAGGAGAGTCTCCCCGTTGGGTGTTAGGGCGTAGAACTCGGTCTCATCCTTCATGGAGGTCTCCACGAATCCCCTGGACTCGAGGCTCCTCAGGGCGGGGTAGACGCTCCCCGTTTTGACGTCCCAGACGCCCTCGAACTCGTCTCTCAGGAACATTAGCATCTCATAGCCATATTTTGGACCTTTATTCAACTGAAGCAGTAGGAGGAACTGGAGGGGGCTCACCGCCCCCGAGGCTAGAGGACCTACCCTCAACATAGTAGACTTCAACCTAGTAGACTTCTACCTAGGAAAGGCTCTAAAATATAAAGATTCTGGACTCAGCCGAGCAGCCGTCTCGACGCCTCGACGCATTTATCTTTGACCCTCGAGAGTCTGTGAATGATAACAATGGTCTACTGCATGGAGTGCGGAAAGGAGCTCTCCGAGGACGCCAGATACTGCTCCAAATGCGGAGCAGCCGTCAAGGCCTCCGAGTGGGAGGAATTCCAGGTCTCTGCCGACGACCTCGTGGGACGGGTGAAAGAGCTCATCGCCGAGGGAAACGTGAGCCGACTCATCGTCAGAAACGAGAGGGGGGATACCCTCCTCGAGATCCCGGTCACGGTGGGGGTTATTGGAGCCCTATTCGTCCCCTACCTCGCAGCCCTGGGGGCTATTGCGGCCCTAGCCACCCGCTGCACCATCGCCGTCGAACGCAGGCTGCCTGTATAAGATCACAGGTCGAAGTTCACGACCCGGATCTCGTCTCCCTCTTTTATCCTCGCCTCTACGTGAATGTACTGCTCTATGCCACTTCCCTCGATCTTTGCCCCGAGGAGATTGTCAACTTGGAAGATGCCCGCGGGGTTGGTCATCTCGATTTTGATGGTGATGGGTTTGTCCTTTCCCTCCTCGATGTTGACATTCTCGATGGCGATGGCGGATGCGGAGTGGATGTCTATCCTCCCCTTCTCGTAGGGGATCCTGGCCCGCCCCTTCTCCATGTCGAGGGCGTCTGCGACCTTCACTATCCCCGCTTCCACTGTGAGGGGGCGATTTGGGGCGTGGTGGCTTATAATCGCGTGGAGTGTCTCGGATGCGACGATGGTGGCCTCCTCCGTCGAGTAACACAGGGGGAGGCACCTCTTGAGGACGCCGAGGGCGAGGGGCACGCTGTAGATCTCATGGGCCTTCCTCGCAAAGGCCATTCCCAGGTCGTGCAGGATGGATGCGAGGACCACGATCACCTCGGAGTCCTCGGTCGTCATACCATATTCCTTCACGATGCCGGGCTCCACGCCCCTCTCAACCATGATCCTGAGCATCTTCAGGGCCCCGTTGGCCACGATCTTGACGTGGACAGGGCCGTGATCGTTGAGCCCCAAGCGGTCCACTGCGAGGACGTTGGAGCACCGCCAAAGCGTCTGGAGCTCCACATCGCCGTCCACGAACTCTAGCAACTTCTCGAGCTTCTCGTTGCCCCTTGCGGGGATGCTGAGGATGTTAGACACGGTTTAACCCCCTTTGTGCTGAGGCGTACCCTCATAAAAAGGGTCTCAGGCCCCTTCCCCGGTTTCAACCGTCTCCCTTTTAACCATCAAGACTTTGGTTGTCTCAGGAGATTTTCATGAGGATCGAGATCATCGGGATCGAAGGCTTACCAATAATCGCGGAGGGGGACGACCTCGCAGCCCTCATCTTGGAGGCTATGAAGTCCCAGAAGAATCCCCTCCGAAACGGGGATGTCGTGGTCCTGTCCCACGTCATCGTCTCAAGGGCGGAGGGGAGGACAGTGGATCTCGGCTCCGTCGAGCCTTCAAGCATAGCACTTCGCTACGCGGAGTTCACCGGGAAAGACCCCCGACTCGTGGAGGTCGTGCTAAGTGACTCGAAGGCGATAAGACGGATGGCCCCGGGAGTTCTCATCACCGAGACGTGGCAGGGGTTCGTCTGCGCCAACTCCGGCGTCGACAAGTCCAACGTTCCAGGGGAGGAGGTGGTGGCGCTGCTCCCGGAGGACCCCGATGGATCGGCCCGAGCATTCCGTGACAGGGTGAGGGAACTAGCCGGCATCGAGGTGGCTGCTATCGTCTGCGACACCCACGGGAGGGGGCACAGGGACGGTGAGGTGAACGTGGCCGTGGGAGCTTCGGGTTTCAACGTCATCCGGGACAGGCGGGGAGAGCACGACCTCTTCGGGTACGAGCTCAAAGTGAAGCGGACGGCGGTAGCCGATGAACTCGCGGCGGCCGCCGAATTGGTCATCGGACAAGCGGATGAAGGCATCCCAGCGGCTGTCATCAGGGGTTACGCGTACGAGCCCTCCGAGTCCTCGTCGGCCTTGGAACTCGTTCGACCCAGGGGCATGGATCTCTTCATCTGATGGCGGTTACCAAAACGTTCTTTTATCTGACGAAGTTTTACTCCTTTGCGAGTGGTTGACTTGGTTTATTGCACTAAATGCGGAGCGGAGAACGAGGACGACGCCGTGAACTGCGCGAGCTGCGGGGAGCCCCTGAAGGAGGAGATCAGATCCAGGCGCTACCGACCCGTGCGCAGGAGGAGAGACGATGATCTCTGCTTCGGGTCCGGGGGCGGGAGCAAGATTGGGATCTTCATCGGGTTGATGATCATCCTCGCGGGAGCATCGCAGCTCCTCGAAGGATCCTTCTGGTGGGCGTCGTGGGACAGACTCTGGCCGATACCCGTCATCTTGCTCGGGCTGTTCATCGTCTACAACGCGCTCACAAAGCGCTAGTTTCCACCCATTTTTTCATTACAGGGCTCATCACAGCCAGCGCATAGCCTCTCGTGGCTCCAGCGGGAGAGCCGAATCCTCGTGTACATCCAGAATATGCTGAGGCTGATGCCCATCAGACCCAGGACGCGCACGCTCGTTAGGACGAGATATACGAGGGCGAAGCCCGTCACGAGAAGGGCATTGAGGATCGTCCGAAGGACGGGAGGGCTCCCGGGGATCAAAACGCTGTAGGCTAGACCTGCTGCAACGAAGGCTAGTCCCAGGAGGCCGTACTGCGGGGGGACGGGTATACTATGAATTGCCTGGGTCACCGTGATGATTGTTGCTACAAGGGAGCCAGCTAGGAGGCCGAGGCAGCCTGCACAGATTCGTTTCTCACCGAGGCGTATCTCGTGGTTGCTGAATCCGCTGCAGTCGGAGTGGTGACCATGGATGACCCTGACGCCGAGAACGTCGGTGAATCTCGAGGGGGAGAGGTCGCCGGACACTTGGATCTCGGGGGAACACCTTCGGGGGAAGAGGGTGGCGACTGCCCCCGAGGCGCATAATGCGACGAAGATGATGAGGTGGGCGGGATCTTGTTGTGGGACTGGGGACAGGCGATTCTCTAGGGCATTGAGGACTAGGATCATCCCGACAGCTGATATGACGAGTTCAGGAAGGGGCAGACCGTCAAACCTCTCCCTCATATGAGGCCCCTGAGCTGCCGGAGGAGCTGCTGGCTCGCCATGTAGCGGTAGGTCTTCCGCTTGAACCGGTTGGAGGACATTACGCCGCGTATCTGCCGGGGCAGTTTACCGAAGAAGCCTCTGTAGCACAAGAAGAGCTCCTCCTGAACCTCCCGAGTCGTCAACGACTCGGTGGGCATAACGGCATGGATCATGTCGTAGTTGGCCCAGTTCCTGTCCTCTATCCAGCCCTTCGCATCGGCCTCCTCGTATAGGGGGGTACCGGGGAAGGGCGTGAGGATCATGTGGATAGCGAGGTCTGGGTCGAGGTCCTCGACGTATCGCCGGAGACCTGCGATCGACTCGTGGGTGTCCTTGCGGTTCCCGATTATCAGGGTGGCCTGGGCGAAGATGTCGTTTTCCTTGAGGATTTTGACGGCTTCGTGGGCTTGGCTGGGATTGGTGCCTTTACCGTAGTTGGCGAGGGCTTCGGGGTCCCCGCTCTCGACTCCTAGTAGGACCCACTGGTTGCCGGACTTTCTCATCTCGGGGATAGTCTCGCTGTTTCTTGCGACGTCGTCGACCCTTGCCTGGACGAACCAGTAGAGCTGATCCCCCAGGTTGCGCTGGTTGAGCTCGTCGAACATCTCTTTGGAGCGGGGGCCGAAGGCGAAGTTGTCATCGGTGAGCCACACGAACTCTGCATCGAACCGCTCCCTCACGTACTCCATCTCCTGGGCGATGCGTTTACCGGACTTAGCCCTCCATCTGCGCCCCCAGAAGTGGCACTGGCTGCAGAAACTGCAGTCGTGGGTACACCCTCTGCTCCCTTCTATGATGACGTAGCGCATGTCCCCGGCCATCATCTTGAAGTGATATCGGTCGAGGTTCCGTTCGACGAAGTGGTAGCCGGGCATGGGTAAAGAGTCGAGATCAGGGAGCAATGGTCTGTCGGTGTTCGAGACGACCTTGTCCTCATGCCTGTATGTGAGGCCGAGGATGTCTGTGAACTTCCTGCCTTCATCGAGAGCGTCAACGACTTCTACGAGAGTCACCTCCCCTTCGCCCCGGGCTATCGCGTCGATAGCGGGATATTGATGTAGGCTTGGCTCTGCGAGTGCGGTGAAGTGCTGGCCACCGGTTATCGTGAAGACATCGGGAGCGATCTTCTTTGCGAGGTCGAGGGTCCTTATGACGGTGTATGCGTTACACGTGGATAGGCTGCTGACCGCGACGATGCGCTTCCCCAAGTCGCCCCAGTCGAGGCGCTCGGCCTGGCAATCAAGGACCGTGATCTCGTCTTTGGGGCGTTTAGCCTCGAGGTAGGCTGCGAGTTGTAGAGCGGCGGTGGGGGGCGGGAGGTATTCGCCCATGACGAACCAGAAGTCCTTGGGGGGCTCGATGAATAATACCCTCATCTCTTGTAGGTTTAAACTGCGGTTGTATATGGCTGTAGTCCCGGTGTGACCCTCCAATCATGGTGGTTTTAGGATGAAAAATCCGATGGGCTCTAAACCAGGCTGGGGAGCAGAGCTATGAGGGTGATGAGCCCCAGTGAGATGCATATCTTCCAGAATTCTGTCCTCCGGGCCAGCTTGATGAGGAGGTCTATGGACAGGAGGGCCGTGATGAACGACGTCGCCAGCGCCGTGAGGAGGCCGGCGTCTATGGGGGGGATCCCCTCGGTGAGGGCCAGGCCGGCGGCCGCTGCGAATGATGTGGGGATGCTCATGAGGAAGGAGATCCGGAAGGCCTCTTTCCCCGGGAACCCCTTCACGAGGAGCGCCGTGGTGGTCACCCCGGAGCGGGACAGCCCGGGTATCGCGGAGAGACCCTGGAGGGCCCCCATCGTGAGACCGTCGATGGTGGTAAGCCCCTGCCTGGGCTCCGCGTCGAGGCCCTCCCTGCCTTTCTGCATCAACCCTGTGGCCAGCAAGGCCACCCCCGTCAGCCCGAGGAGAGCCTCCCCGTAGAAGCTGGCGAGTCCGATGAACGTGAAGAGGGGGAACCCCACCACCCCGGTTATTATCGTCGCCAGGACCAGGAATCGGAGGAGGGCACGGTCTTCCTCGGTTCTCCGCATCAGGATTCCGACTATCTCCTCCCGGAAATAGACGAGTGCGGCTAGCCCCGTTCCGATGTGGAGGTAGACCGAGAGGCTGAGGGCGTCCCCCGGCTCGAGGCCCAGGAAGGCGATGGCCAGCAGGACCAGGTTGCCCTGGCTCGAGACGGGGAGCCACTCCAGGACTCCCTGCAGCAGGCCCATCACGAGGCCTTTGATCGGGTCCACGGGTCATCTCTGGAAGTCCTTGGGTTAAAACTCCATCGGGGCCACTTTCACCCGCCTCTCCCCTCTATCGGAAGCTACGTTCCTCTTATATGAGGCGGAGCCGACTCAGCGCCCGAGGAGAGAAAGATTGGCCGAGGTACTTGAGCCTGGAATGTTGAAGGGTGTAGCCAGCACGACGGTGAAGAAGCTCCTGAAGGCGGGGTTCACCACCGTAGAGGCCGTCGCCCACACTCCGGCAAGGGAGATAGCCGACCTCGCGGGGATGGGAAGCGACACCGCCGTGAAGGTCTGCCGCCTCGCCCGGATGCACGTGGACCCGGGCTTCGTCCCGGCCCTCGAGGTCCTGGAGATGCGCCAGCACATGGTCAAGTGCACCACCGGCTCCCAGCAGCTCGACAGGATCCTGGGAGGGGGCGTCGAGACCGGCGCCATCACCGAGCTCATCGGGGAGTTCGGCTCCGGGAAGACCCAGATCTGCTTCACCCTCGCCGTCACCGCCCAGCAGCCCGTCGAGGAGGGAGGATACGGGGGCAACGTCTGCGTCATCGACACCGAGGG
>Ga0255055_10003711_pt1 | contig 10221 bp, 8 predicted proteins | sample JV7_2_27_MG_FD_188633 | JGI IMG/M metagenome (GOLD analysis project Ga0255055, IMG submission 188633) | Seawater microbial communities from Jervis Inlet, British Columbia, Canada - JV7_2_27 | ecosystem: Environmental > Aquatic > Marine > Inlet | place: Canada: British Columbia | collected... | reverse complement strand
TGAGTAGGCAGATGTTCGCGGATGTGTTTGAACGGCTGAGCACGTGGCAGGAACAATTCCCGAATCGTCCCGACCTCGCGATCAACATCAACTTATCGCCGAAGTACTTGCTCCACCCCGACCTTCAGGGCGATCTGGGGAAGCTTCTACGCAAGACGGGCAGCGATGCCTCGCGGATTCATCTGGAAATCACAGAATCGTCTTTCATCGATAATCCACAGACCGTCGTAAAGATCTTGAAGGACTTGAAGAACTGGGGGTTCCGAATCGCTCTTGACGATTTTGGCACCGGGTACTCCTCTCTCTCCATGCTTCACTCCCTTCCATTCGACATCCTCAAGATCGACCGCGAGTTCGTGTCGAAACTCGGTGAAGACGAAGATGTCCGCAAGATCGTCGAGACCCTCGTGAGTCTGGCGCGCAAGCTCGACCTCGACATCGTCGCTGAGGGTATCGAAACGGAACAGCAGCGTCAGGAGCTCCTTTCGATGCGCTGCAAGTACGGACAAGGCCACCTACTCGGGCGTCCGATGACCGTCGAGGCGGCCGAAGAATTGATCCGCTCCAGCAGCGCCGGTCGCCGCAAGCCCAAGACCGTGGCCGTGTGACCGGCGCACCGGCTTGCATTTTGGATGGCGGGTTTGGCTCCCGTCTTGCGCGCACACAAAACGCCATTGGACCGGGCGAACCTAACTCAACCGATTGAGAAACAGCAAGTTAGCGCGATGGCCCTCCGGGTTGACATAATGAGAGGAGAGATCCAATCGTCGTCGTTGGAGTCGTGTCCTTCAGGGCAGTTCCCTTTCGGTGGTCGGCTTCAGCACCCCAAATAGACCGTCCGAGAGAGCGCTCTTATGTCCATACCGAGAGCGTTTTTCGCTTTACGGAACAGGAAGGGTCCGTCGGAGGCGAGATCCGAAGGGCTCCTGACCGAACTGGTGACTAAGGGGGTGCGTCATGCGTTACCTATATTGCGTTGTAACCACAGCTCTGCTCCTCATACCGGCAGACCTATCCAAAGCACAATCGCTCCTTAACGGCGATTTCGAGGGCAACGACTCGAGCGGCTGCGATTGGAACCTGCCAAACGATACGTACAACCAAAAGATGGAGAGCTCAACCGCATTTCTCGGTGCATTTGGCGGCGTGGGAGAGATCGACATCATGGAAGGGGACTGCGGGTATTCGAGCCCGCCACAAAGCGGCACGACCAAGATCGCGATCGCCACGGACAACAACGACCCGTCAAGAGTGGATGCCATTTCCCTGGAGTTGAGCTCACCACTGGTACCCGGCGTCGGGTATGAGTTGTGCTTTTATGGCGAGGCTAACAACGAAAACGTTCCCGGCGGATCGATCTCAACCGTACAAATCGGGCAGTCACACAGCCCAACATCGTTCGGTACATTGATCTTCGAGGCGACGCCCTCACTGCACGGTTGGAGGCAGTTCTGCGACTCATTTTTCGCCACGGAAGCCTCCACATACATTACCGTCAAGAACACGGAGGGAATGCTGGGCTGGAATCACCTGGACAACTTCACCCTGGAACTAGGCCAGCCCTGTGCGAGTGACGCTGCGTGCGCCGACTGGGACAGCTGCACGGTAGACACTTGTGTGTTCTTCATCTGCGAGCACACTCTCCGCGACGCCGACGGGGACAGCGTCTGTGACTCTAGGGACAGTTGCCCGTTCTTTTTCAACCCGGCACAGGAGGAAATAGGCATCACGATGGCCGGTGGCAGGCCGTACTGCATCGGGGATCCAGAAGCCACTTGCCTCAAGGATGCGGACTGCTCCTCGTTCAGTTGTCAAAAGGCCGCCTTCGACTGGGGGACGCCGGGGCCGTACCACTACGGCGTAGGTTCCTTCGCCGTGTCATCGGACATTGACTTCGTCCCGGGTGTCGCATCGGGCTCCGGCGATGACTCGATGTACCTGCATCCTCAGGATCCGCCTCCCGGCATCGGGCATTGGGTCAGGCTTTGCGGTCTTTCGGGAAAAGCGTCGCCCCAGGGAGGTTGGGGTATTCAACAACAGAGGACTCCCCTGATCTTTAGATCACGGACCCCGTAGCGCAGCTGAGCTTCGCCAGCAAGAATCGGCGAGGCGGTCAGGACCTGGACGGATGTCTGCGCTTCATTCCGGTGCACTACAACTCAGCCGCAACACAGTAAGCGGGCCATCATAAATTCCAGAAAAGACAGGAGGTTCTGCTCGCGAGACGACGGTCCTGATGTCGGTGGACTACTTCACCGTGACGGAGAATTCTTCGCTCATGGGAATTCTCACGTCGTATTCGCACGAAACGTCCGGGTCGGGTTCGGTGAGTTCACACCGAGGCTTGACCAGCTGGCCGCTGTTCACCGCGTTGCCCACGATGGGACCGAGGGCCTCGAATGTCCGCATCCGATTGGCGAGTTACTCTTTCACCATCGTCTCCTGTTAAGGCAACGAGCTGGTCGACGCATCAGTTCACCTCGGATCAGAAGAACCACCGGAAACCGACTTCGAAGGTCGACTCGCGGTCTGTGGCCTCCGAGTTGTCAATACCCCAACCGGGTTTGATGTAACCGATTCTGCCCGGCGCAAACACCTTGCCGAGCTCAACACCGATCCACAGGGAGGAATCTTTTGTTTCGAAATCGTAGACTGGCTGAAACTCAGGCATGACGAAGATACCACCCCACCAGCGGCCGGGTTTCGTCAGGGGCTGCATGTAGAACCATCGTCCGACGTATCGCGACGTATCCGGTGTCATGTCCGTCTTGTAAACGTCGAAGTAGTAAAGGTTCAGCATGGCGAAGAACCCATAGACTGGTGTGTCGACCACAAGCGCCACGATCGGGGCGAACAACAAGGCATTGCCTGATAACCCATCATCGGTGGTTCCCGTAGGAAGAACCATATCCGTGCCGAACAACACCGAACCGCTCTTCTTCCCTCCCTTACCGTAGTGAAAATCCAGGGCTCTCGGCCTGTACAGAAACTTGAGACTCACGTCTCCCACACCAATCGCGTCACTGCCCGCCGGGGATCCAGGAATGTCGCTGAAGTCACGGTACTGGGCGAGCGGCAGTTCGTAGAACATGCCTACCACAGGGCTGAAGGCCATGGTGCCAAACGCCGTCAGGTCTTGCTGTGTCAGTCCGTTGTCCAATTCCGTTTGGCGATAAAAGGGCATCCACTTGTTAGCGAATACGCGAGGGTCGTTTCCGGTCGCATCTGCCTCGGTGGCCTGACTCACTTTCTCTTCTTTTGCCGCCTTTTTTGTTTCCTTGAATCTCTCTATCTCGTCTTCAGATACGCCCTGCTCTTCTTCAGATGCGTCCTGGGCGAATGACGTGCCCGAGAACGCCAACGCCACGACCAGGGGTAATACACACCTGCCGATCCAAGACTGTGTGAGTGCTGGTTTCTTCATGATCCCTCCTGTTTCTGGGAACCAGACGGCATGGAACAGCCCACATCTCCGCTTGGCTAGTGCCCGCTTCGCAACTTTTTCGAGTTTTCCGAAGCTCGATTCCATGAGTAGACAAACTGCAGACGAAGAACGCTGTTATCCAGATCGTCGTCGCCAAACAAATTGGAACTGTAGCCAGCCCGTATGGTCACGTTCTCGGTCACTTGAGAATTCAAGGTAAAGCCAAGATTCCCGATGTCGAGTTCTTGACCCACTTGAACATCGTCGATTTCTGACTCGAATCCGCTGCGATAAAGCAGGTCCAGGGAACCGAAGAAGTTGCGAGTGAAGTCATGGGTCAGATGCGCTTCGAATTGCCACAGCGGATCGTTGTTCAGTTTCTGACCTACAAAATCGTCGTTCTCGGCGAACACCCAAACGGAGGGGATCAACTCGAGACTGGACATGTAGCCGCGGCTGAACACCCCGAAGTGATACGTGACGGGCAGGGCGAAGCGGCCATACCAGCGATTCAGACCCATGTTGACCACTTTGTCGCCGTCGTATTGACCGATGGGTATCGCCAGCATCACCGCGGCGTCGATGGTCCAGGTCGGTTCGTAGTTCAACAGATCGACGGTACTCTTGAGCCGCGGAGTTCCGAAAAGATTGATGTCAAGCTGTACACTGGGGTCAGCGTATCCGGAGGCTGATTGGCTCAACGCGCCGGGTCCGACACCCGGAGGCAGAAACTCGGGCGGCGCGAGACTCGTGTCGATATCGGCGTCGACACTGCCGCCGGCGAGATTAAAGGAAAACACCGACGGCCGCTTGCCCAATGTCATGTGGCGGGCCCAGTTGGCAATAAAGACGTTGGCTTCGCTGTCCGCGTTCGGGTAGATGAAGAGGGCTGGATCGAACTGCTGGGCGCCGGAGGCTTGCATATTCAGGTTCAAGTACTGGAAGGACACCACGTTAGTGCCGGCCCGCCCCTTCCAGTAGGCGCGTGCACCATCGTCTGTGGCAAGGACAGTTCCACCAAACGAGCAGATGATGGCCAGAGTGGCAAAGGAGGCCAACAAGCGCGTATGTCTGTTTCTTGTGTCCATGACGAGCCCCCCCTATTTGCCCATGAGTTCTAGGAGTTTTTCGTAGGGAATTGCTTCCAATCCGCGGAGGGGCGGGTAGTCGTCAGACTCCGGTACCGGATCGGGAAGCCCTTTTCTGGCTCTTTCAAAGGGTGATCTGTCTCCAATGATCACCCCGTTCATGGCGACGTACTCATCCCACAAAGCGACAAGCGCCTTCGTTTTCTCGGGAAACTTGCCGGACAGGTCGTACTGCTCCCCCGGATCCTCGGCAAGGTTGAATAGCTGCCAGTCCCAGGTACCTATGGGTTGATGAAGCCAGCTGATCTTCCAGTCCCCCTGACGAATGGCTCTGTTACCGAACAACTCCCAGCCCAGCCAGTCATCCGCGCTTCGAGGTGATTGGGTTTTGCCATCAAGCATGCTCATCCAAGACTTGCCCTGCATCGGGGCCACTTCGCGTCCGTTGTGGGTAGAGGGATGTTGAACGCCGGCCAGCTCCAGCAGAGTCGGGGCAATGTCCATGACATGGAGGATGGCCTGTTTGTTCAATTCGCCGGCGCCCTTTACGCCAGGGCCGCTGACGATCAGCGGGGAGCGAATGCCGCCTTCCGCAGTCCACCCCTTGTAGATGCGGAACGGTGCCATGGAGACCTGTGCCCAGAGCGGCCCGTACTCGGTGTACGTGCCTTTGCGTCCGAGGGAATTGTGCCCATCCTCGGCAAAGTTGTTCATGGCATGGAGAAATCCCAAGGTGCCCAGTTGCCCTGCCACCATTCCTCTCAGGTCGTTTCCTTCGGCCCCGTTGTCGGAGATGAAGATCACGACCGTGTTGTCGTACTCGCCGATCTCTCTGAGATAATCGAAGACCCGTCCGATCTGGTCGTCCATGTATTCGACCATCGCGGCGTAAAGCTCCATCTTCCGCCCCTGAATCACTCGCGCCGCGGGCGCGAATGTCGTCGACCTCGGCAGGAAATACAGGCGGTCAGCTGTGTTGACGCCTTCCGCGACGATGCCCTGTTCGCGCATGCGCGTGAGGCGCTGGTTGCGGATCCCATCCCAGCCCTCGTCGTAGCGGTTCTTGTAACGGCGCAGCCAGGCATCCGGCACATGCAGCGGGCCGTGGGGGGCCGTAAATGCCATGTAGGCAAAGAAGGGCTTGCCATCCTGGCGGCCCTCTTCAATGAACTGGATGGTCTTGTCAGTGTAGGCTTGCGTGGAGTAGAAGTCTTTGGGCAGTTTCTCGACAGGGCGCCCGTCTTCCGTGTACGGGGCCTTCGGTATCTGCCATTCAAGGTTCCAGCGGTCGTTGAAGTGGCTCGCCCCGCCGACAAGCAACGAAAAATCGCGCTCGAAACCGCGGGCGTGCGGAATCTGGTCCGGTTTAAGACCCAGATGCCACTTCCCAGCCATGTACGTGTGATAGCCGTGGTCGCGCAGCAGCGAGGCAACCGTGACCACACGCTCGTTGAGCACGCCCTCATAGCCGGGTTGTCCCATCTGGTTAGGAGCATTGAGTTCGCCCATGTTTCCCAGGCCGGCAACGTGGTTGTCCGTTCCGCTGAGCAGCATGGACCGGCTGACCGAACACGTTGGAGACACGTAGAAGTTGGTGTAGCGCATGCCCTGCTGGGCTAGCTGGTCGAGTACCGGTGTGTTGATCTCGCCTCCGTAACTTCCCAGGTCCGAGTAACCCAGATCATCGGCAACGATCAGGAGAAAATTGGGCCTCTTGTCCCGTTGCTCGGTTTGCGGTGGATCCTCCGCGTATGCCCGCGTCGCAGCGAGAGTCATCGTCAGCGCGAGGATCGCTGCAAGCGCAGGTAGGACGGAAAAACCGTTTCCCCTTGATCTCATCATCTGCCCCCTTCTTCAGGATGCGCGCGGGTGCGCTCCCGCTAATGACTGCCTCTCCTGTAACGCGCGCTGAAGCACTCGTCCACTCACTCCGCGGATGGTTGGTCGTCCAGCAGGAGACGGATGAACGGGGATACGCCCCGCAACTTCCGCCCCGCACGAACCAGTTCTCGGATAGCCTCGATCCCCTCGGAATCGGCTGATCGAAGGCTGGTCAGGTCCACCTCGAGCTCTCCCTCAATCGCTCGGCAAGCCCTCAGAAACTCGCGTACCTCCTCGCCCTCGAGACGACCGGCAACAAAAACGACGGTCTTTGAGTCGCGGGTAGCCGCGTCAATACGAAGGACCATGCGACTCTCCTTAGGCAATGACGGAGCCAACTTTCGGCGGAAAACAGATCCCCCCATGTAACTCGTTCATTAGAAGCTAGTTATCCACGATATCCGTGCGATATACGGGGATCGGTCTGGCTGGTATGGACGATATGTCCTCCAGCTCAGACCGTTATTTCGACCTTTACGGTTGATATTTCGGCCCCGCATGGTCTAGGCTGCCGCCAGAGTCAGAACATGGCGAAGTCAACGGCAAAACTCGACGAGGCTCCGATTTTCTACGGCTTCGTACACGATCTCGCGACGCGGCTCGTCGGTGCCCAGGGCTCGCAGACCGACGAGGTAATTGATGACTGCTTGGCGCGGATTGGAAAGTACTTCGCTGTGAACCAAGTCGGGTTGGGTCAGATCACAAAGTCGGGCGAGATCATGCCAGCGCTGCGCGCGTGGAGCGATCGCCCAAGCCGCACATTCTTGAAGGCCGATCCTCCCGGGGCGGAAATGGTTGCTCACTTCTGCCGCGAAGGCTCGCTGGTTTGGAATCGACTGAAGGATCTCGATGAATTGCCTCAGTTTCGGGAACATCTGCGGCAAGTGGGCGCGATGTCAGGGGCCTTCTGGTTGCACAGTGACCTCGGATCTCACGTCGAGGGGTTAGCAATGTCTCGGCAGAGCCCCAAGGTCTGGCCGGAAGACACGGCCGAGCGCCTCGGTCTCGTCGGCAATGTTCTCTTCAACGCTTTGTACCGTCGGCGAGCGGAGGTGGAGTCGGAGCGATTGCGACGGTTCGAACAAGTTGTCAGCGGCATCGCTTCGAAGTTTGTCCACATGCGCGCCGAGCGCCTGGATGAGGAAATTCAAGAGGCTCTGGGTCAGGTTAGCGTGTGTGTTGACGCTGATTTGAGCACCCTCGTCCAGTGGAGTGATTCGGGGAAGTCGACACTGGTGGTTAGCCACGAGTGGGACGCGGAATCCATCGGCGGACCCTACTTCCGCGGTGCCGATGTTTCCGACGCTTATCCCTGGGCGGTCGCTCGCATGAGGCAGGCAGAACCTCTCCTCATCTCCAAGCTAGATGACTTTCCTCCCGAAGCGACGGCCGAGCGGGCGATCTGTGAGCAGATCGGCATCCAGTCGGTTGTATGGGCGCCTTTCGCCGCCGCGCATGGCCTCCAGGGCTACATTGTGGTGAGCACGGTCAATCGTCCGGGACCGTGGCTCGCGGGCGTCATGTCACGGCTTGGCCTGGTGGGAAACGTCCTCGCCAGTGCCATCGAACGGCGACACGCGGATCTGGACTTGCAGCAAGCCTACGGCCAAATCCGGACACTCAAGGACCGCCTCGAAGCTGAGAACGTAACGTTGCGGGAGCAGGTCACGTCCTCATTCACGGACGACGATGTCATCGGCAAGAGCCACGCGTTTCGAACCATTCTCCATCAGGTGGAGCAGGTGGCAAGTACAGACTCCACCGTACTCCTACTGGGCGAGACCGGAACCGGCAAGGGTCTCATCGCCCGCAGGATCCACCAGCGGAGCGGGCGCAAGGACCACCCAATGGTCACCGTGAACTGCGCAGCGCTTCCCGCGGCACTGATCGAGAGCGAGCTGTTCGGGCATGAGAAGGGCGCCTTCACCGGCGCGGTAGACCGGAAAATCGGCCGCTTCGAACTCGCGGACGATGCGACGATCTTTCTCGACGAGATCGGCGATCTGCCCCTCGAACTCCAATCCAAGCTGCTCCGAGTTCTGCAGGATCACGAATTCGAGCGGCTGGGATCATCGAAGACGAAGACCACGGACACGCGGGTCATCGCGGCGACTAATCGGGACCTCGACACGTTGATCGCGAAGGATGCGTTCCGGCGAGATTTGTATTACCGATTGGGCGTCTTCCCGATCCGGATTCCGCCGCTTCGCGAACGTCGCGATGACATCCCCCTACTCGTCTGGTACTTCATCACGAATCTACAGAGCCGGCTCGGGAAGACATTCGACACAGTCCCCACACGGGTGATGAATGCCCTGATCTCAAATGATTGGCCGGGTAATGTACGGGAGCTTCAGAATACCGTCGAGCGGGCGATGATCCTCTCGGCGGGCCCCCGGCTCGAGCTTGAGAGCGTCTTGCCGGCGGGCCGGACCCGCAGGACATCACCGGCACATACACCCGATGCGCCGGCCGCAGGACTCGAAGATGTCGAGCGCGCGCACATCGTAAGTGTGCTGGAGGAGTGCGCATGGAGAGTCCGCGGAAAAGACGGCGCGGCCGAACGCCTCCGACTCAATCGATCGACGCTGCAATCAAGAATGAAGAAGCTCGGGATCAGGCGGCCGACGGCGTGAGGTACCGGGGTTGATGCCGGCTGAGGCGAGGGCCCGCCAACGCTTCCGGTATTCTTGTTTCCACCCTCCGCGAGTGGCCGGAATCCTCGGTCTTCAGCGCCATGATTTCCCCGCACCGCAGACCCGCCTCGCCGCCCAGGAGGACGACGAAGTGCGTGTTCGCGTCGACGCTGCTGGTGTCGGTTGATCCAGCCGGCAAGCATCTGCGCGACAAGCTGCCCAGGGGAACACCACGATTTCAAATAGGCAGGTTCCAGAAAAATCTGAGGCCCCGGACATGACCGGTCAAGGCGGCGCGTTCGATTCAGCGCCGCCCGTCAATATTCCAAGTAGAACGCCCAGATGCCTCGAGAGGCAATGGGGAATAGCGCTACAATCCCGACCGACCCCGCGGTCCACCCTCCGCGGCGGCGCTAGGGGTGAGGAATGAACGACGACAAGAACCAACCGGCCGAGCTGCTCGCCGACGAGTTGGAGAACTTCCGCGACATCGCCGGCTTCCTCAAGCCGTCACCGGGCGAGATTCCGCGCATCGACGGTATCGACATTGCCGGCTTCTCGATGCCGCTGCGCGAGATCATTGGCGGCGACCACCTGATCTACATCGACTTTAACCGCCGCTACAACCTGGAGCGTCGTCTGATCCGCGCCCGGGCCAAGGGCCGGATCGAGGTCGCGGAGAAGCTGGAACAGCTCAAGCACCGCGTCGGGATCCTCGTCGCCGACGTCTCCGGTCATCGCATGACCGACGCGCTGATCGCGGCGATGCTGCATCAGGCGTTTCTCCTGGGCGCCTATTACGAGCTCGACCGCAACGGCGAAATCACCACGCGGATCTTCGAGCACCTCAACACTCGCTTCTACCGCACCACCGCCGTCAACAAGTACTTCACGATGATCTACGGTGAGATCAGCTCGGAAGGACGCTTCCGCTTCATCTCGGCGGGGCACCAGCCGCCGGCGATATTCTCGCGGGAGTTCCGCAAGTTCGTGCGCATCAGCCCCGACCGTCTGGTTTCCTTTGCGCCGGTCGGCATGCTGCCGCCGAAGAACGATCCCGACGATCCGGCCGAATCCGTCTTGAAAGGAAAAGACCGCTACGAGGTCAACGAGCTCAGCCTGCTGAACCGCGGCGACATCCTGCTGCTGTTCACCGACGGTTTGGCGGAGCACGACGACGACCGGTTTTTCC
>Ga0255055_10003710_pt1 | contig 10222 bp, 2 predicted proteins | sample JV7_2_27_MG_FD_188633 | JGI IMG/M metagenome (GOLD analysis project Ga0255055, IMG submission 188633) | Seawater microbial communities from Jervis Inlet, British Columbia, Canada - JV7_2_27 | ecosystem: Environmental > Aquatic > Marine > Inlet | place: Canada: British Columbia | collected... | reverse complement strand
CCTGCGTCATGTTCTTCAAAACCTAGAGAACTGTATGCTTGATCAGCTATTTTGAGTAAGAAATTCTCAACTCCTATCCTCATTCTTCCGATAAACTTTTCTGTATCAAGCTTGTGATCAGTAACTAGTGGTATAGGACCTTTATGTTGATCAAATATTGTAATTAAACCGCCTGGACACAATTTCATCTCATGCCTAATAATGTCATCATCAGTTATAGTTTCCATTATTTCATCGATTGGTTTTCCTCGTGTAACCCTATATACTATAAACGAAACAATGGCAATGAAAACCACACTTCCGATAATTATTATGTAAAGTAATCTTGTTGGAAATCCAGGTGTTCTAAGAGTAAGTATTCTTTCTTCCAGCTCTTGATAAATGGCATCTGTGAATGTACCACCTTCATATGTTGCAGCTACCATTATATAATCGATGTCTTCAGTCATTCGGAAAATCATTGTATAGTATCCATTTGGATCTGTTGTAACGTTGTAAATTTGAACACTTGTGTAGTTCGTTGGTATTAGAGCATTAATATTTTCAGAATCTGTAATATTGAAAATATAAATGAAAATCTGGATGTCAGTAAAGCCAATACCCGTACTATTTTCATAGCTAAGAAAAGCTGTTATTACTAAATCTGTATTTTCCAAAACAGTAGAGTTAGAAATCTGAATATCTAGTAAAACAGCGAGTGGAAGAACTTCAATCTCCAGTGTAAAGTTTTCATCTGTATAATCATAATGGAAAATACTCTCTGCAAAGATATCTAGAGTATGATTTCCTTTGATAATATCATGTGTTGAATAATTAAACCAGAAAATAGAAGCATTTGTTATCTCATAGAAAATTGGTACTATTACTCCATTGACTTCTATGATTTCAATAATTTGATTATCTCCAATGTGATCTTTAAGGTTTAGAGCAATAGTAATATTAGTATCGTACTCAACTGCCAGATTACTGTATTCCGCTACAATTGAAAGTTCCCCTCTTCGTTTGTCGATAACGAGATCAACAAAGAGTCTTTGTTCTCCTCCTCCTGGAACAAAGAAAACAAAATCAAGTGTAGTTACCATGCTATCAGTAATATTCGTCGCCCCTATGAAACAAATGTAGGTAGTATTATCTAATTTTGATATACTAGTATTTAGGAAAAATACATTGTTTTCTACTCTGGAATCTAATCCAATAATTTCTGTTTTATTAACAGCATCTGTGATATTTACTATAAAAGAAAATGATTCATCATATAACAGATGTAATAAGTAAGTTGTCTCATTTACCCATTCTGTACTGATCGGATCAATAAAATCAATCTCAATGTCATTAATACTAAATATGTAGGTTGCACTTGCATAATTCTTTGATTCACTAATAACATCATCATAAAGATCAATGGTTAAAGTATAATCGCCATCTTCCCAAGGTACATAGAAAGTCCAATTATTAGCACTAGTGAGAGGAGTATTTCCTTCATCCCCCGTAAACTCATAATAAAACAAATATAAATCATCATTTGATGCATTGTTATACCATATTGGAGTGTTACCAGTTACCCAATGGTTCTCTCCAATTACGGCAGAAATCCATATCTCATCATAGTAGTATAAGTCAATAGCAGGAGCTTCTATATCGACAATGAATACAAAAGTGAATGAAGCATTATTTCCAAGATAATCTTCTACAATTAATGTTAAAGTAGCGTTATCATTATGATTATACCAAGGAAGAATTTTTGTGCTAAAATCAAATGAATCAGAAATATTCCAAAATCCTGGAAGTATATCCCAGTTATATCTCACTTCTTTGATTGTATTAGGATTCGCATCATCAGTGATAAATTCAAAAATTGTATCAAAGTTTATCTTTGAATTATTTAGTGGTTGCGTAATGCTTCCTACGATTGAGATATTAGGCGCTATACTGTCAATGAAAAACGAAAGAGTCACAGTACCAGTATTTGATAAGGAATCTTGTGCTCTAATATATAATGTTCCCCACGAATCGGTTTCAGAGAGTACAAAACTATCTGTGAAAGATATGTAAATACCAGGACCCCATCTGTATTGTGTTATTACAGTTGAATCATCATCCGTTATGGTGACTATGACCAATGCATCTGCAGGGACATAATTCGTTCCACTTAAATTAATCATATCAGGAATATTAACTTCAATAATTGGTGCTGTGGTATCTACGATGAAGGTTATATATTTAATATCGTAATTACCAGCGAGATCATAGACATAGAGATAGAATTCATGAACCCCATCCTCGTAAAGTATCAAACTTAATTCGAATGGATTGAATAATGATCGATTTGTTTTTCCGTCTACAGAAATCAGTACAATTAAATCAGAAATAGAGGTATAATTGTCTGTGATATTGAAAAGGAAATCAGTATATTTCGTAAATCTAGTGTTATTATATATTGAGATATCATTGTCAATTACTGGTGCTTCTTGGTCAACAGTGAAAATGAAGTAAAAAACAAAGAGATAATCAGTTTTATTAAACGATATTATATTGAGATTGTGTATTCCAGGAGTATTTGGAAGAGCATCTGTACCATCAAGAGTCAACTGAGAAGATATTAGTGTTCCATCTTTTATTATGCCACCATCCCATTGATATTTAATAGTTCCATTGGTTTCTTTAGCGTTTACAACAACTATCTCTCCGCCTAGATAGTAAGAATCATTTCTCAATTCTGCGAGTTCAACAAGAAAAACAGCATCATCTGTAAGGAATCGATACATCACATCAGTTTGATGAGCATAGTTATCAATTGCCGTAATGTATAAGTTATGATAATAATTGCCAGTTGGTAACAAAGCTTGGTAGATATTTCCTTGAGCTGGACTCCACGGGACATCTCCTTCTGAATCCCAATGATATGAAACTGATAGTAAACCCGTACTATCCGTGATTTCTACTTCAATCACTTTTCCTGGTGCATGCGTTGAACCATTTATTACGTTATATAGAATAATTAAGGGTGAATCAGAATCAAACGTAAAAATATAGAAGTAACTTTCACTCGTATAGAAGTCTGTAGTTCTAATAGTAAGATTATGAGTTCCTTCTAAAGAGGGGGTTGTTAAATCGAAAGGAGATATTAGGGGAAACTCTGTTCCATTCAGATCCCATTCATATGTTACTGTATCAACATAATATGTTGCGAAATCAAGTTCAGATCCCCCAATGATTGTTGATCCATTTAGAGGATTTTCAAGTACTACATTAGTAACTGAAGCATCATAACCAAATCTGTAATAATCAACTTTTGTATTATTATAAACAGGATCACTTGCTTTTATTTCCAAATCATGCCATCCATGAGATGTAGGTATTGATTCTTGGGTTTCATCATTAAAGTTATTCCAATTACCTCCATCCCAACGAAATGAACTTATTGAACCATCAGTAACATCAATATTAACTGTCTGAGCTGTTTGATAAACTGTATTATTAGTTACTCCACTTACTGTTATATTCGGAAAGGCTTTAGATCGCATATATAGTTGCATTCCTGCCATTCTTGTACCGTTATTTATTGTGTATGAATTACTGTAAATTCCATCATTAATATTCCAAGTAAAAGAACCTCCACCATTCCAAGGATATCCATTATACTGTAAGAATGATCCTGCATCTGGGAGAGAACTGAATCTAACTATAATATCCCACCTTAAACGATATCCTGCAGGGATTGTTGTAGTAGGGATATCATCTGAGAAATATTTAAATCCCGAAGACATACTTATCGGATAAATACTAGTGCTAGTTCCAATTAGTAAAGGATTATTTGGATCTGCTGGATTGAATAGATATAAAATCGATCTATATCCTATTGATATAGGTTCAGTAAAAACTTGAGAATTATTTACTTCTAAATAAGATACCCAATGAACTTTACCGCTTATTTCATGTTCTTCAGTAAAAACAGGACTGTATATCTTAGATGGTTCGTTTGGATAACCCTGTTCTCTCAAATAAAACCAATTAGTGTCATTTGGCCATGTTAAGGGTACGGTACTTAGAGCTCTCCAATAAAGTTCTTTACCTAAAGTCGCATCATCTTTAATATCACCATAGGGAACCCATTCAACAATATTTCTTCTATTAAGGGGATCTTCATCAGCTGGATCTTCAATGAGAGTTTCACCTACTCTAGCTTCTCCATAAATGTATCCTGTTCCTCCTGGAAAGAAAGCTCTTGTTTGGTAATCACCAAGTGTTTCAGATTTCTTAATTAGATAATCGTTAATTTCATTTTCATCTATTTCTATTATATTTGAATCGTCTAATAGAGGATTATTGATTTGTCTAAGAGTTTGATTCTCAAGAGAGTCATCTATCTTATAATAAAATAATGAGTTGACTAGTAATATCATAAGACATACTACAAATATCTGGTTAGTTCTATGTTTCATTTTAATCCTCCTTTCATTTTTTGCCACCATTTTTGCTTTCTAATTTTTGAGCAGTTAACATGATAACCACAGATTTCTTTCTGATTTCTTCTATCATCACTTTAACCTGTTCTAATTCCTTCTTTGATTTCAGAGCTTTTATCAGCTCGTCTACGTCATCATACAGAAAATCCTGATAGTTGAGTAATAAAGTTCCGTATTCAGAATCCGCAAGAACAATTAAAGAGAGATTTTCAAATCCTCCTCGAGCAACTTCTTGAGGTAATTGAATTCCATGAACCCAACCAACCATTTTTTCTCCAGGGAGAATTATCGATCCAACTCGACGTCCCATGTCATGCTCTTCAAAACCTAGAGAACTATACGCTTGATCAGCAATCTTGAGGAGAAAATTCTCTACACCAATTCTCATTCTTCCCACATATCTTCCAATCTCAAGGCTATGATCCATGACTAGAGGTACAGGTCCTTTTTGTTGATCAAAGATAGATAAAACAACACCAGGAGACATAATTGAAAAGTTCAGAGCTAGTTCCTCATCTGTTATCTTTTCCATCAATTGCTCAAATGGTTTAGGTTTTACAATCTTGTAAAGAGTAAATCCAACTATAAATGCTAGAACTATAGCTCCTGCAATTATAATATACAGAATCCAAGTTTCTAATCCTGGAGGTTTAACTGATATCACAGGATCAACAGATGTAAATGCAATTGCATCGTGTAGTGGAGAACCTTCATAAATTCCTTCTATCATAACATTATCAATTTCTTCTCTCATTTGAAATGCTGCAGTAAATTGCCCTTGTGCATCAGTTGTTAGGTAAATGTATTCAATGTCATCAAAATCCTCTACTTCAAGACCAAAAACTCCATCTGTCTCATTCTTATATGTTATATAGATTATAATTGTAACCTCTTCAAATGGAATAGGAGTACCATTAACATAAGTTAACTGACCTGTAATAATGAGTTGAGTATTTTCAATAATAGAAGTTTCTGAAACTTCGATAATCAGAATTACAGTAATTGGATTAATTTCTATTGAATAGGTACTGTTTATTGCATAGAAAAAGTTGGATTCAGCTCTAATAAGCAGAGAATAATTACCCTTACCTAGATTTTCAAAATGATATGATGAAAAATTAAATTTGTAGAAAGAATCACCAAGATCAACAAAATCAAAAATCTCAGTTCCATTCACCCAAATTAATGTTATATTTTCATCTTCTCCAATATTATTCTTCAGATTAACAATTATTGTTATATTTTCTTCATAAACCACTTCATGTAAACTCTCTGGAGGTATGTTCAGACTGCCTTCTTTCTTCAAAACAACTAAATCAATGTATATTTTTTGAATATTCTGAGTATATTTCCAGAACCAAAATTCAAGAGTTGTTGTACCATTATTTGTAACATTTGTAGCCTTGATGAAAATCTCAAATGTCTCATTGGTGATTTTAATGATTTGAGCATATATATTCAATTTTGAATCTTTAAGTATTGAGTACTGTAATCCATCGATATATGTCATATTTACAGCATCTGTTATGTTAAAGGTGAAACTAACAGTATCGTTGTAAATTAAAAATGTTATATTTCGATGAGTAGAAGTAGTATGTTCAAAATCATCTGGTTGGTTAAAAGTTACAACAATATTATCTACTACGAACGTATAATTTTGCATGATTATATTTGGAAAATTTCCGACCACATTATCTCTCAGGATTACAGTCAGATTGTATATTCCATCGTTTGGTGGAACAGAGAAATTCCAAGTATCAGTTAAAATTTCTCCCAATTCAGTATCTCCATTCCAGTAATATTGAAGATCTTGTAAATCATCATTTGCTGAACTGTTATAGAGAATTTCTATTCCTCCTTGTACTATATTCGTAGCATTCAAAGGAATATAGTTACTGACCAATTCGCTCCAAACAAGTACATCCATTACAGGAGCTTCTAAGTCGACAATAAAATCAAAAGAGTAAGTCTGGTCATTACCAACCAAATCTTCAGCATAAACATACAATGTTGCTATTACTCCATGACCATATACAACATCACCATAAATAGTTTTGAGAATTTGAATAGTAAAGTCATCATCAATGGTTTCATTCCATAAACCAGGGATTATATCCCAAGAGTATTTAACTAAAATGATTGTATTATCATTATAATCTGTTGTTTCAAATTCTAAATTGGTTATCCCATTAATTTTAGTACCAGTGTCAGGATAAGATAATAAATCCACTTGGGGATTGGTCGCATCCAGTATCAATGTTTTATTGATTGTTGTTTCATGACCGAGAGAATCTATAGCCTTAACACTCAATACTGCAACATTGTCAATGGAAGGTAAGATAAAACTCCCCCCTGTAAAGAGTATATAAGCTGAATTATCCCAAGAATAGTATGAATCTATGGAAGGATCCTCATCAGTGACAACAACTTCAACTTCTGAACCTGCAGGGATAATTCCATCAACACCTACATAATTGACTAATTCAAGAATGGTTATGTTTACAGATGGGTCAGTTGTATCAACATAAAACCCTATGTAAACGATATCATAGTTACCAGCTAAATCCTCTACATATAAAACAAAATAGTGAAATCCATCTTCTAAATATAGAAGTGCTAATTCAAATGGTACATATAGAGTTTGGTTAGCTTTCCCATCTATAGATATCAAAACAATCAGGTCACCATTTGATATGTAATTATCGGAAATCGTAAATGAAAATACTTCAGTGTTCTCAAACCTACTGTTGTTATAAGTTAAAATGCTTCCACCGATAACAGGAGACTCTATATCGACAGTGAAGTTAAAGTAAATAATTTGTTGAACATCTGTAATATCAAATGTAATAATAGTAAGGTTATGAACTCCCTCATTGGATGGAAGTGCATTGGTTCCATTTAAAGAAAGAGTTGAACCATCTAATGAACCGTCCTTTATAGTGCCACTATCCCAAACGAAGAAAATAGTACCATTACTTTTATTGACATTAAGGTGTACATCTTCTCCTCCCTGATAATAAGAATTGTTGGTTAGATTAATTAATTCAACTAAAAATACATCAGAATCAGTGTAAAACTGAAATAGAGCAAAACTTTGATGATTGTAAGAATCAGATGCATAAACATAGAGATAATGATTCCCATCTGATATTGGTAAATAGGTTCTATAAATATCTCCTGAATAAGGAACCCAAGTATTATTTGGTGGAGAATCCCAGTAATATTTTACATTTAACACTCCAGTAGGATCATATATCTCTACATCAATTACTTTTTCTGGTGCATACGAAGTATCATTTAACACGTTTTCTAGCTGTATTGTAGGAGATCCTGAATCAAATGTGAAGAAGTATATGACTGATTCAGTTATGTAATAATCTGTTGTTTTTATAGTTAAATTATGATCTTCTTCAAAAAGAGGTGCATAAATATCAAATGGATCAGTAAAAGGAAACTCTGTGCCATTTTGATCCCACTCATATGTAGCTGAATCAATATAATACGTCGTAAAATTCAGAAGCGTCCCTTCGTTTATCAGAGAACCATTAGTAGGTGGTCCATGTAGTTCAACATTAGTTATAGAAGCATCATAACCAAAGGTATAATACTCGTATCTTGTATTATTATATTCTGGATCACTAGCTCTAATTTCAAGATCGTGCCACTCATGAGTAGTTGGAAGAGTTACATCAACAATATCACTGAATGGAATCCATGTGCTTCCATCCCATCGATAAGAACTATTTGATCCATCAGTTACATCAATTGTCATGTTTTGAGCAACTTGATAAACAGTATCATTAGTCGCTCCTGATAAATCAATATCAGGAAAATCGTTGGATTTCATATACAATTGCACACCTAATGTTCTGTAAGTACCTGTTAGTGTGTAAGTATTGGAATAAATCCCATCTACAATATCCCAAGTGATGGAAGCACCTGATTCAATTTGAACAGTTGTATGCCCTAAATTTGTAATGTTATCTACCATGACTTCATATGTAATTTTTAATCTGTCACCTGCAGGAATAATTTGAGGTGCAGCGATATTTGCACTTAAAGTAAAGTCTTGCCAATATTCCCCTCCTCCTGCATCAGGAATTAAATATTCTAATGAAGTAATCGAACTACTAGAATTATCTGTACTGTTAAAATGCCAGAGTGTCACTTTGTAAGTTACATCGATTAGATCATACCATGGTTGAGAATCAAAATCTCTATGAATGTTAATCAAATAATGCACTTTATCTTTAATTGTATAATTCTGATCTAAAACTGGACTAAACATTGTAGAATTGTAGAATGGGGAGTATCTAGCTACACCTAGTTTATATTGGTAATTTGATTCAAACCAATTATTAGTTCCAATATCTGTTCCCCAGCAGAATCGTTTGAAAATTGTTGCAGAAGCATCATGACCAGGAATATCATCATATTCAGCCCATTCATATCCTGGACCATCATCATCTAGTGATGAAGTCCATGTATCATAAGCAAAAAACGCTTTTGATTTGTAATCACCATCATAAGTTGCTTTTCTTATCTTTCCAGATATTTCATCATCAATATCATCAACATCATCGATAATATCAGATAGATCTTCTATTTCTTTGAAAGAATCATTTGCTGGATTATCCTCCCAATTATTTTCCAAATTATAATAAAGAATTGAGTTAAACATTAATGTAATTAATAAGATTGTAAAGATTTTTGACTGATTCTTCCCCATACTAACCAACCATACTGATTTTGAACGATTAATTTCTTTGATAGATATTCGTGAGATAGTTATCCCATTTTTGTACTAGTGCTTATTTTATAAGTACAATCTAAGTTTGTTCTAATGTAATTTAACAGTATACTTCTAATAAAGATTCTTGCACTTGCAATGACAAATAACTAATTCTTCAAAATAGATCCTGGGTTGTAGAAGATTGAACTACTTTTTCAATTTCAAATGCATGGAAGAAAGCTTTAGAGACATTTTCTTGTAATTCAGCTATACCACTTCTAGTTAAATTGGAGATTTTTGCTGATTGAACTCTGTTGTAACCAATATGATATCCAAGTTTTTCTTCAATTGTATGAATTACAAAATCCTTCCCCATTTCTATCATATTATCTGTAATAGCTGTGGATAAGGCGTAATCCAGATGAGTACCAAGAAGGATTATACTTGTAAAATCTGAAACTAGCTCGTGATCTATTGCTCTGTTCAACCAATACTCGAGGTTCTGGAAAGTTCTGATATCGGCTAAGCTATATGTTAGAATTAATGCAATTATATCGTTAATACTTCTCACGTTGAAATACATATCAATCGCATCTTCAAAAGCAAGTCCTTCTCCTACATCAGCTCTACCTTTCTGACCCGGCATAATGTATAGTTGAGAACTAATTGTTACTTTGTATTTTTCTATATTTGAATACAGAACAAAGTAATCAAATTCAAGATTTACAGATTTGGAAATATTTGAACAATCAGCATTAATAAAAGCCCCTTGTTTATAACTTGCTAAGTTAAGAGCTGTATGAGTTTTTCCTACCATCCCATCCCCGATAAATACAACACCTCCGGTGCAAATAATATCTGTTTCACGGCAAATTAGCAATTTATCAATAGGATTTTCCGAATTCATTGACCTCAACCAGCAGTGATTTGATTCCCAAATTAGAATATACATCTTTTAAAATATAAAATTATTCGTAATTGCAAAGAAAAGAAATACGAGCTTGTAAGTGCTAATAGTAGGTTT
>Ga0255055_10003709_pt1 | contig 10222 bp, 9 predicted proteins | sample JV7_2_27_MG_FD_188633 | JGI IMG/M metagenome (GOLD analysis project Ga0255055, IMG submission 188633) | Seawater microbial communities from Jervis Inlet, British Columbia, Canada - JV7_2_27 | ecosystem: Environmental > Aquatic > Marine > Inlet | place: Canada: British Columbia | collected... | reverse complement strand
ATTGTAAAAAAAATAAAAATTAATTGACAGAATCATCAAATTTTATTTAAATTATCTAAATTTCTGGATGTTATGGATTATGAACATCGATAAAAACAACCTTGCCATTATCAAACATCTGCGCAACGGAAGAAAATCCTACAAAAAAATCGCACAGGATCTTTCCGTGTCTGAAAACACGGTCCGAACACGCGTCCAAAAGCTAATTGATAAAGGTGTTTTGGACATTAGCGGTCTGGTAAACCCGGAAACCATCAACGGGCATCGCATGGTGATAGTGGGGGTTAAGCTTCAAAGTATGGATCTGGTAAATAAAGGTAAAGAATTCAGCGATCTGAGAGGCGTGGTTTCGGTCAGCGTCGTCACAGGCCGTTTCGACCTGATTCTGATCGTCCTGTTAAAATCCGGATTCGGTTTGCTGGAATTTTATACCGAAGAAGTCTCTAAAATAAAAGATGTTCAATCAGTGGAAACTTTTGTGGTGTACAAAAGTTACAATTTGAAAGTCCCGTACGTACTGGATTAGTACCTTAGAAATTATTTTTTTGCATTTTGTGGCAAAACATTTGCGCCACCAAGACACAAAGACGCAAAGATAAATATTAACCAAAGGTTTCACTTTGTGTCTTGGTGCCTTTGTGGCAATTTGTTCCGGTTTATCCGGGTTAGGTGTTTAAGAATGAAATTTTCTCTTTTTACAGCAAAATAAAAAAAACCAATCACGAAAACACGAAATAAGCTCGAAGGCTGGGATGCAATCAAGAGCTCGTAGCTCATAGCTGTTAGCTTTTACTATGAGCCATGAGCTATCAGCTGTGAGCTAATATTGCTTTCCAGCCTCCTGGCCGATTTCGTGCTTTCGTGGTGAATAAATAATAAAGGAGGACAGGTATGAAAGAACTCAACGAATTAAATTTTCCCGATGATGTGCGTTATGCCGCATCCCATGAATGGGCCCGGTCCGAAGGTGACAAGGTCAAAGTCGGCATTAGTGATTACGCCCAGGACCAGCTGGGCGACATTGTTTTTGTGGAATTGCCAGAGGTCGGCGATACCTTGGACAAAGGGGAAGAATTCGGCACGGTGGAATCCGTCAAAGCGGTCTCCGAACTCTATATGCCGGTCGCAGGAGAGATCGTTGCCATCAACTCGTCTCTGGAAGAAACACCCGAAAAAGTAAACAACGCGCCCTACGGCGACGGGTGGATGATCGAAATCAAAGCCGACAACCCCCCTGAGCCGGATGACCTTATGGACAAGGATGCTTATCTTGGAACGTTGAAAGGATAACCATGACCAGCATGCGTTACTTACCCCATACTCCGGAAGATATCGCCGCCATGCTAAAGGCGGTTGGGATTGATAGCCTCGAAGGGCTTTTTGGCCATATCCCTGAAGACTGCCGCCGCAAGGAAGCGCTCAATATTCCTGAATCTTTAACAGAGTGGGAATTAAACGACCATATCGATACGCTGGCCGGCAACATGGCGGTCTCCCCGGAATATAAGGTATTTATGGGGGCCGGCAGTTATGAGCACTATGTTCCTTCGGCGGTTTCATTTTTACTGGGCCGTTCAGAGTTTGTCACCGCCTATACCCCTTATCAGCCCGAAATGAGTCAGGGGACCCTGCAAGCCATATATGAGTATCAAACCCTGACCTCCCGCCTGCTGGGCATGGAAGTTGCCAATGCATCTCAATATGACGGCGCATCAGCTCTGGCTGAGGCCATGCTGATGGCCATACGTGTTTCACGGAAAAAAACGGTGGCCGTTTCGCGCGCCGTACATCCGTTGTACCGGCGGGTGCTTGAGACCTATCTTAAGCCCACCGATCTTGAGATCAGGGAGCTGCCGTATCTGAGCGACGGCACCACCGATTTGAGCCCGCTTAAAGATATGGACGATTTGGGGGGGCTGGCCGTTCAGTCGCCGAATTTTTTGGGTTGCATGGAAAATCTGGCGGACATCAAACAAACGCTTCAAAACAAAAAAGCCCTGTTGGTGGTATGCTTCAGTGAGCCATTGGCTTACGGCCTTTACAAAAACCCCGGCCAATGCGGCGCCGATATCGCCTGCGGCGAAGGACAGAGCCTGGGCATCCCACGTTCATTCGGTGGGCCGGCGCTGGGGATGTTTGCCTCAAAAATGAAATACGTCCGCAATATGCCGGGACGTCTGGTCGGTCAAACGGTTGATTTGGACGGCAAAAGAGGCCATGTGCTCACCCTGGCCACGCGCGAACAACATATCCGACGCGAAAAGGCCACCTCAAATATTTGCACAAATCACAGTCTATGCGCCCTGGCTGCCGTCATGTACATGGCGACCCTTGGCGGTTCCGGTTTTAAAGAACTGGCGCGGCTCAATTACGATAAGTCCGAGTATTTTAAAGCAGCCATAAAGCAGGCGGGATTTAAATTGCCGTTTTCCCGGGCAACCTTTAATGAATTTGTAGTGGAATTCCCGGCCGGCTTCAAGAAAACCTATCAACGTCTGTTGAAGAAAAAAATAATTGCCGGCTTCCCGCTGGACGGTTTTTACCCGGAGCTTAAAAATCATTACTTACTGTGCGTAACGGAGACAATGCACAAGGAAGATTTGGACAATTTAGTCCAGGAGATCTCGTCATGAAAGAGACACTCGGCACCACCGGATTGGTATTTAATGAACCCTTGCTTTGGGAAAAAGGGAAAAAAGGTCGATCCGGTTTTTCGCTACCGCGTCGCGATGTTGAAAAGCATGCAATTGATGAAAAATTAGAAGGAGATGGCCCGGATTTTCCAGACCTGAGCGAAGTTGATATTGTGCGCCATTATACCCGGCTTTCCCAATGGAACTTTTCGGTCGATTCCGGAATGTATCCGCTGGGCTCATGCACCATGAAATATAACCCCAAGACCAATGAAAGACAATCGGCCCAACCGGGATTTGCCTTGGCCCATCCGCTGCTTCCGAGACGTCTTTCCCAGGGAGTGCTCAAACTCATGTTTGAACTTGAGCAATATCTGACCGAAATTACCGGAATGGATGCCACAACGCTGCAACCGGCAGCCGGCGCCCATGGTGAACTGACCGGAATGCTACTTTTTTATGCCTATCACAAAAGCAAAGGGACACCGCGTTCAAAAATCATTGTCCCTGATACAGCTCACGGCACTAATCCTGCAAGTGCATCTTTGTGCGGATACCGCTCAATTCTGGTAAAATCAAATGAGAGAGGTGTCCTTTCACCCCAGGCGGTTGCTGAAATCATGGATGAGGACACCGCCGGTATCATGGTCACCAACCCCAATACGCTGGGCCTTTTTGAAGAAAATATCAAAGCAGTTTCCGACATCGTCCATGCCAGAGGTGGTCTGGTTTACGGAGACGGTGCCAATATGAATGCCATAATGGGCATCGTCAACATGGGAGATCTCGGCATCGATGTCTTGCACCTCAATCTTCATAAAACGTTTTCAAGCCCGCATGGCGGCGGGGGCCCCGGAGCGGGTCCGGTATGCGTTCGCAAGCACCTGGAGCCGTTTTTGCCGGTACCCCGGGTGGTCAACAAAAACGGAAAATATGAGCTGTCCGAAGATTTCCCCGATTCCATCGGGAAGTTGCACGCTTTTTACGGCAATGTCGGGGTGATGATCCGCGCTTACAGTTACATTCTCAGTATGGGGCCCGCAGGTCTGAAAAAGGTTAGCCAGCTGGCTGTTTTAAATGCCGCCTATATTAAGGATAATCTAAAAGGCACGTTTCATCTGCCTTACGACCGGCCCTGCATGCACGAATGCGTTTTTTCAGATAAACTCCAGGAGCCGTATAAGGTGACAACCCTGGACATAGTCAAGCGGCTGATGGATTACGGATTTCATCCGCCGACGATCTATTTTCCCCTGGTCGTTTCCGGCGCCATCATGATCGAGCCCACCGAGACCGAATCCAAGGAAGACATTGATCTGTTTATAGAATCGTTGAAGGCGATCGCCAAAGAAGCTCAGGATCAGCCTGAACTGCTGCATGCCGCTCCCCGGAAAACTAAACGCAGAAGATTGGATGAAACCTCAGCTGCCAGAAAACCGTGCTTGAGTGGATAAGCACGTGTTGCGTGGTGCAAGGGGCGGGTGTCAGGTTTCAGGTGTCAGCCCCGCCGCTGGCCTGAAAAGCGGCCAGTTTGATCGAATAGAAAACTTAACGGCATGAACTTTCCATTTTCTGACAGGATCAACAGGATGGACAGGATAAAGCTATACAAAACCTAAAAAATCCTGATAATCCTGTAAATCCTGTCTAAATGAATGAAGTTTCATACGAGGTGTCGGGAAATCAGGTGCGAGTTGAAGAAGCAAAGAAATAATTATGACAATTTCGAATTCAAAAATAATATCAAATAATCAACACAATACAAAAAAGGCTCGACCTTCAATCCGCAATCCGCAATCCAAAATCCAAAATCAGAAAACCTGGCTGAGCATCGATTTTGGCCGCATCGACTACCGTGAAGCCTGGGAACTGCAGGGCAATCTGATTATGGCCCGCAAAGAGCGCATCTTACAAAACGACATCGTTTTATTTTTAGAGCATCCCCCTGTATTTACCCTCGGGCGCAGAGGCGGGCGGGAATGTATGCTGGTATCAGAAGAATTTCTTGAGAAAGCCGGCGTTCAGGTCATTCAGGTCGAACGCGGCGGGAACATTACCTTTCACGGGCCGGGCCAGCTGGTGGTATATCTTATCGTGGATTTACAAACTGCCAGAATAAAAGTCGTCGATTTCGTTAGCGGTCTCGAAGAGGTGATGTTGCGCACCGCCGAAAACTGGGACATTGCCGCCGAGCGCAATCCGGCCAACCGCGGTATCTGGGTGGGACCCCATAAAATGGGCAGTATCGGAATCGCCGTACGCAGAGGCATCAGCTTTCACGGTCTGGCATTAAATGTCCACACCGATTTAACCCCGTTTTCCTGGATACAGCCCTGCGGTTTGCAGAATGTGGGCATGACCACCATGCAGCTCGAAACGGCGCACAAATTTTCAATGCAACAGGTGCGTGCCGTTTTAAAAAAACAATTTGAAGCGGTTTTTGGTATAAAACTCCTTACAAAAGAATTGACTGATTTAGATCCTATATTAGAAAAATCAATTTCAAAACGGTTAACAGGCGGTGTTTAGAATTTAGTTAAATAGTTGATTAGTTGAATGGTCAATTAGTCAGAGTATTAGGGAAATGATCAGTTAAATAGTCAAATGGTCGATTCGTTAAATAGTTTAAAATGGATTGAATCCTCTGACTAATTGACCAAATCTGCGGAAATCTGCGTAATCTGCGGACCAGAAACAAGCGACAAGGTGCCAGATGCCAGTATCGAGGACGAGCACGAGCACGAGGATCAAGGGGCCCGCAGCCTGACACCTAAAACCTTTGAATCCTGAACCTGGAACCCCAATTTAAAAATGTTCCAACAACCCCATCAGAAGCCCCACTGGCTTAAAAAGAGACTGCCGACCGGCCCGCAATACGAAAAGGTGAAAGAATTAATCGGCAAGGATCGGCTGCATACCGTCTGCCAGGAAGCCAAATGTCCGAATATGTGGGAATGTTTTTCGCAACAGACGGCCACATTTTTGATCATGGGCTCCCAATGTACCCGCAATTGCCGGTTCTGTTCGGTCGCCCAGGGGCCAGCAGGACCGCCCGATTCGGCTGAACCGACCCGGGTGGCAGAGGCCGCCCGGCAAATGGGTCTCAGTTATGTAGTGATCACCTCTGTTACACGGGACGATTTAGCAGACGGCGGAGCCGTTTTTTTTGCCAAGACCATCGAGGCCGTCCACCGCCAGATTCCATCCGCAAAGGTGGAGGTCCTGATACCCGATTTTCAGGGCAACGCCCAAGCACTCAAAACAGTCTTAAACGCCCGTCCGGATGTATTGAACCATAACATTGAAACGGTACCTCGCCTGTATTCAATCGTCAGGCCCCAAGCTCGCTATCGCCGTTCGCTTCAGTTATTAAACCGCGTGCAAAAATATACTCCGGGCTTGCCGACCAAATCGGGTTTAATGCTGGGTTTAGGGGAATCTTCCGAAGAAATCCACTCGACGCTAAAAGATTTGATAGATGCGGGGTGCCGTATCTTGACGATAGGACAATATTTACAGCCTTCAAAAGCGCATTTACCGGTCAGGCGCTTTATACCTCCGGCAGAATTTGAGAAATGGAAGTCCAGCGCCCTTGAGATGGGATTTTCCGAGGTGGCCAGCGGACCGTTTGTGCGCAGTTCCTATCACGCCCGAGAACTCTATCAGGCGATAGGATCGATTATACTAACCTAAAATGAACGATTGTTGAGGTTGCCGCAGCTACAAGGCAGATGTCGTTCCGCTATAGTTGACTATGCGGGACGGCATCTAACACAGTAGATGCGGTAAGATCGACAATCCCGAAGGGTTTCAAATTTTAAAAATAAAAATCGACAGAATTCCTTAAAAATAATAACTAACCCTTTTTAAAAATTTGAAACGGTCATTTTAGGATTGAAATGAACGAGGTGCAATTTGGATGCTTCGTTGATAAGGGCAGAAATCGATTTAAAAGCTATTGCGCACAATATTAAAGAGCTGCGCCGGATTACCCACTCAAGTGCCCGGCTTATGGGAGTTGTCAAAGCAAATGGTTACGGCCATGGTGCGATTGAAGTCGCCCAATGTACGATTAAAAATGGTGCCGAGGTACTCGGCGTGGCCAGAATAGAGGAAGGGATCCAAATTCGAAAAGCCGGCATCGAGGTGCCCATCTTAATTTTCGGCTATACGCATCCGGAACTGGCAGCTGTCCTTTTAGAATATGACCTCACCCAAACCGTTTATACGTTTGCATCCGCCCAAGCCTTTTCTCAGACCGCCGCTTCTCTGGGGAAAAAAATAAAGATTCACTTAAAAGTCGACACCGGAATGGGCCGGCTCGGTCTGCTGTCGCTCAATTTTAAGCCTGACAATTCGGCCGCGATAAATGCGGATGCGATTGAAGAAACCCTTGCCATCGCCGACCTGGAGGGGCTTGAGCTGGAAGGCATATTTACGCATTTCGCAACCGCCGACCACGCGGACAAGTCTTATGCTGAAGACCAGCTCGATCTTTTTATGAATTACCTGACCCGCCTTCGAAAAGCCGGATTAGAAACGCCCGTCAGGCATGCTGCCAACAGCGCCGCATTGATTGATATGCCGGATTCTCATCTTGACATGGTACGGCCGGGTATTGCCATCTATGGACTGTATCCGTCCGATGAGGTCAACAAAAAGCATGTGCCCCTTAAACCCGCTATGTCTTTAAAGGCAAAGATTATTCATCTTAAGGGGGTTCCCGCTGGTTTCAAGGTCAGCTACGGTATTACTCACGAAACCCGGAAGGCAACCACAATTGCGACAGTACCCATCGGCTATGCCGATGGATTAAACCGACTGTTATCTTCTCGTGGCCAGATGCTTGTACATGGACAACGGGCCCCCATTATCGGCCGTGTATGCATGGATCTAACCATGTTGGATGTAGGCCATATCGATAGCGTCCAGATGGGTGATGAAGTTGTTATATTCGGCCAACAGGACAACGACTCTATAACGGTCGATGAAATCGCTTCAACGCTTAACACCATAAATTATGAAATCGTATCGACCATAACCGCCCGGGTCCCGAGAATCTATTTAAAATAATTTTGAACCATCCAGACCGCTTGTCGTTTTTTTAAACTGGTCATTTCCGGATCCGATGACCCGATTGTCAGCCGCAAGGACGCCCGACAACTGGCAAAGGATTGCCGCGGGCACCACGAGCTATTTCCGGAGGTCGGTCACAGTATCCCCGCCGAAGCCCCTGCTTTGTTCCAACAGGTGGTATTCGATTTCCTGAACCAGAGGCAGCCTTCCGCATCAGCCGTATAGAAAAGACATCCAGCGGGTCATTCAGGTTGCAACATTGAATCAGTTGTGTCTATATTACGCCTTTCCTTTTGCATGACTAAAATTTAAATGGAACCCATCTCAAAATTAGGATTTTGGTTCGAGATCGCGGCGGGGCCGAGCTTCATACCGGAGGCATACTATTGTATGTCGAGGATTTGAAGCGAGGCACCAACAAAGATATTGGGCCAAAAGACATTTTTGAGATGGGTTCTACCCATCCCAAGCTAAGCATAATGAGAGAAATCATACTTATCAATGTTACCGGTAAAGACAAATCCGGGCTGACAGCCAGTTTGACCGGTATTCTCGCCAGATACAAAGTGACCATTCTGGATATTGGCCAGGCGGTCATCCACGATTATTTATCCTTGGGGATTTTGGTTGAAATCCCGACCGAGTTTAAATCTTCATCCATACTGAAAGATCTTTTGTTTGAAGCGCATAACTTGGGTATTCAAATTCGGTTTTCCCCGATTGAAGAGAACCTTTATGAAAACTGGGTCGCCCAGCATGGAAAGGAGCGCCGAATTATCACCCTGCTGGGCCGGCGGATAACCGCCGAACAGCTTTCTAAAGTGGCGGCCGCAATTGCAAAAAACAAATTGAATATTGATGTCATTAACCGGCTATCAGGGCGTGTATCGGTAAATGACGCCGGTATCAATCAAAAAGCCTGTGTGCAAATTGAGGTTTCCGGTGAAATTGATAACCCCAGTGTGTTACGGGGAGAGCTTCTTAAAATCCACGCAGAAACGGGCATCGATATCTCATTTTATGTCGATGATATTTATCGCCATGCTCGCAGGCTGGTCGTATTCGATATGGATTCGACCCTGATTCACGGTGAGGCAATTGACGAACTTGCCAATGTGGCCGGCGTCGACGACCAGGTGGCGCAAATTACCGAAGCCGGTATGCAGGGCAAAATGGATTTTAAAGAAAGCCTTATCCAACGGGTGGCCCTTCTAAAAGGCTTGGAGAAAAATGTACTTTCATTTGTCGCTCAAAATCTTGTACTGACTCAAGGTGCTGAACGCGTCATTCGCAAGCTTAAACAGCTGGGCTACAAAATCGGTATCATATCCGGCGGATTCGAATATTTTGGAAAGTACTTACAAAATAAGCTGGGGCTGGATTATGTTTTCACCAATCGTCTTGAAATAGAAGACGGCAAAATCACGGGAAACCTTAAAGGGGATATCATTGACGGCCAGAAAAAAGCTGAGATTTTGAGAACCATTGCCCAGGTCGAAAATATCAGCCTCCAACAGACCATTGCAGTCGGCGACGGCGCTAATGATCTGCCAATGATCAGCATTGCAGGTTTAGGTGTGGCTTTTCATGCCAAACCCGTTGTAAAAGAAAACGCTCAACGCAGTATATCCAATGTCGGATTGGATGGGTTGTTGTACCTGATGGGAATTAGCGAGAGAGAAATTCGGCAGCAATAGACTGAGAAAATGTGCTTGGCAAGTTTAACTTGCTTTTTGTTTATTTACTTCGGTCTCGGTGAAAAATTCAATCATCTCTGTGCGGCGTCGGGGCAGATTATTGAATTTCACACCGACGGCATAGTTACTGCTCCAAATAATTTCACCTCCCAAATCAATATGTTTAGCCTGGTTTAATAAAAATAACTGCTGCTCCTCTGACATATCTAATATGAGCATCAACAGGCGTGAAAAGCTTGTGCTGTATCGTCTGAGTTTGGGTTTACGAAAAAGCTGATCTGAAACATCCACGGTCGTGACCCTCTTCAAAAATTTATAAACATCTCGCCCCACTGCAAATTACTCCTGTGATGAAATGAGGCACGGGAACAGGAAAACACCTTTGTTTGCATGCAAAAATTATGCAATGTGCCTGGGAAAAATTTAATGCAAAAAAATCAACAGGTTTAAAATTTTGGCGGGATACGGAAAGGTAAAATTGGGAAGATTATTTTTTAAATTTATGTACTTAATTTCATAAAAAAAGCAGGTACTTCTATGATGCTGCTATATGTTTCTTCATAAACATCTGGTAGCGAAATATTCTGGTAAATAAACTGATCAGTGTCGTATTAAATGTTCCATCAGATGCGTATTAAAAACTTTCGCCTGCTCAATATTGGAAAGATGAGCTGCCGCGGGAATCACCGCCAGGTTTGAGCCCTTAATGTGTGCATGCATGGCTTCAGATGCCGCCACCGGTGTGCCGGTATCATCGGCACCCACCATAACCAAGGTAGGGGTTTGAATCGCGGCAAGCTGGTCTAAATAATTAAG
>Ga0255055_10003708_pt1 | contig 10227 bp, 6 predicted proteins | sample JV7_2_27_MG_FD_188633 | JGI IMG/M metagenome (GOLD analysis project Ga0255055, IMG submission 188633) | Seawater microbial communities from Jervis Inlet, British Columbia, Canada - JV7_2_27 | ecosystem: Environmental > Aquatic > Marine > Inlet | place: Canada: British Columbia | collected... | reverse complement strand
TTCGGTTGGGACATCGGAACATCCTTTCGTGATGTTGCGTTCAATTGTCATCTTATTTCAGGAGCACGGTGCCAAACATAGGCAACAGATATCTCGTGAGATTCGATCTGTCAGATAGCGCCCACATGTTGAAATTTTCAGAATCTTGAAAAATAGTACAAAAACCAAATTATTTCAATAGGATTATTTTCACCTGGATCGCTCACTATTTTGAGACGACTTGAGACACCTGAAGCTAAACCGCGGGCGCAGCAGATCAGAAGCCGCAAAGCAACGCTCAGGCGGTCTAGCAAAATATCATCGGCTTGTTCCGGAAATACTGAATATCCAAATATTTATACAGTCTGATAACAAAAGGATCTTTTTAATGCCAGCCGGGAAATATAACCCGCAGGCGCCGATCTGTATCGGCGCGTCTCATGAGCTGCTGAGACATACCTGTATCATAGGACAATTGGAAAGGCCTGTCATGAACCGTATTTTTGCATGCGGGATGGCCGAAAGTCGCTGGAAATTTTTTAATTTTGCTTCAAATCTAATAACTTAGAGCATTTAACAAATATTTATTAAATGCTGAAATTTTTTATAAATAATTGGCATAAAATTTGCCAATAAATAGTTGAAAATTTAAAAAAATTTTGAATTTCTAAGGGTCTTGACAAATAAATATAAATATCTTAATGAGAATGATTACTATTAATTCACACCTAATTAAGCGTTCCGCGTAAATTTTCATATTCTGCACTTTATGAAAATCAACCCGGTTTTATCTAAATCCGTATTTCCATGAAGGGAGGCATTATATGCCAGACGAAAAAAAAGTAGTAGTTCCCAAAAAAAAGAAGGAGATCGATATTGATGCAGTAACCATCTGTGATGCGACCGCTCAGATGCTCATCAAGGCCCGTAAAGATGGTGTCGAAACCGCGTTTGATCGTGCGGCGAATATGAAAGCCTGCCCCATCGGGGCGGATTCGGCCTGCTGCAAACACTGCGCCATGGGCCCCTGCCGCCTTAACTCCAAAGACCCCTATTCCAAAGTCGGGGTATGCGGTGCGACCATCGATACCATTATGGCGCGCAATTTTGCACGCATGGTGGCTGCCGGCAGTGCTGCGCATACCGACCACGGTATGGGCATGCTGGACCTATTCCGTGAAGTGCTAAACGGCAATATCAAAGACTATACCATCAAAAACCCCCAAAAACTCATCGAGGTCGCCCAATCCATTGGAATTGAAACCGAAGACCGGGAAATCAAAGATATCGCCATGGATCTGTACGCGGAGCTCGAACGTACCTATACCCAGGTAGAAGGCGAAATTCCATTTGCCAAACGGGTTCCGCCAAAGACTCTGGAAACCTGGCGCAAGCTTGGAATTGTTCCGCGCGGTGCCATGCGCGAGATTATGGAACTCATGCACCGCTCTCACATGGGCGTGGATCAGCATTATGAGAACATCACCAAGCAATGCAGTCGCACCGCGCTGGCGGATGGCTGGGGCGGATCTATGGTGGCCACTGAGATTTCCGACATCATTTTCGGCACCCCGTCACCGGTGGCAGTTGAAGTCAATATGGGCGTCTTAAAGGAGGACCAGGTCAATATCATTATTCACGGTCACGAACCCAATCTTTTTGAGTCCATCGTGGAGTCGGTCAATGAACCCACCCTGATCCAGGCTGCCAAAGATGCCGGCGCCAAGGGGATCAACCTGGTCGGCATGTGCTGCTCGGGTTTGGAAATGTTTGTGCGTCACGGAATTCCGCATGCCGGCAATTTTATGTCCACCGAAGCGGTTCTTGTGACCGGCGCCGTTGACGCCATGGGCGTGGATGTGCAGTGTATCAAACAGGGTCTGGTTAAAGTGGCGGACTGTTACGGTACCAAGTTGATCACCACCAATCCGCGCTGTCATATCGAAGGCGCCATGCATATTGAGTTTCATGAACACGAACCCAAGGGTTGCACCGATGAGATCGTTGTTCAGGCCATCGGCCGCTTTAAAAACCGCAATGTGCCGATCGAAATTCCACAAATCGTCAACACCGGTGTGCACGGTTTTTCCCATGAGTACATCAACTATATGCTCGGAGGATCTTTCAGGGCTTCATACACGCCGCTGAACGATAATGTCATCAACGGCCGCATTCGGGGTGTTGCCGGAGTGGTGGGATGCACCAATCCCAGGGTGAAACAGGACTGGCTGCATGTTGAGTTGGTAAAAGAATTGATCAAAAATGATGTTTTGGTGCTTCAGACCGGATGTTCGCAGATCGCACTGGCCAAAGCCGGGCTGACAACACCGGAAGCAGCCCATCTGGCAGGCCCCGGTCTCAAAGAAGTCTGTGAAACCGTGGGTATGCCGCCGGTTTTGGGCATGGGCGCCTGCGTGGATAACAGCCGGATCCTGATTGCCGCATCCGAAATGGTCAAAACAGGCGGTCTGGGAGACAGCATCGCCGATCTGCCGGCGGCCGGGTGTGCGCCGGAATATATGAGTGAAAAAGCCATCTGTATCGGCCAATACTTTGTTGCATCCGGCGTTTATACGGTATTTGGCGTAAGCTTTCCCATCGTCGAAGACACCAAATTCCACAAGCACCTGTTCGAGGGGCTGGAGGAACAAGGTCTGGGTAAATGGGGGTTTGCTACAGATCCCTATGAAATGGCCCGCATGATGATTGCCCATATCGACAAGAAACGCAAAGCACTGGGTATCGACAAATCCAGAGAGCGTGTCCTGATGGATATGTCCGATCGTCGCGATATCGATGCGGCTTAACCAGATCAGCCGCTGATCATAACAAAAAATGGGGCCCCAACGAGGGCCCCATTTTTTTTATGCTAAAATTAATAAACGTGATTATCCAGAAAGAACAAGTGGTATTGAATGTGGGAGCGGCTTCCAGCCGCGACAATTGAACTCGCGGCTGGAAGCCCCTCCCACAGAGAGTTTATCTAATGGCAACTTGGACTTTCCAGATATGCAAGTCAATAAATACGTAAATGCAATGGAAAAGTTTTAGAAGAATTATTGATTGACCCCTAGTAATTCAATGATATATTTAGTGGTTGTCAAAAAAACGTTGCGTTATTGAAATGTTTTTTTCTACAACCGTACACTCGCTTATGCCCCAATTCCTTAATTCGGAACATTATGATGGAAAGCGGTATAAAAAATGCGTACCTATAAAATCGTTTTGATTCTCTTAATCGCGCTGGTGCTGGTCTCCGTGGCCGTAGTTGCCGCTTTGGTTTTTGTGGATCCTTCTATTTATCGAAATCAACTGGAAAAAAGGGCCAGCGCAGCCTTCGACCGGCAGTTCAAGATCGACGGCCCCATCCGTCTGGAACGATCCCTGCGCCCGCGAATCATCATCGAGGATATATCCATCGGCAACCCGGATTGGGCCACGGGTACCCATTTTGCCACCGCTGAAAAAGTCGCTGTCCAGGTAGCACTTTTTCCGCTGCTGCGCGGCGAGTTGAGAATTCTGGACGTTGCGTTTAGCGGCGTAGACCTGTTCATAGAGGAAGGTTCGGACGGTGCCGACAACTACACATTCGGTGATCGCGGTGATAGTGAAACGGCCGGGGTTTTGCCACAGATCGAGCAACTTTTGGTAAAAGACACCATCATCAATTATCGAACGGCCAGTGGCAGCAGCAAGCGCTTCGAGATTAGCGAGGCCCGGCTCTGGAACATCCCCGGAGAGCCGGAGCGAATCGAGGGCCGGGGTTCCGTAAAGGGGAAGACATTCACCATCCTGCTCGCCGCCGACAATGCAGCGGAATTGTCCGGCCCCCAAAATCCGTGGTCCCTAAAACTGAATCTTCAAGGACCCGATACAACACTGACCCTCGCCGGACGAATGGCTCAAGCATTCAAATGGGACAAGAGTGATTACCGCATCACGATCAGCGGGAAGCAGGCGGATTCTCTCGAATCACTATTTGATGTGGAATTCCCAACCACCGGTCCTTTTGAAATCTCCTGGGCATTGAATGTGGACGAAAATTCCTACCGGTTGACAGATCTTGTCGCCCTTGTCCACGGGCCTTCAGGTACACCGGAAATTCGAGTTACCAATGGAGAGGCTTCAGGCGGGCAGGACGACCCACTTGAAATTGCATTGCAGGGTCAGTACGGCGATACGCCTTTTTCGTTCATATTCGAGTCAGCCAAGCCGTTTGCGGACACCTCGCAGACAACGCCCTGGCCAATAGAGGCCCAACTGAGCATTGTGGATACAAAACTGAACATTCAAGGCACGGTGATTCCTGCGACTGCCGCTGAACACTTTGAGCTTGATGCGCAACTCCAGGGCGAAACCCTCCAATCGCTGGCCCGGCTTCTGGACACCGAACTCCCGAAGACCGGACCCTATCAGTTCTCATTTCATACACAGTTTGCAGAGAGAAATTACACGATCACCAATCTTGAAGGCACCCTCAAGGGCATTGAACAGTGGAAGACGATTCGAATCGTGCGTGGTGAAGCATCCGTTCTTCAAAGTGGATCAGTCAAGGCGTCAATAGACGCTAAGCTCGACAACGTCCCCTTCTCGCTGTCCTTTCAGGGCGGCCCCGCAGCCTCCGGCAAAGCCGGTGCGACGATCTGGCCGCTTAAGCTCGAAGCATCAGCATCCGGTGCCACATTGAAGGGCGACGGATCCGTCGTCACCACCGAGAATCGGAAGGTGTTGCAGATCGCAACGCGGATCAAAGGCAACCGCTTTGAATCCCTTGGCCCTCTTATCGGTGTCTCTTTTCCGGCAATCGGCAAATTCAATCTGAGCGCTGACGTCGGCAGTGATGGTGATGTACACGAGGCCAGCAACCTTAAGATTCAAATGGGAACCAACCGATTAACAGGCAGTCTTCGGTGGGAAGACAAAGCACCGCGGCCCTTTCTGACGGGCAAACTGTCTTCAGACCGCCTAACGCTGGGCGAACTTTTGGATACCGCATCAAAACCTTCGTCTAAAAGCGGGCAGGCCGGGCTGCTGGATCGCCCCATCAAGCTTGACTGGCTCAAAGAATTTGACGCCAAGCTGGATCTTAATGTGAATCGCGTGGTTGGCAGTCCACTTCCCGTCGCGGACGTCAGGGCTGCAGTAACGTTGGCAGACGGCAAACTAAGCGCCCCGTTTCGTGCAAAGGTAGCGGGTGCACCGGTCGACGGTCAAATTCAATTGAGCCGGCGCAAAAACGTGCCCAGCGTTTCGCTAAAAGCCGTGATCGGACGAATTGATGTCGGACAAACACTCAAGCAGCTGGAAATCCCTGATATCATTGTCGGCAATGCAGATGCTGTTCATTTGGATGCCCGCAGTAACGGTGCAACACTGCAGGCTTTGATCAAACAAACGGCAATCACTTTGCAAATCAAATCTGCAAACTTGAGCTACACCGGCCAAATTGCCGACCAGGCGCTCGATGTTACGTTCAACAGTGCTGAGCTGACAGCGCGCGGGGACGACCCGCTGACAGCCGTCTTCGAAGGTACGCTGAATGGTGCTGCTTTTAATGCGGATATCAGCACTGCAAATCTCATGGATATCCAGAAAGCGGATACACCCCTGCCGGTACGTGTGACTCTTCAGACGGCAGATGTGCAGTTTAAGGCCGAAGGTACCATTGCCAGGCCATTTGAAAATAATGAGTTTGAGCTGAAGTATGAACTAACGGGCAAAGAAATCCAGGGCCTTGACCCGTTGGCTGATTTTGCGGTACCGCTGCGGGGTGCCTTCCGTGCCCAGGGGCGCATCACGGCTCGCGGCAACCGATTCACATATGAAGAGGATCTGCGGGTTGGGAAGAGTGATTTTAAGGCGAATATAACGGTATTGCGAAAGCCCACACGTCCCAAAATCACCGGTAGTATATTTGCAAAAGAACTTCATCTGGAAGACGTGAGACTTTTCGAGGTGGACAAAGATACCGGGCCGGCAGCCGACAGATCCCGCGTCATCCCTGACTACACGATTCCATTAGACACCCTTTTAAAGGTAGACCTGGATCTCGATATTAAGGCCGAGCGGATTCGCGCAGCAAAAGGAGATCTCGGTGATTTGGTCTTGAAAGTAAGCCTTAAGGACGGCCGGTTCAAATCTTCTCTCAACGTTAAGGGATTTAAAGGAGCGCGGATCAGCAGCGAGTTTGACGTAAATGCCGGTGCCGATCCGCCGATGACCAAAATTCAGCTCAACGCCAGAGATTTAAACTACGGCTTTTTGCTCAGAAGCATGGATGTGACGGACCTCTTGGAGGGACAAATCGATCTGCATGTCGATCTATCCGGCTCCGGTGCCACACGCTACAACTTTCTCGGGAATGCCGCTGGCCGCATCACCATCATTGGTGGACCCGGCAGGATTTCAGGCCGCAGGATCGATCTTTGGGCGGCCGATCTAATCCCGACGATGCTCTCTCCCCGTTGGCAAAGAGAAAATGTGACCGAAATGAACTGTTTCGTGGCACACATCGAGTTGAAGGAGGGCCAGGCAGAGATTGAGGATTTGATTCTCGATACCCAGCGCATCACCATTGCGGGCAGCGGAATACTGAATCTGGAAACAGAAGAGTTAGATGTGCTTATCGCTCCGAGACCCAAGCGGGCGAGTCTGGTCAGTCTTGCCAATCCCGTCCGAATTGAGGGCACCCTGTCCGAGCCTGAGGTATCCGTCACCCGGCTCCCCAAGAGAAGACGGCTCGCAGGTACGGGTATTTTGGCAGGCCTGGTCAATCCTGCGTTTTTGCTCTTTGCCTTAAGTGACAGCGGCACCGGTGAGGCCAATCCTTGTGATACGGCGGTCGAACGCGCTTATGGTTCTCTCGAAGCCGACTCGCAATGAGGTTGCAACGCTTATCAAACAAACGGGATATAGTGTTGCGTCCCGCAAGTAATTTACAAAACACGGTTTTATTTTAGGTGGCAGTCTCCTGGTTCAAAGGTTCAGAGGTTAGATAACAGAAGACATATGACAGAGGTCAGATGAAACCGGAGCGTAGGGCAGCCCTCTGCGGCTGCCAGAAACCACCAGCCTGCCTGCGACGAGTCGTTCGACCCTGAGCTCACGGCCGAAGGGCTCCGTCGAGTCGAGGCCAGAACCTTTGAAACCCTGAACCCTGAACCTCTGAACCTTGAAGCCTGAAACCATAGTCATTGTGTTACTTGTCTTTTCAATCGATCGATAATGATGGGCACCGCAGGCGGGATGCGCCGGCTGCCTTGGGTAATGTTTCGAATCATCGACAGGTGGGTGCCGTCGACAGTCCGGTGGGGCACCCCTGCCAACCGGGTCGATTCAACGGTCACCAGACCGTCCCCCAATCCATGGGTCAGGGCAATCATATTTTTGCCAAACTCATCCACCCATATTTGGCGATCATCCGACACTTTTAGGCGTAAATCACTAATCCAGCGGTTAATATCACTTTCGTTCCAGGGGCTGGTAATACCGGCGATAATCAACATATCCACCCCCTGCGGATGCGGCCGGGCGTTTAACTCGATTAAAAAACGGCTTCCCGGCAGCAAGTCGATTTTGGCTTCACCGGCGCCGTCAAGAATCCCCCCCAGCCAATTTGCTTGGCCTTTTGTCAAGCGGGCCAGCTGATCGCGCATTTCAGTAAACACCTGCAATCGAGCCAGCTGCGATCCGTGGTTGGGTGTTCCCACCATAATGAGCGCGACGACTTCAGGCACCCGCCTGTTTTTTGCAGATGCGTTATATTCTATTTCAGGACGGGTGAGCATTTCCCGGGAAACCAGACCGCCCATGCTGTGAGCCACAATGGAGATGCAGTCGATGCCGAGTTGTTTGAGCCCCTGCAACTCCTCGAAAAACAGCCGGGCCGACTCCACTACCGGCTGGTCATTGGGATATTGCATCAGCCACACATTAAAATCTTCTTTGACCAGCACCGGCGCCAGGCTCTGCCACACCTGGCCGGGATCATCCAGACCGTGAACCAGAACGACGGATTTTCGATCCGGATCCACCCCGCCGGGTGTTTTTCGATCTCCTTCAAAGAAAAACAATCCCAATGTTTTCGAAAATTCAGCTGTCTGGTCCTGAAATTTTTCTTTTACGGTTTCCCGAAGTTGACGGCGCAGTTGTTTTTCTTCTTCCCGATAAAGGTTTGTAAACAACTGCCACAATCCGATTAGCAGGAGAATACCCCCGATGACCCAGGGCCAGCGTCTTTTCTTGATCCATCTATTTTTTTCATTCATCGATGTTCACGGTTGTCATCGAGTTGCGATGGGTCATTAGGCCTTCGCAAAAGATGTTCGGATGCCAATAGCGAATGATTGTTTAACCCGTCAGAGCAGGACGGCAACAAAACCAAACAAACCGATTAGCACTAGAATAATTGCTGTAATCATCGCCAACGGCAGGTGTTCGGTATATACGAACTCTCCATGCTTGATTTGCTTGACAATGCGCCGATGTTGGACAATAGCGGCGATAAGGCCAAAAATGCCTAGAGCGATAAATGCTTCTCCAAAAATCCGTGCACTATTGAGGGGGTCAAGCACGCGTTCCGGGTTGACCTTTTCCAGGTAGTCATAAATTTTGCCGATGCTAAAACCAAAGGCAATAAGGGATAGGGACGTACGAATCCACGCCATCAGCGTTCGGTCGGCGGCTGCCCGATTGCGTTCGCGGGCGAGCTCATCGGTGGTGCTTGTTTTTTTCAATTCCTCGCTCATTTTAACCTCCCGGTTTTGTCAAAGGTCAGATGGCTCGGGGCTTTCAATCCCTACGATGAGGTTTCTCAGCATCAGTACAATTTTCTCACTGTCTGAGAGCGCCTGCCATGCTTCCAGAAAGCTGCGAACGTCTGCCGGGTTATCGGTTATGATGTTGTCTACACCCACCTCAATCATCGAAATGACGTTGTTGAGATCATTGACCGTCCACACGTGAACCGCTCTTCCCTGACGATGTAACTGCCTCACCAGCCTGGGAGAGGCTCTGGCCGCGTTAATGCTCAAAAAATCGGCTTCCATCCTGGACAGGTTCCCGGCAACTTTGAATACGATGAAACCGGTGGTTAGTTCCGGAAATAACCGCTTGATTTCCGTCAATGATTGAAAATTCAATGAACTGACCACACAATCGGAAGAAAATCCATTTTGGCGGATAATGTTGCCGACTTTCTGCGTGAGGGTGGGGTCCGGCCAGGTGAACTTGAGTTCAATGTTCAGTTTGATGCGACCCCGGGCGACATCGATGGCCTCCTGAAGCGTGGGGATGCGTTCACTGCTGAATTCGGTCGCAAACCAGCTTCCGACATCAATGTCTTTCAACTCATGGTAGTTGATGTCCCGCAGCCTGCGGCTAACCGATGCCACCCGCCTGAGATCGGCATCATGCAGGAGCACCACAACACCGTCTGCGGTGGTCTGCACATCGATTTCAGCATAGTCTGCACCTTCGGCAATCGCCTGGCGCAGCGCGCTCAAGGTGTTTTCGGGGGCTCTGACTTTGCTGCCGCGGTGGCCTGTGATCTCAATCGTGCGATTGATATTGAAGCCTTGAATGAAAGCGGCTCCAGCGGCGACCCCCATAATCAACACAATACCTGCAATCAGCCAGCCGATTCTCTTTAAGGCCGCGGGTGAAAGTATTCCGGCTGTCGGGGCTGATGTGCTCAGCTTTTGCTCCCCATCCGTTGTTTCGAGGTAAAAATCGGCCATCAGCATGAGGTGTACTATTTTCCCGATGATGAACCACACGATATCCAGGATGGCAATCAGCGCCAGCGTCGCGACCACCGCCGGGATCACGACTTTCAGGGTAAATCCGATATGAACGAGCAGTTGAGCGGCAACAGCTCTAACCAGCCAGGTCATGGCCAAAGACGATATGATTATAATAACCCACCAAATTGCCAGTGGAACGGCCAATTCCCGAAACCGCCCCCGCGTCTGCCGCCAGCTTTTTCTCAATGCCCCGAGAGGCGTTGCGCCCTCAAATACAAGGACGGGTATAGCGAACAGCCAGCGTGCATACAGCCAGGCAGCCAAAAAAAGGTACGCAGCCGATATCGCTCCCGCGATGATTACCGCAATCCACCAGCTCAAAGGCTGTACGTTAATGTAATAGTATAGATCCCATTCCCGGAGCAGCAGCCAGTAAACCAGCCCGATCCCCAAAACGAAAGGGATACTTGCCACTAAATAACCCGCAGCCTGGAGCAGCCCGAGA
>Ga0255055_10003707_pt1 | contig 10228 bp, 8 predicted proteins | sample JV7_2_27_MG_FD_188633 | JGI IMG/M metagenome (GOLD analysis project Ga0255055, IMG submission 188633) | Seawater microbial communities from Jervis Inlet, British Columbia, Canada - JV7_2_27 | ecosystem: Environmental > Aquatic > Marine > Inlet | place: Canada: British Columbia | collected... | reverse complement strand
TCGAAGACTGGCGACGATGGTTGAGCCGGTGCCTACCATGGGATCAAGGACGTATTGCCCACGTTTGGTGAAGAATTCAATGAATTCCTGTGCCAACGTCTCCGGAAACTTAGCGGGATGTCTGAGCACACCCTTCCGGCGAGGTGGAGGATTGTGCAGGAACCAGGATTTCTGGAACTTAATCCACTCTTTTGTGGTGAGATCATTAACTCGGTTGATAAAACGCCGTTTTTTCTTTGTCATGAGGATGTTATGGTTTCGGAGTTGGTGTTGAAAGAAGAGCAAATACATCGAGATCATCAAATGAAACTGTAGTTTGCCCTCCGCGACGAGAGCGAACGATAAATCCTAGTTTTCCAACGCTCGATGTGGTGTCCCGGATCGAGAACACTTCGATTCCGTTAATAAAAAATCTCAACTCTTCACCCACAGCAAGGATCCCAAGCCGGTTCTCAACAAGAAGACCGTCGAAAACTGCGTTGGTCCGTGTTTTTGGAACGAGCGCGGCTTCACTCCCACCAAAAGTTCTGGAAACTCTAGCCTCGCCATCACAGGTCAGGGTGAAGCGGTAGTGTTCGGAATCGGGATTTACCCGAAATAGGATCCCGTACTCGTCATCAAGGGTACATAATTCTGACCGAACGCTGACTTCGAAAAGGAAATCACCTGCGATAAGACTAGGTTCAATCGCGGTGAGAAATGTACTTGGCTGCCTGACAGCCAGGCTGAATCGCCCATTCACAATACCGCTGCCGCCATAGGCCACTTCAGGACTCTCCCATCCGCGGTCTCGGTCGAATTTATCCTGGAGCAGGAGTCCCGCGAGCCCAGCGATGATATCGGGTGTGGGTGTAGGACTCGGCTCAGGCGTGATAGTGGCTGTGGGGATAAGAGTCGGGAATGCAACCGTGGGACTTAGTGTGATCGAGGGTGGGACGGGTGAAGGTGGTGGGGGTGCAGACATGCTTGCGCATTGAGTCAGAAAAGGTGAAAGAATTAATATTACGATCACGCGGATAATTACCGTATGATGGCGGCTTCCTGATGAAATCAATTTTAGATCTCTCAATGAAAATTTAATTGTAGGTGAAGACTCGCGTCGCATAGGTCCGATTATTCCGCCGGGTGAGATGTGTTCCCTCATGAGGATACATCATAATACAGCGGATTCCGAGATGAATCTATCAGTAAAGAGAAACAGAGTCTATCGAGATATATACCAGAGTTCGAAATCGTCGAAGTGGACCGTAAGACCTGGGGTTTCGATTGCATTCGCATACAGGCCATAGTTTCCGGAGAAGAAAGCGGAGTCTTCAACTTCCTCGAGCATATCTCCATTGACGAAAATGGCGAGGGTTGTGCCGTCGGCGAGAAAACCGAGTCGATTCAGCTCTCCGGCTCCAGAGCGGATATGCACAGAAGGTGTCCATTCGATGAGGGTTTGGATCGACCCTGAAAACAACTTTCGCAAGCGGTAGGCACCATCGCAGGAGATTTCGAAGGCATACCCACTATTCCGATGTTCGCTTTCCACCCTCACCGCAATGCCGTAGCTGTCTTTTCCTGAGCATTCCCCGATCTCCCCCGTAATCTCAGTGTACACGTTCCCGGCGTCCACATCTGGCTTGGTGGTGCTCCACCAGAGAAATGAATCCGGAAAATAATCCGTCGCCCGGAGACGGCCGTCCTCCCACACATTGAGGGCGCCTTCGAAGTTTGGACCGACCCACGTGAGATTGGATGAGAAATCATCGCGATAGGATGGCGCGGCGAGATTGAGTCCATAGCGTGGATCAGAAGTAGGGAGCGGAGGGATCGTAGCAGTAAGCGTAGGACCAATCGTAGGCGTTGAGGTAGCTGAGGGGGTGGGGGTGTGTGGAATCGTAGCTGTTGGCGGTGATGTTGCGCTTGGCGGAGAGGTAGATGAAGGAAAACGGGACGCCACCGTTTCTGTCTTGGTGGGTGACGTCCCGTCTATCGGTGCTGGTCGGGTACACGCTCCTGCAATTAGCGAGAAAGCCAATAGGAGACTAGGACCCGCGATCCGCCTCATGGAATGAACGGTATATGCCAGAAGGCGAAGTCATCAAACTCGGCAGTGAGATCAAAGGTTTGTGCGGCTTGTACGTATGCAGCAAAATATCCGTACGTGTCGTAATAGTTCCCGTCGTAAAATTCACCAACCGGGTAGCCATTGACAAAGAAGTAAAACTTACCTTGGTAGCCCCAGATCCCCAGTCTATTTACGGCGTCCATCCCTGTGTTGACGACATCAGACGGTGTCCAGTCGATCAATGGTTCGGGGTGTTTGCCCTGGCGATGATGGAGGAAGCGCCAGGAGCCGTCACAGGATGTTTCGAGCGCATATCCGCTGGGTGTTCTGTTTGGATCGATGCGGATAACGAGCCCAACCGCATCCTTACCGATACAATCGCCATTGATTGCATTAATTTCGGCGTAGGTGTTGCCAGATTGAAATGCATTGTAGGACCAATAAACAGGTTTATCTTCAGGAGTATAGTCCTTGGCATGCAGCGTTCCATCTGCGACAAAATACGCCCCATATCCTTCTGTATCATAGTCGTACCATTCATCGGGACGATCGTAGTAATCGAAGTGATCTGGACTGCCCAGATCGAGGATCGCTCTCGGGTCATCTTCAGATGTCGTATGGAACGGTGTGGGCGTCGGATCAAGTACGAGGCGCTTTGGACCGGTTGGTGTGGCTTCGGCCTCATCGACGGCTGCTTCATCTGCTTCGACTTCTTTGGGTTGTTCAGCACCCTCCTCGACCACAACTGGCGCTGCTGTGCCAGCTTCGACTGCAGCGGGCGGCGCCGTATCGCCATTGCCAACAAGACTCGAAATCACGATATATCCCACCGCGATGAGGAGCAATACAGCAATAACGATTAACGCAATTCGTTCTGGTGGAAGTTTCTTTCCTTCTTCGTTACTCATGTCCTTCCCTCCTTATGGTTATGGTGTGAGCATGACCTTTCCGGATTCCCCAGATGCCATTGACTCAAACGCTTTGTCATATTCCTCGAGTTTAAAATGGTGCGTAACCATGGGCGAGAGATCCACCGCACCAGAGCGGATCAAGCCCCTAGACTGATACCACGTTTGCCATAATTTCCGACCGCTTATGCCCAATACATTTGCGGCTTTGAAGACGATGTGATGATTCCAGTTAAACTCAAATGGCCCCGGGGCTACTCCTAAAAGTGCAGCTTCCCCGCCTGGCTTAAGAAGTGAGAATCCCTGGTCGATTGCTGATGGCGCCCCAGACATTTCAAGCAGCACGTCCACGCCTTCACCATCGGTCGCGTCGAAAACAAGATCGATGACCTGATCGTCCACGGCATGCAGCGCAAGATCAGCTCCCATACGGCGTGCGAAGTCGACGCGGTAGGGGCTTACATCGGTGGCGTAGATCGCACGTGCTCCGATAGCTTTCGCGACAGCTATAGTCATCAACCCGACCGGTCCACATCCGGTCACGAGAACTTTTTTTGCTCGGAGATCAACGGCAAACGCGGTATGGACTGCGTTGCCAAAATTTTCTTGAAGTACTGCGATCTCGAGGGGAAGGTCTTTTGGATTGGTCCATGCGTTTTGTGCAGCAATGGCGATGTATTCTGCAAAGCCGCCATCGCGATCAACCCCGATAAGTTTGGTGTTTTCGCATATGTGCCCGAGGCCTGTTCGGCAGTAGGCGCAGTTGTTGCAGATAACATGGGATTCAAGGGAGACAAAATCGCCAATATCATGATTGCTAACCATCTCACCGCGCTCGACAACTTCCCCACATACCTCATGACCCATAATCAAGGGAGGGTTGACTCGACTCGCAGCCCAATCATCCCAGTTGTAGATGTGTAGATCGGTGCCGCAAATGGATGCGGCTTGGACTTTCACCAGCACTTCATCAGGTTTGATGGATGGAACGGATACATTTTGCATCTCAAAGCCGGGTTCAGGGTTCGCTTTGACCACGGCTTTCATAGACCCCTTCATACGCGCGTTTACCTCCCTAAACGATGGCTGGTAAGTCGCAGTATAGCATTAAGGAGCCGTCGATTTTCAATTGCACTCCTAATCCTTTAGTCATGGCCCGAGAGTACTAATGTTCAAGGACAGCAGGAGGTTCATCTGTTGAAAACCTACGCGCCCTATACTAATGATCGATTAACAGTTGTCCACTGAATACAATCGGAGCCATAGATCTCCAAGCCCATCGGGTGCAAGATGAAGAGCTAGGATGTGACGTGAAGTTGGATTAGTTCTATCGATGATAATAAGGGGCGAATATGATGTGCTTGATTTTAGGAATGAGCGTGGACAAGGTTCCGGGATTGCGCGAGAGAGTTATGTGCTTACGTAGATTTCAGCTCAAGCCCGTCAGGATGATCAAAGTCGATCCTGTCAGCAAATGCGTGTCCAATGCTCTCAAGTAGGTCGACGGCCCAAATCGCGTCGAGCCCGATATTGGTCACATCGACATCATCAGGGACGCTCACACCCAAGATCCTCATCACATCATAGGCAAGGTCAAGTTGATAACGGCGTAGATCTATCCTGCCAGTCATGTCATATTCTGTGCGGGTTACGTATTGTTGCCAATCCGAGGCGTCCTCAAGAAGTTCAGACAGCACCCAGCTTCCCCATTGAACGATGTTTGCGCTTTCTGCCTGGATGCTGTGTGGGCTTCTGCCTGTCCCGAACGACAGCATTCGAGTTTCGCCAGGGGGATATCTTCCTGACGAATATTGTATGGCTTCTACGGCAGCATGGTAGGAGGGATTCCCGGCGACGCCGACTCCACCATCGACCCAGGTATGGCGCAATCCTTCCACTACAGCACTATGTGCGGGAAGATACGTGGGTGCTGCAATGCTTGCCAGAATAGCGTCCTTCAAGCTCATCGTTCCCCATAAGCAGGCATTTCCGGGTGCATCACGGACGAAGAAGTCAGTTCTGCTTGTCACAGTATTCTTTGCAGTTATTAGCAGGTCGATGGGGAGACCATTAAGCTCTCGATCAGCGCCAAGATCGCTGAGTGTTTCCGAGATGAACGTGTTGCTATAACGATGATTGCCGCCGTTAAGAATCACTTTCCAGAGGGGCAAGCGTGTGAATGCTTTGCGGGCCATGTCTTTGTAGAGTGCAAGCAGACCTCTCGCGCTAATACCCAGGGCTATTCCGCCCGCGATGATGGCACCGGTGGATGTCCCTGCTACCATATCGAAGATCTCATGGGACGGTTTCCCTTCACGGGATTCGAGACGAACAAGACAAGCGAGGGGGATAATGCCCCGAATTCCACCGCCATCAATTGAAAGAATAGACTTCACGATTTGCTCCCCTTAGGCGTGATATTTCACTCAAGTTGCAGGAAGGATGCCGTCACTATGTTCGATGTATGTGCCTTTGTAGCCGAACACATCCAAGAACTCATTGCAGATTGTCTGCTGTACGGTATCCAACTTGGGTGGGGGGCTAAGTAGATCTGCGAGTGATATTTGATGGTGATCTGCCAGGCCGCAGGCGATGATACCTTCCCAGAACGACATATCTGGATCGACGTTCAACGCGAACCCGTGCCTGGTTATGCCATGGGAATCAACTTTCACCCCGATGGAGGCGATTTTCGAAGGTGAACCATGTGGTAAAGAGGAAGACAGCGCGGCGAAATCTTGTTGTATCCACACTCCGGTAAGACCATCGATCTGACCACTTTCGATCCCGAAATGAGTCAGAGACCGAATGATGACTGTTTCAAGTTTTCTGATATATCCCACATAGTCCACCCGTGGAACACGTCCATCCCATGTGATGTTCTCGAGTGGGATGAGCGGATATCCGACCAATTGACCGGGGCCGTGGTAGGTAACATCTCCACCACGATCAACCCAATGCACAACTATCCCTCTCTCTCGGAGTTCGCGTTCAGAAAAAAGCAAATTGGTCGGATCACCGCGACTTCCAAACGTATAAGTATGAGGATGCTCGAGGAGGAGGAGCGTAGGGGGTTGTTCCCTGGCAGCGATCTCTGCTGCGATTTTGTCCTGTAGGATCCATGCTTTTTCGAAAGAGATTGTTTCAAGCACGTGAATTTCGCATGTATTATTTTTCATGGATTATGAAGCCTGTAAGAGACTTATCCTGGTGAAGTGCTTGGTTTTCGCAATCGAAAATCGGTTTGATAGTCGAGACCTAGTTTCTGACTCGAAGCGAAGGCACCTGCGATTCCATCTCCCACATGCTCGGGGTGGTGAGAATCTGATCCGAATGTAACCCAGCGCCCACCCTCTTCAAGAAACCAACCGAGGATTTCAGACGAAGGACTAGTCTTTCCAATGGAACGCCGAAGGGTGCTTGTATTTATTTCAATAGCAAGGTCACGGTCAGCGCATATGTGCAGAACATTGCGAATTTCAGTCTCGTAACGATGGGCATCATATACGCCAAGAAATTCAATCCCCCGGCGTTTGACCACGTCTAGGTGTGCGAGAACATCAAAATTACCTTCTTGAGCGAGTTCGGCGAGCTCCCTGAAGTAGCGGACATAGGCATCATCACCCATGTCCTCGAAATAGGCATCATCAAACACATTTCGACCATCAACCCAGTGGAGGGATCCAAGTGAATAATCCCAGGGAAAGCTATCGAGGAAGTCTTGGATCTCTCGGGGGAAGACATGCGGTTCCCCTAGTTCGATACCTGCGCGAATGGTCAAGGATTCTTTAAACATATCTCTACATTGGTTGAGCTCCTCCCACCATTCATCAGCTTTGAAGAATGCATAGCAGGGATCGTGAGGGAACAGATCGAAGTGATCCGTAAAACCGATTTGTGGGATTCCGCGCTCAAGTGCAGCTTGACACATCTCGACCATGGAAACTTCACAGTCACAGGAAAAATTGGTATGGATATGATAGTCCTGATGGATTGAGCGGCTAGTCATAGCGTAAAGTATCCTTAAGGGGATTTCGTAGGTTTGAGATTAAGAACGCGCGAATCCTCAATTCAGAGGGGCAACTCGCGTGAGAATATTCGATCGGCTCACAGGATCACACAACCTGGTGATGGAGGCATAGCTCTTGCACACATTATAGCCTGAAGGGATGTTCAGCAGGTAAAATCTAGGTATGCCATCAACGGTGCAAATCATCAGACGCAGGCGCAAGAGTGGGAGAAGTCGATCCGGGCAAACCCCGGGGGGAATCCTCCTGATCGGTGTGGGGATTCTCGTTGTACTTTTGGCTGGATTTTTGGGTCTGGTCACATCGGCGATTTATTCCGAGTACGTAGCCGCTCTCCCCTTAGATGCCGACATGAGCAGAATCTTTGGCTCCATCGGTCGTGAAGCCTTTGTGCCAGTGCAGGTATTTGATCGGACGGGTACTGAGTTAATCGCAGAACTTTCAAGTCCTTCTGCTGAGCAGAGACGTTGGTATTATCTTGACCCTGCTGGACCACTTACACTTCCACCGCATGTGGTTCAGGCCACGGTCGCTAGCCATGATGAATCGTTTTGGACGAATCAGGGATATGTGGGAGAAGACTTGTGGGGGGCATTGTTTGCGGGCTCAAATTTGGAAGGGCCGCCAAGCGAGAACAGTACAATTACCCAAAGGCTTGTTGAAACACAGCTCATGGCCCTACATGCCTCTCAGATCAGCCGCCTGAAAACATACTTACAGACCGCCTTTCTATCAGAGGATCTCACCAGTAGATATCCAAAGGAAAAGATTCTCGAGTGGTACCTGAATAGCGCTAACTATGGGGAGCTTGCCTTCGGAATCGATGCCGCGGCTCTTGTATATTTTGGAAAACACGCATCGGAATTAACACTCGCAGAATCTGCCCTCTTGGCGCCAATTCCCCTTAATCCTAATGTTACGCCGTTCAGTTCACTGGAAGTCTCCATGGAGCATCAGGGCGACGTCCTCCGCGCCATGGTGGACCTGGGCATGATTGAGGGAGAGCAAGCTGATGCTGCGTTATCTGAAGAGATTGAATTGAATGATTCGGAAGCTGTGGGAGATACCGGCTACGATACCTTAGAAGCATTTCTCCGAGTGGAACTCGAAGCATTACTTGGCGCAGGTGCCATCGGGCGTTCTGGATTGAGAGTTACATCATCCCTTGATTATGACCTGCAGCTGCAAGCCGATTGTGCCTTGCGGACTCATAGAGCTCGGCTCAGCGGAGCCCCGGTAGCATCGGTCGAACCATCCGCAGATGGTTCTCCATGTGTTGCCAGTGGACTGCTACCACCACTGCGGCCGGGTGATGCTGAGGTAGATCATCAAATTGAGGATTTCAGTAGTATCGTCCTTGATTCCACGACCGGGAAAGTTCTAAGTTTTGTGGGCGCTGTGGAACAGCCCCATGAGATTGGATCTGCGATTATTCCGACGATCTATCTTACGGCCTTCACCCAGGGATACTCTCCAGGGACTATGGTGCTGGACATCCCGGATTCTGAACCCACTCAAGAAAATGCTCAGGGTAACGGGCTGAATATTCGTGGACCGGTTCGGATGCGGAATGCGTTAGCGAATTTGTTTTCCTTCGCTGCGGACAGAACCCTCCGACTGGTGGGAACAGAAAGAGTCCTTAACACGATGAGATCACTCGGGATCGCACCCGCGTTGGAAGTGGAAGACCCGGGAGAATGGCAGATAAATGATAGCGGCATTCGGATCTCCTTGCTGGATCTATCATTTTCTTATTCTACGATCGCAAATATGGGTAACCTCATAGGGCTCGATCAGACTAATTATTCTGGGCTCTCAAATGGACGTGGGCTAAAGCCGACCGTCATTTCGGAAGTAGAGGATTCTCAAGGTAACCTCGTTTATCGATTTCAACCTCAAACTCGAGCCGTGCTAAGCACACAATTGGCGTTTTTACTCGCAGATGTCTTAAGCGATGAAGCTGCTCGTTGGCAAACCCTGGGACAGTCCAATCCTCTTGAAATTGGTCGCCCAGGAGCGGTTTTTTCGGCATCGGCTTCCGATGAGCAAGATTTCTGGACGATCGGATTTACACCTTCGCGCATTGTTGGGGTCTGGGCTGGAAACCCCGATGGCGATACTACAAGGGGTGTGACCGTGCTCAATGGCACGGCGCCAATCTGGCATGCGCTTATTCAGTATGTCACGAAAGATATACCTTCGGAAAGCTGGGAGATGCCGGCAGGTATCAGTCGTGTCGAGGTGTGCGATCCTTCGGGTCTCCTTCCGACAACCTACTGTCCCTCCATTGTGCAGGAGATCTTTATCCACGGGACAGAACCCACGCATACTGATCATCTCTATCAACCGTTCGAAATAAATAAGGAAACAGGGAAATTAGCTACGCTGGGGACTCCAGCAGGTTTGATCGAAGAGCGTGTTTATCTTGTTCCCCCGGCAGAAGCAGCAGCATGGGCGGATCTTTTAGGGTTTGAGAGTCCACCGACCGAGTACGATACGCTTCAATCCCGGGTTATGACTTCAAATGGTGTTTCTATCAACGCGCCATCATCTTTTGATTTCGTCAATGATGAGGTCGTGATACGTGGATCGGTTCACCCTGCAAATCTGGCTAACTACCGACTTCAATACGGTATGGGATTAAGGCCCACCGAGTGGGTTCAAATAGGCGTCGACAATGAACTAGCTGTTCAGAACGGTCGTCTGGGAACCTGGGATACGGATGGGCTAAGCGGGCTATACACATTACAACTCATCGCTGTGGATGAGGACGATCAGATATTCAGCGCCGCCGTTCATATAACCGTTGATGATTCACCTCCGGAAATCGAAATTATTTTTCCGGAGGAGCTCATCAACATAGAAATGGAAATTGGCAATGAACTGATCATTCAAGCCGATGTGCATGACGAGTTTGGCCTTCAGAAGGTCATCTTTTATTTGGACAACACAGAGCTCAAGAGGAGCACTGCACCGCCATACTCCCTACGGGTGCCTGTCGTAAGTCGCGGATCGCATCAAATCCTGATCCGAGCGCTCGATCTGGCGGGTAATTGGTCTACAAGTGCTCCGATAAAATTTCTCGTTCGATAACTTCACAATTTTCAAATTTAAAACGTTTACATAGTTATCTGATTAAGTTCTCCCCCAAATTGTGAGGACGATTTTGTGGGTATAAGCTACCATGCTCCGCCCGGAGTTTCATGGTTGGGCAATGTGGAAATCGCAACTATAGGAAC
>Ga0255055_10003706_pt1 | contig 10229 bp, 9 predicted proteins | sample JV7_2_27_MG_FD_188633 | JGI IMG/M metagenome (GOLD analysis project Ga0255055, IMG submission 188633) | Seawater microbial communities from Jervis Inlet, British Columbia, Canada - JV7_2_27 | ecosystem: Environmental > Aquatic > Marine > Inlet | place: Canada: British Columbia | collected... | reverse complement strand
TCCCACCTTCGGCACAGAACCAGTCTCTAGCTTTGAGTTAGAGACTTTTTAATATCCGTTTTGGAGAGAAGGACAAATATTTTCAAGCTTGAATTAGCACTGGGGTAAGTGATTGCGAAGGCAGAAGTTGTGGGATAAGATAGAGTTATGGATCTGAAAAAGGGCAAAACCATTTTTCTGTTGGGATTCCTGCTGGTGCTGATTGTGTGGATGATAATATTTGGCGGCAGAATTTCTGACTTAAACCGCCTTACAAGTGAATTTGAACAGGCTCAAGAGACAATGGCTGCACTGACAGCCACCACCTGCGCTCTTGCCACCGAGGTGGTGAGAGCAGATTCAGATGCTGCGGTCGAGGAATGGGCTTATGAAAATCGCCGCTGGATAAGGGAGGGTGACCACCGGATTGCGGTGGTACCGGTGGAAGGAACGCAGGTTTTACCAACCTTGATTCCGACAGCCACCCAGCAGCCGCAAAACCTATTTCGGGTCTGGTGGGATCTGTTCTTTAACACCAAACCTTGACTGGGGTATACCCCCATGCTATAATCTGAAACCTATAATTAACGCGGGGTAGAGCAGTGGCAGCTCGTCGGGCTCATAACCCGGAGGTCCCAGGTTCGAATCCTGGCCCCGCTACTAGATATTCTGAGACCGCCAACAGAAGATGTTGAGCGGTTTCTTGTTTTAATAGGAAATTTTTATCGGGGAGAGGAGGGGGTTTCCTTGTGGGATTTCCACGCCAGGGCGGGGACCTGCTATAATTACGCAATATTAAAAGAGGAGATCATCGGCAATGCAGTATCGCAAAATGGGATCTTTGGATTGGAAGGTATCAGCGCTGGGCTTTGGCTGCATGCGCCTACCGTCACGCAGATTCAGCTTGATGGGAGCGGATTTAGAAGAATCAAAACGCATAATCCGCTATGGCATTGACCGGGGGATAAATTATATCGATACCGCCTGGCCCTATCATCTGGGAGAAAGTGAAAGAATAGTTGGTCAGACATTACAAGATGGCTATCGAGAAAAAGTTCATCTGGTGACCAAGCTGCCTGTGCCCGTGGTGAGAAAAACTGAAGATTTTGACCGCTTCTTAAACTCCCAGTTGGAAAAACTTCAGACTGATTACCTGGATATCTATCTTCTTCATTCCTTAAATGCGGGGATGTTTGAGAAAGTGAAACGATTGGGGCTGATCGAAAAGATGGAGCAAGCTCAGCGGCAGGGTCGCATCCGCCATATTGGATTTTCCTTTCACGACACCTATCCCGTTTTTAAAGAGATCATTGATTACTATAATTGGGACATGGCCCAGATCCAATACAACTATATGGATACTGCTATCCAGGCAACCACCGCTGGCTTGGAGTATGCCCATAGTATAGGCATCGCAGTGGTTGTGATGGAACAAGTTAAGGGAGGCACCCTGGCCAACCCACCAGCTGAAGCAATTGAAGTAATGAACTTGGCCGCTCAGGAGCGCACACCAGTTGATTGGGCTTTGCAGTTTCTTTGGAACCGCCCAGAGGTTGCTACTGTGTTGAGCGGTATGGGAAACATGCAGATGGTTGAGGAAAATTGCGACAGCGCGGAACGCTCTGGGATAAACTCCCTGAAACAGGAAGAAGAAGATGTGATCACCAGGCTGGCAGAGATCTATCGTGAGAAAATCCTTGTGCCGTGCACTGGTTGTGAATACTGCTTACCCTGCCCTGAAGGAGTCAATATTCCTCATAATTTTGCCATTCTGAATAACCTCTCCCTGGAGCAAAGCCGTATCAGACGCTTCCAGGTCCGCAGGGGATTTAACAAGTTAGCCGGCACCAAGGAAAAACTGGATAAAGAGAATCCTAATGGCAATGGATCCCTGTGTGTCATCTGCGGGGAATGTCTGGATAAATGCCCCCAGGAAATTAATATCCCACTGGAATTGGAAAGGGCCCATGCTATCCTGGGGAAAAGGGAATCAATCTCGAAGTATTACTCATGACCCAGGTACAATCCTGCACGTCTGGCTTATTTCCTTGCTGACTTTGATCCAGGATAAGAAAGCTTAATTTCCGGGTCTTTAGGAGAAAAATAAATGAGTGAGAAGTGGACTACAGAAAACATCCCGGACCTGACCGGGAAAGTGATTATCATTACAGGAGCAAACAGCGGTATTGGATACGAAGCTGCAAAGGAATTCGCCCGTAAGGGAGCGCAAATCATCCTGGCCAGCCGCAATCTGGATAAAGCGCAATCTGCCTTAAACCAAATTCAATCTGATATCCCTGAAATCAATGCCGAGATATTGAAGCTTGATTTGGCCAGCTTGAAATCCGTCCACGAGTTTATGGAAACGTTCAAAACAAAATATGACCGATTAGATGTCTTGTTGAATAATGCCGGGATCATGATGGTGCCTTATGGTAAAACCAGTGATGGTTTTGAAAGGCAATTTGGCACTAATCACCTGGGGCACTTTGCGCTGACCGGACTTTTGATTGACTTGCTGCTTAAAACACCTGGAGCCCGAGTGGTCAATATCAGCAGCAACGCTCACCATTTTGACGAGATGGATTTTTCCAATTTAATGTATGAAAATGGCGAAGGATATTCAGCACAAAAAGCATACGGGCGCTCTAAATTGGCGAATCTGCTTTTTACATATGAGCTGCAGCGTCGATTTAATGAAATAGAGGTTGATACAATAGCCCTGGCTGCTCATCCGGGAATTTCAAATACTAATTTAACGGAACATATATTTAAGCGCTGGCGTTTAAATATATTACAACCGCTGATGGGATTAATGCTTCAGAGTGCTGCTATGGGCGCTTTGCCCGGCATACGGGCTGCGGTGGATTCATCGGTAAGTGGGGGACAATATTTTGGCCCGGATGACTCTAAGGAACGATCTGGATACCCGGTTGTTGTATTATCAAATGAAGCCTCGCACAATCTAGAAGATGCTCTCCAGCTGTGGGACGTCTCGGAAAAGCTGACAGGAGTTAATTACCTGGATTAGTTAAACAGAACAGTCCCCGAACCTGCTGCAGTAATACCAGAAACCGCCAACGGAGGATATTGAGCGGTTTCTGGTTATCTTAAAGATAAAGATGAGCGAGCCCAATCCTTGATAAGTTTTCCCCTTGTAAATTCCCTAAGAAAGCTATATAATTTAGTTCGCTTAATTATTTAGAGAGGTGAAGTATGTCGAATACAGATCCATTTATATCTTCATTTCAGCACTGGATAGATATTTTTATGCACCGCTCCCTGCGCAGATTCATACACTTTGCCCGGGAAAACGGGTTGTCCATGTCGATGATTGGCACCTTGTTCCATCTCAGCAAAAAAGGCTGCGCTGGGGTTACTGACCTGGGGGATCACCTGGGCGTGACCAGCGCTGCATCCAGTCAGATGCTGGAGCGCTTGGTGCAGCAGGAATTAATCTTACGCACAGAAGATCCAACCGACCGGCGAGGAAAACAAATTGTTTTAACTGAGAAGGGACACCATGTGCTGGATGAAGGTGTCCGAGCCCGTCAGGGTTGGCTGGATGATTTGGTTGAGATTCTGTCCCAGGAAGAGAAAGAATTGATAAAGGGGGCGCTCGATCTCATGATAAATAAAGCCAATCAACTTGAAGGTCCGATTGAATAACAAAACGAATTTTTATTTACGAGGAGCATCATCATTATGCGACGACTGAGTAAATACTTAAAGCCATATATCATTATGATCCTTTTATCTATCATATTCCTGTTTGTTCAGGCCAATGCTGACCTGGCTTTGCCGGATTATCTTTCACGGATAGTCAATAACGGTATCCAGCAAAATGGGATTGAAAATGCGATCCCGATAGCCATCCGCCAGAGCGAATTTGATAAATTAACCCTGTTTGTGGGCGAAGAGGATCTCAATCTGGTTCAAGGCGCTTATCAGCTAATAAGCCCGGATTCTCCAGAAGCGGATGAATATCTGGCGGAATTCCCGGTCTTGGAAGACCAGGCCGTATATGTTCTTCAAGAATTGGATCAGGATCAGGAGGAAAAATTGAACCTGGTGTTGGGAAGAGCCCTGGTGGCAGTTACCGGCATCCAGCAAATGATTGAGGATCCATCCCGGGCGGGCATGCTTGGAGAAGGATTTGATTTTGATCCTTCCCGTATTCCAGCCGGAATGGATGTGTTTCAGGCTCTGGCCATGATGCCGGCAACCCAGCGGACTGCGATGGCAGATACGATGGGTGAAGTTTTTTCCTCTCTGGGTGAGAGCATGATCAACCAGATGGCTGTGGGAGCCGTCAAGGCTGAATATGAGGCCCTGGGCATGGATGTTGGGAAGATCCAACGGGATTATATCCTGCGCACCGGGGGTACCATGCTGTTGATCTCGCTGATGGGTGGCGTTGCTACTGTTGCGGTAGGCTATCTGGCTTCCCGAACAGCCGCCGGAGCAGCCCGTGACATCCGCAAAGCAGTATTTAAAAAAGTGGAAAGTTTCACCAGCGCTGAATTTGATAAATTTTCAACGGCATCTCTGATTACACGCTCAACCAATGATGTCACCCAGGTGCAAACCATGATATTTATGGGACGCATGATTTTATTTGCCCCGATCATTGGCGTGGGGGGCGTCATTCGGGCCATCGATAAGAGCGCCAATATGTGGTGGCTGATCGCTTTGGCAGTATTGGTTTTGGTGGGATTGATCGTAATAGTATTCATCGTAGCTGTACCAAAATTCAAATTAATGCAGAAATTAATCGACCGTCTGAATCTGATTACCCGCGAAAATCTTTCCGGCATGATGGTTATCCGGGCTTTTAACAAACAGGATGATGAGCTAGGACGTTTTGATAAAGCCAATCGGGATCTGACTAATACTGGATTATTTGTAGCCCGGGTGATGGTAACCATGATGCCATTGATGATGTTGATCATGAATGGGCTTTCCCTGGCGATCATTTGGGTTGGCTCCCACCAGGTTGCAGAATCCGCCATGCAGGTGGGAGATATGATGGCCTTTATGCAATATGCCTTGCAAATAGTATTTGCATTCCTGATGATGTCGATGATGTTTATTTTCCTGCCCAGGGCTGCTGTGTCAGGAGATAGGATTGCCGATGTGCTTGAAACTGAAATTGATATCAAAGATCCGGAACAACCCAAGAAATTCCCTGCTCCTTTCAAGGGAGAAATTGAATTCCGGGATGTATCTTTCCGCTATCCAGATGCTCAGGATGATGTGGTCCAGGATATCAACTTTACTGCCCAACCAGGAGAGACGACTGCTTTTATCGGATCTACTGGCTGTGGCAAATCAACGATAATTAACCTGATTCCCCGCTTTTATGATGTTACCGAGGGCAGCATTTTACTGGATGGTCTTGATATCCGGGATGTTAATCAAAGTGATTTGAGGGATCAGATAGGTTTTGTTCCTCAGAAAGGCACCTTATTCTCAGGAACAGTCGGGAGCAACCTGCTTTATGCTGATAAGGACGCTTCAGAAGATGTTTTACGGGAATCTGTCGAAATCGCCCAGGCCAGTGAATTCATCTTCGCCAACGAAGAAGGCTTTAACGCAGATATTTCCCAGGGAGGAACGAATGTCTCCGGTGGTCAGAAACAGCGTCTGGCTATTGCCCGGGCACTGGTAAAGAAACCGCCAATTTACATTTTTGATGATAGTTTCTCTGCCCTGGATTTCAAAACAGATTCCACGCTGCGCCGGGAACTAAAACAAAAAACAGGAGACAGCACTGTCCTGATTGTCACTCAGCGTGTGGCAACAGTCAAAAATGCTGATCAGATCATTGTGCTTGATAAAGGAAGGGTGGTTGGCAAGGGCACCCACCTGGAATTGATGAAAACCTGCGAGACCTATCAGGAAATAGCCTCCTCGCAGTTGAGCAAGGAGGAACTGCAATGACAAAACAAGGAAAAGAATCTGCAGCCCCGCAAAGAAAATCCGGTGGACCAGTGAGACGGGGAGGTCCTGGTGGTCATATGGGGGCGATGATGAAAGGGGATAAAGCCCGCGATTTTAAAGGCACCATGGCTAAATTGCTGGATTATCTGGGTGCCTATAAAATCGGAATCCTGGTAGTGATGTTATTTGCCATAGCTTCGACTGTTTTTACTATTATCGGTCCCAAAATACTGGGTCGAGCAACTACCAGGCTTTTCGAAGGTGTGCTGGAGATGATCGCTGGAACCGGGGGAGGGATCGACTTTGATTTTATCGGTCGGATCATCTTGACCACGATCGGTTTATATCTTGCCTCAACGATATTCAGTTATATCCAGGGCTGGATCATGTCCGGAATTTCCATGGACATAACTTACCGCTTCCGTAAAGATATCGCTGAAAAAATCAACAGAATGCCCTTTAAGTATTTTGATAATATCAGCCAGGGAGAGGTTCTTTCGAGGATTACCAATGATGTAGACACAGTCAATCAGACTCTGAACCAGAGTCTGTCCCAGATCATCACTTCCGTGGTTAGTGTTGTGGGTGTGCTGATCATGATGCTGACCATCAGCTGGCAGATGACCCTGGTGGCTCTGACGATTATTCCACTGTCCATGGTGATAGTGGTTCTGGTTGTGCGCCAATCTCAAAAGTACTTTACTCAACAACAGGAATACCTGGGACATGTTAACGGTCATGTTGAGGAAATGTTTGGCGGCCACCTGGTGATGAAGGCTTTCAATGGTGAAGCTGAAAGTGTCGAGAAATTTGAAGGTTTGAACGATACCCTGTACAGCTCTGCCTGGAAGTCACAGTTCCTTTCAGGGTTGATGATGCCAGTCATGCGTTTTGTAGGAAATTTGGGTTATGTGGGAATCTCTATCCTGGGAGGATACCTGGCTATTCAAAATGCCATTTCACTCGGCGATATCCAGGCTTTTATCCAGTATGTTCGCTCGTTCACTCAGCCGATCACCCAGATTGCCAATATTTCCAATGTGCTGCAGCAGACTGCCGCGGCAGCGGAACGTGTGTTTGAGTTCCTGGATGAGGAAGAGGAAGTTGCTGAGGTTGAAAACCCTGTTACTCCGGATGAGATCAAAGGCCATGTTGAATTCAAAAACGTCCAGTTTGGTTATGATCCTGACAAGATAATCATCAATGATTTCTCCGCTGATGTTCAACCGGGACAGAAAATTGCCCTTGTGGGACCGACCGGTGCTGGTAAAACCACCATGGTGAAATTGCTGATGCGTTTCTATGATGTTAATCAAGGAGCGATCCTGGTGGATGGACACGATATCAAGGATTATAAACGGGAGGATTTGCGCTGTTTGTTTGGCATGGTGCTGCAGGATACCTGGCTTTATAACGATACCATAATGGAAAATATCCGTTATGGACGCCCTGGTGCCAGTGATGATGAGGTGATCAAGGCTGCCAAGGCTGCCCACGTAGATCACTTTGTGCGTACCCTCAGTGATGGTTATGACTTGGTACTAAACGAGGAAGCCAGCAATATCTCGCAGGGGCAAAAACAGCTTCTCACCATCGCCCGGGCTATTGTCACTGATCCCAGCATGCTGATTTTGGATGAAGCGACCAGTTCGGTAGATACCCGCACAGAGGTGCTGATCCAGAAAGCCATGGACAACTTGATGGCAAACCGCACCAGCTTTATCATCGCTCATCGGCTTTCCACCATTCGCAATGCAGACTGGTCCTGGTGATGAACGAAGGGGATATCGTTGAGCAGGGCAAACATGATGACTTGTTGGTGGAAGAAGGCTTTTATGCCGAATTGTACAACAGCCAGTTTGAGTATGCTGAAGTTGATTAGCGGTGTGATTTTATTTTCTCACTGTCACAGGCTGATTCCTCTCTTGGAGACTCAAAAACCGCTCAATTGATCTTGTTGAGCGGTTTTTTGTTAAGAAGTGGAATATAGGGGCATACTTCTCAAAAATTGCGATGGCAGTCGAAGAGAGGTTGCACTGTAAACCAACCTTAAACCTTAAACTTTTCAAAGATTCCCCTCGTCCCCCTCTCCCCCTGTGCCAGGTCTATTTTGATTTCTTCTTCAATTTAGCGGTGTACATATCAGCGTCTGCTTGTTTGTATCCTTCCATAAGCGATTCGCCAGACTGGATTACGGCAAAACCAGACGAGATAAATATTGGGCGGTAGAGACCATCATTTTCAGTACTTTCATTAAAATCAATAATTGATTTTTCTAATCTCTTGCGAACGGCAGGATTGTCGATTAGATCCACATTAGGCAAGAGGATCACGAATTCATCCCCCCCTATTCGGGCAACTACATCTTCTTTTCTAAACACATTTGACCTCAGAATGTTTGCCGCAGCTTTGATTGCCTGATCGCCAACATCGTGTCCCAGAGTATCGTTGATTTGTTTCAGATCGTCAAGATCACAAGTGATGATGCTGACAGGGAATTGACGACTGGATTTCAAACGTTCCATTTCTTCTTCGAAATACCCCCGGTTGTAAAGCCCGGTCAGTGCATCGTGGAAACTTAAATAGCGCAGTTTCTCTTCAGTTTGTTTGCGATCAGTGATATCAATTATTGAGATGTAGACTCGCTCCCAGGTCCCTTCATATCCTGGGGGCAGTGATAAACGGAGTAAACCATCTATTACCTCACCAGATGATTTTTTCTGTTTAATCTCGCATTCATGAGAGTTCTTACCGCTGGCTAAAGAGAGTAATTCTTTTCGAAATTCAGCAAGAGATTCTTCAACTAGAATTCTAGGTAAACTAGAAAGTAAATCCGATTTTGATTTGGCATTATACAAATCTAAAGTAGCCTGATTAACATCCAGAATTTTTACCAACTTAATACATTGGTTTACCAGGTCATCATCATTAATTAAACGCTCCACGACATCTTCGTCTTCAGCAATCTTGTCCAAGACCTTCTTTACTTCCGAAAAATCCTCTTCCCAAAGAGATATTGGTGACTCATTGAACAAACTTCTAAAACGCCCTTCGCTTTCTCTCAATCTCTGCTCTGTCTCCAACCTCTGGCTGATATCATGGTAAAGGCCCAAAATGCCGACCTGCTCTCCCCCAACAAAAACCGGCACGCCAACTATCTCCACATCCACCAGGCTGCCATCCTTTTTCATCCGCTGGCTTACCTTTCTGGTGATATTGCCCGTTGATACCAATTGGGAGATTTCAGAAGCCTCTCTGAGGAGATCATCAGAAGCAATTAATTTGTCCAGATATTTTCCTCTGATTTCTTCATTTGTATAACCAAAAAGTTCTTCAAAGGCTGGGTTGCTGGAAATAATCAGGTGATCATTGTCTAGGCGTACCACAGCAAAGAAAGAACTATTAATTAATGCCTCAAGAAAATAATGTTCGTTTTGTAATTGAGTGGCCTTTCCTCTTAATTGTTCATCCAGTAGGGTGGATGTCTCTTCATGGCGTGCCGTTTGATCACCAATCAAAGCAAAGAATGGTGTAAAAATCAAGGGAAAAAGGTCAATGATAAATAATAATGGTTGTTCGGCATGCAATGCCCACAGGGTTGAAAAAGAGAATTTATACCCTGTTTGGATCAGCTCATAAATAATACTGATTACAGGAAAAAAAGAGCCAAGTATAAACCCGTACAGGGCGTTGGACAGAATTTTCCTTTGTTTTTTATCCAACTTGTCACGCTATCCTTATCTTTAACAATTATTTCAGTATCAGGGGTAATGCTTTATGAGTACAGCAATCGCCCAAGCTCCAGCATATTGGAATAGATGAAGGGAGAATGGAACTGATCTAAACTGATTAATTAACTAAGTATATATTAAATTAGTAAGATCGGGTAGTTAATAATAATCTTGTGAAGAGCACTTAGAGCGGACCCCGTTAATTTTCGGATACGATTTGTCCTGCCTGCAGAAGCTATTCTTTTGATTGATGTTACTGTGTAAATAGCTGGATTTTTTGGATCATGGATTAATTTTTCAATATTTGCTGCTTCTAAACACACTTTTTCCTATCCCCGGCCAGATGCGCAGAAAGCCGAAGGCAGCCCGGAGAGTTATCCAGGCCCCGATCATCACCCAGACCCAGATCAGCGATCCATTCCCCTTGCTCTCCACCAGCCAGAGTCCACCGATCCCAATTGTGGAAGCAATAATCATTGCATTGCGTAAATACCGGTAATCCCCTGTGCCCCAATGGACGCCATCAGTTAAGAAGGCAAGGGAATTCAACGGTTGGCTAATCGAGGACACCGCCCA
>Ga0255055_10003705_pt1 | contig 10230 bp, 11 predicted proteins | sample JV7_2_27_MG_FD_188633 | JGI IMG/M metagenome (GOLD analysis project Ga0255055, IMG submission 188633) | Seawater microbial communities from Jervis Inlet, British Columbia, Canada - JV7_2_27 | ecosystem: Environmental > Aquatic > Marine > Inlet | place: Canada: British Columbia | collected... | reverse complement strand
TGAAGATCGTGGTCAACTGATGTCCGTAGTGTTTTCCACCTGCACACAATGATCATGGATTAACATCATGAAGTCCTTTCTGCTCAAGACCGCTTTTGGCATCGAGAACTTATCCTGCGTAGACGTGCCCGAGCCGACGCCGGGCCCCGGCCAGATTCTCGTTAAGATGCGCGCCTGGTCTCTCAACTACCGCGACCTCCTCGTAGTGCGCGGCATCTATGCGCCGAAGCTAAAATTCCCCTTCCAGATCCTATCGGACGGCGTTGGCGAAGTCGTTGCAACCGGTTCAGACGTGACACGGATCAATACAGGCGACCGCGTCGCAGGTGCGTTCATGCAGAAATGGATTGAAGGAGGCTTGAATGAAGAAAAGTCAAAGAGCGCACTCGGCGGCAACATACCGGGCCTTGCGGCAGAATATGTTGTGCTCGAAGCTGAGGGTGCGGTGCATGTACCTGCGGACCTAACCGACGAAGAAGCCGCAACCCTGCCTTGCGCTGCGGTTACAGCGTGGAATGCTCTCGTTACTTCCGGCAATCTGACTGCCGGAGACACGGTCCTGGTGCAGGGCACAGGCGGCGTATCGCTTTTCGCGCTGCAATTTGCTCGCATGCTCGGCGCTCGCGTCATCGCAACGTCGAGCAGTGATAGTAAGCTTGAACGTGCGCGTACTCTCGGCGCATCAGACGGCATCAATTATAAATCGACGCCTAAGTGGGGCAACGCGGTCCGCGATCTGACAAACGGCTACGGCGTCGATCACATCGTCGAGGTTGGCGGCGCTGGCACGCTCACACAATCGCTACATGCGGTGCGCGTCGCCGGGCAAATTAGCCTGATCGGGGTCCTTACCGGCGGGGAAGTAAATCCGATACCAATTCTCATGAAGGGCGTAACGGTCCAGGGCATCTTCGTTGGCAGCCGCGAGATGTTTGAGGCCATGAATCGGGCCATCACTCTCAACGGTCTCAAACCGATTGTCGACCGCGTCTTTCCCTTCGCCGAATTGCCGCAAGCCTTGCGACACATGGAGAGCGGGGCCCACTTCGGTAAGATTGTGCTCCACGTATGAGCTAATAAAAACGGAGAGCCCAGCCCAAGAATTCAAGCACGTAGCTCAATTTCTAAATGACTAGTCTCACTGGTAAAGGCGCATAGATGACTACCGCATCAAGCGGAATTTATGCGGCCACTGCCAAGGCTTTGATCGCCGCAGGACTGAAGCCACGCTGCCGTGACGCCTTTCCGATCGAACCGCGATACTGAAGAAGGACACGGGAGCCAAGGGCGCCGCTGTATCCGACTAGTCTACCCAGCAAAACGATACCAGTTTCCAAGCTCGAAACGGTCGCCTTCTCTCGTCTGTGCCCTGCGTGTCGGCTCTGAGTTCGGATACGCGCTCGAATCCTGGATAGGAATTGTCCGCTTTAGCCTCCAGAAGTAGACATCGATCGAGAGGGTGCGACGCCTTCAAACTAACAACAGCAAAAATTCGGCAACGAGGGCTTTGCGTTATCGTTCAGGCCGGTCCACCGTCCTTATGAACTACCATCAGATGCCTCAAGGTTGCCCGACTTCTTCCCCGGAGTCGTCACTTAAGACTCCTAAACTCGCTGAACGATTGTCCTTAGGTGATTAAGAGTAGCCTGAGAACAATTGGGGGAAGTTTGGCATGAGGGATCCGCACGATGAACACGCTAAAAGCAGTTTACTACACAATGACCGTTGCTTGTTTTTCTATCGTCCTATTCGCCTCAACTATCATTGCTACTAGTTCCGCTCCTGCTCAAGAGCACTTGGTTATCCAGACCGCCCATGATCTAGGGCTCGATGTATCCCCTTGATTTGCGAGCATGAAGCGCTTCAATTTCACTCACCATATAGCGGCTTGCCACCAAAGTGCATTTCACGACGACTTTTGCTCAATCGCGTTTCTTCTAGCGTGTTTGCTAGCGCAAATTCCGGTCTTGAGCCAAAGCAGAAATCGCCAGAAAATAACAAAGGGCCATGACATTCCAAATGGAAACGTTCACCTGGCGCACGGAGCGGAACTTACTTCTTCCGCTCCGCCCTGCATGCTTGTTTCAATTTGCCCTCGGTCTCTGTTGGCAGCTCGGTAGATAGCCACTCAACTACCTCCGACGCTCGCACCTTTGAGGAAGCGGCTACAGGCGAGAGACCAACCGATCAGAACGGATTGGACTCAGACTGTCCGCGCGTTTCGAAAAACTCTCTGCTGATCCTAAAAACGACGGGACTAAGTAGCGCAAGGGCAATCAGATTAGGGATCGCCATCAGCGCATTGAGGGTATCGGCCAGCAGCCAGACAAATCCAAGTTTCAGCATTGCTCCTACGAGAGCAGCCAAGGACCAAACCACACGAAACGGCGTGATGATTTTCACTCCGAAGAGATACTGCAATGAACGCTCGCAATAGTAGCTCCAGCCGAGCATTGTCGTGAAGGCAAAGATTGGGAGGGCAACGGCGACGACGTACCTGCCAATGCCCGGCAATGCCATATCGAACGCTGTGGACGTAAGGGCTGCGCCCGTCTCGCCACTTGTCCACGCTCCCGTCGTCAAGATCACCAACGCTGTAAATGAGCACACGATAATCGTATCGATAAATGTGCCCAACATCGCGACCAGGCCTTGGCTAACGGGCCCTTTGGATTGGGCTGCGGCGTGCGCTATGGGTGCCGAGCCAAGCCCCGCTTCGTTCGAAAATATACCTCTTGCCACGCCAAACTTCATTGCAGCCCACACTGCTGCACCAGCAAAGCCACCAGTCGCGGCAACGGGCGAGAAAGCATGTGTTAAAATCAGTCGAAACGCCGTAGGAATCGTCTCTGCATTAAGGATCATGACAACCGTTCCGGCCGCAATGTAGCCAATTGCCATAATTGGTACGAGCATGCTTGCAACCCCGGCGATACGGTGAATCCCGCCGAGGAGAACTGCACCGACCAGAAAGACAAGCACGCTACCCGTCAACCATTCCGGAATAGCGAAGGACGTTTGCAAGACATCTGCGACGGAGTTGGCTTGCACCATGTTGCCGATCCCAAACCCGGCGATGCTGGCAAATGACGCAAAGCATACGGCAAGCCAGGTCCAGCCGCTCCCTAGGCCATTTGTAATGTAGTACATCGGCCCGCCAACAAATCTTCCCCGCTCATCTTGTTCACGATATCGGACGGCACATACCGCTTCCGCATACTTCGTCGCCATCCCAACGAGTGCGGTAACCCACATCCAGAAGACAGCCCCCGGACCACCGAGGTAGATCGCCGTCGCAACTCCGGCAATATTGCCGGTACCGATGGTAGCGGAGAGTGAAGTCATCAATGCGCCAAAGGGGCTGATTTCGCCGCGCCCACGGGAAACTCGGCCGCGCCACAAAAGGCGAAATCCGAAGGGTATTCTGATGATGGTGAGAAACCTCAAGCCGAGCGTAAGGTAGAGCCCCACACCGAGGATGAGCACCAGCATCGGTACACCCCACACGATAGTGTTAAGCCAATACACAGCCTCAGTGACTATTTTCACTCTTACCCCCAGTCGACGCTTGGTGATCTGTTGTGCCGGCTAGCAAGACAAGTGATGGTCATAGCTTCGAAATGCGAAACAATCGAAACAAAGTTTCCGCTCTAACGACTGCCCCTTCAACGCGTGGCAATACTCCCGACCCTCGCTTTTGCAGATTCACTCCATAGAAAAGCACACAGGATATTTCGATCTTGCAGCCTACAACGGGTCGTCTGCTGCTCGCAGCGACGTGCAGCGCGATGAGTTGAATTTTAGAGCTCGCATGAGGACCAGGATAGCGGGGACGAGACGCCGGGCATAACGATTACGGTAGCTGGTTCCGCGGAGACGCAGGGTGCACCCCTTATCTCCGGACTGGTGCAGCTATTATCCCGTTTGTGGGATTGGCCCTAAACGCTTCAGTCGGTTGGTATTCAGCGCTAGGTCTACACGCATTCCCACGAATAAATTTCAAGCAGACGTTTTCAAAAATTCTCTTTGTCTAATCGTTCGTCACATCAAACATGACTTCATTCCGGCGAAGGAATCCGGGAGTTATAGGGTGATTGTAATAGGCATAGGTGGGTTCGCCGACAGGCCGCAACCCGCGCTCCATCAACCATTTGCGAAGCGCTGACTCCTTCGCGTCAATCAGTTCATTCGTCGTAACGCCGCTAAAGCGGATTACGGCGCGCCTCTGTGCGGGAAATTTCGCAAGTCGGACATCCGACCCGACCGGTTTCGGTAGCGACTCAAGCGAGTAGTTAGCAGGCATAATGAAGCGGATGACCCACGAGCCTGAAGAAGCTGCGGGGGTTTGTGTGACAGGGGCCGTCATGGCGATTGGCTCGCGCCGTCTTTGAGTGACCGGTGCGGTCATCGAAATTCTATCCCCATCGCGCTCTTTGGCGAAGATGTACGCTGCGAGCGGGCCAAAGCCGCGGCTCACAGCATTCCAGCGATCTCCCTCCCGCGTAACCTCGGCGACAACGAGCGCAGGATAGTCGCGCAATTCAATGTCACCGTCTGTTGCCACCAACAAATATTTTGGATGTCTGACATTATTTACGTGCCAGACGTACGCACTAAAGCCTGCAGCGACGAGCACGCCCAGCGCTATCCCGCATATCGAGACAATTTTTCCCGCTTTATTCATTCAGGCGCACAACTCCGTGACAAAAATCTACTTGCACTATCGCTACGTATAAAACGCTTGGGCAGATCAGCTACCAAAAGCGTCCCCCTGTACGAACGGGTCATGCACTGCACAGTTAGCTTGAAGCATGGAATGTGGTCAGATGGTATTGGCGTCCCATGATCTCCTACAACTCACTGCCTTTTATGGACTGTTGGATCGTGGGCACACTGACGATCAGGACGCGAATGAAAGCAGCCAGGCCATTGTGAATGCCTACGTCAAAGGTTTGAAGGAGTGACAATGCCGATTGACACTAAAGCGATCCTGGAGCTGGGCTCTTTCGGCTCGGAGCTCAACGTGGCGATTATTGGTGCTTCGGGCGGGATCGGCGGGGCCATAGCAGATCACCTTTGCTCTTGCCAAGCCGTCTCAAAAGTCTTCAGGATTTCCCGATCCGCGCCAAAATCGGTCGGCACCGACGAGGCTTGGATTCCCCTCGAACTTGAGGACGATGATTCGATTGCAGCAGCCGCAGAAACTGTCAAACGGTCTGCCAGAGATCTGCATCTTGTAATAGTGGCAACTGGCGCACTGCATAACGGTGGCAAATTGCAGCCTGAGAAATCTTGGCGCGCCCTAAACGGATCGGCGATGGAGATTGCCTTTCGGATCAACGCTATTGGTCCTGCGCTTGTTGCCAAAAACTTTATTCCTCTCTTCGCCAAAGACAGAAAAGCAGCGTTCGCGGGGCTGTCCGCCCGCGTGGGCAGCATCGAAGACAATCACCTCGGCGGATGGCACGCCTACCGGGCTTCCAAGGCCGCCCTGAACATGCTGATCAAAACGTTGGCGATCGAACTTGCGCAACGCCGACCCAAAGCACTTTGCGTCGGGCTTCATCCGGGAACGGTCGATACAGCCTTGTCCAAACCATTCCAAAGAGGATTGGGAAAAGGCCGACTATTTTCGCCCACTCAGTCGGCTCGGCACCTATTGACTACATTAGATCGCCTGACGCCCCATGACTCCGGACAACTGTACGCGTGGGACGGGAGCCGTGTGCCATTCTAGTCTATAGAGCGTCGCCAAAAGCTCGGCTCCCAAGGCGGCGGCTCAACGACCCCTAACCGAAGCAGCAAATCTGTTCTCGAGAGGTCTACAAAAAGCTGAAAGCGAACCCATATGGAATTGGGTTCTTTGCTCAATGTCAGTTGCGCTCTATCTGGGGGCAAGCCAAGGCTGCACTCATAGTTAGCCAAAATTACACTGGTCTAAAAGGAGATGAACGATGAGCGAGCAGTGGCAGTACCAGATACGCATCGATTTGGAAGACGGATTTTCAGAGCTGGTACGGCTAGATCCCGAAAATGCAGCAATCAAAACGTTGCGGGAGATTCTAAGCAAACATCAGGCGACGATGACGTGTCAATTCGATGCCTTCGCCGCCTATGTTGCGGAGGCTGAGACAAACGGCGATACAGATTACCCTCTCTATAGATGGACGAAAGCAACGATCGAGGATCCCGCAAAAATAAAAAAGTACCGCAAGTCCTTTACGCTTCATGTCGACGGGGACGCCGTCTACCCGAAAGAAAAGGCTGACGCACTGGAGACAGATTTGCAGCCGCTTGTAGGTGGAGAGTTCGTGACGCGAATGTCTAAGCACGACACAAATCCTGCCAACAATCCTCATCCGCCGGCGCGCTACCGCCGGTAGGCTTCAGGCAAGGAGGAAGACGCGTTCTGAACTCACGCGTCCGCGCGGCACGTCCCATCCTTGATTTGCGCAAGAACCCACCCGCAATGCGTTATTTGATCTCAATCGTGCCGATCATGCCATGCTCCGGGTGGGTGCGCCCCTCTTCGTCTTTCACGCCACAATAAAGGTCGGTGAGCGTGCCAGACGATACCGGCACGAACCACCACTCCGCTGTGCCGCCCGGGAACACATCGATCTCACGAATAATGCCTTTTATCTCTGCCAACTTTCGCTCTTCGTGAAGGACCTCAACCTTGCGTGTAAATACTTTTGAGACAAGCCCCGGGGACGTGAAGTAGTGCTTGTTGGGACTGGGGTTGGTGAGGACAAGCTTATAGAGCTTGCCAGTCTCAAAGGTCAGGCTATTGGGTTCAAATACGTGCGCGCCGTCGCTGTTGCCCAACTGCACGCGCACTTCGATCGGCTCATGGCGAGTGAGATCGCCTGCTGGAAACGCCGGCGCGATGACCCCGCACACGAAAAGCGTTGCGAGCAGCTTTGTTACAATATCGCGGGTCATGGGCTTCCTCCCGTCAACTAGCAATCCATGCAATTTTTTTGGGGTCAGCGCACTCTTCGAGATGCCCTTCCGCGGATCTTAGCCAGTCGTACGTACGAGCATCGGTGTTGCCGGTTATCCCGCAGACAGCGATCATTTTCAGATACCTACAACATGTCGGCAAGGCGAGAGGATTGCTACTCCGTATCAACGACATTACTGCAAACCCTCGAGCCTTACGTACTGTGGATCACGCTCGTCTAGCTTCTCACTTCTCGCGGAAGCCCGTCGCCAGAACGTAAAGCTCAGAGGAATGTTGCCGGCTAGCGGGCGGTTTCACGTGGTTCACGGAGGTAAAATTGCGCTTCAGCAGATCGAGCAGCTCGCGCTCAGTGCCGCCCTGGAATACCTTGGACAAGAACACGCCGCCGGAACTTAAAACATCAAACGCGAAATGCGCCGCCGCTTCCGCCAACCCCATAATGCGCAGGTGGTCGGTTCGCGCATGCCCAATGGTGGGTGCCGCCATATCGGAGAGCACCACGTCCGCGACGCCGGCCCGCAATAGCGATTTCAGGGTGGCCTCGGCCTCGGGTGCCATGAAATCGAGTTGCAGCACCTCTACGCCGGCCAGTGGCTCCATTCCCAGAACGTCAATGGCAATCACCTGCCCGTTGCCACTTGCCGACCGCACGCGCTCGGCAATCATCTGACTCCACCCGCCAGGGGCTGCTCCTAAATCGATCACCCGCCGTCCCGGTTTCAAAAAATGATACTTATCGTCAATCTCCTTCAGCTTGAATGCTGCGCGGGAGCGATAACCTTCACGCTTCGCTGCTGCCACGTATGGGTCATTCAGTTGGCGCTCAAGCCAACGTTGCGAAGAGCCCCGGTGCTTGCGCGCGCGCTTTAGTTTGACATGAAGCTGACGCTGTCCGCCGCTCGGCCCACCCCGGCTCTTATTCATGAAAGTTGTCCTAACAGTGTGAGCACCTAACGCTGCCGCCTTGGCCTCCGGCGGCGACCCTGCCGGAAGACGCCGTCCTCGCTCATTAGCGTGGTGAGGATGCCCTCGCGCAGACCTCGGTCGGCCACGCGCAGGCGCTCGCACGGCCACATGCGCAGCACCGCTTCGAGTATTGCGCAGCCTGCCAGCACGAGGTCAGCGCGGTCGCGGCCGATGCACGGCTCTGCCACGAGCTGTTCATAGGAACGGCACAACAGATCGTAGCTGACGGTGCGCACATCTTCGGACTTAAGCCAGCATCCATCGACGCGGTTACGGTCATAGCGAAGCAGCTTGAGCTGAACGCCGGCAACGGTCGTTACCGTGCCCGATGTACCCAGCATATGCACCCGTCGGCCGTCCAATTTTTGTGCAATCGCGTGCTCGCTCTCAAACGGCCGGAGCATGTCCATGGTGTGATCTACCATCGCCTCAAAGTCGTCTGGCGTCACATGCCGGCCGCCGAACCGTTCAGCCAACGTGACCACTCCGAGCGGAAGAGAAGTCCACGCCACCATGCAATTTTGTGCATCCAGGCGATCAATGGAGCGCCCACCGCGGCGGCGCCAGCGCATTAGGTCCAGCAAGATGAGTTCGGATGAGCCGCCGCCGATATCGAACACCAAGACGTAATCGCATGTGGAATCGATCAGCGCGGCGGAGCCGGAGACGGCTAGGCGCGCCTCCGTCTCCGGAGTAAGCACCTCTATGTCGATCCCGGTCTTTTCGCGAACGTCGGCGATAAACTCCGAACCGTTCGTGGCAACGCGGCAGGCCTCGGTCGCTACAAAGCGCGCTCGGCGCACCCGCGCACGTTCTAGCTTCGTCGCGCAAACTTTGAGTGCATCAATCGTGCGCCGCATTGCTTCATCAGACAGACGCCCGGACTGGACTACACCTTCACCGAGCCGGATGATCCGCGAAAACGCATCGACTACGCGAAATCCGCGCCGCGACGGCCGGGCCAGAAGCAGCCGGCAGTTGTTGGTGCCAAGGTCAAGCGCACCGTAAACATGCTCGCGGCTGTCAGATGCGGGCGGAACGGCAATGAAATCGCGTGACTGAGCCGCCGAATGCTGCAGCGGCCGCACGATAGAGTTGTTGGATTGTGACTTCGGTGAGGAGCCCGAGCCTACTCCCGGCTTGCCAATCGGCTCTTCACGGACTGAGGGCTTTGTGTTTGGCGCATCGCCGGCACCACCATTATTGGGAAAGCCCATCAAAGCCCTACTCCAGCACCTGGCTTCGCGGCTCCCGGTAACACTACCGTTCAGCCGCCCGTCATCAGGCGTCTTCTGGATGACACTTGTGATACACTTTATCAGTAAATACGGCCCCGTAAAGCCTGCGCTATCTGCTTCATAAACCTTTGCATTCCGCCGCGATACGGCGGTTGGGTGGGTTCACAAATGCGAATCATAGTTTTCTACACGTGCTTCCTTTTCACCCTCGGCGCAGCAACAGCAGGAGAACTTTCGGAGACGCAACGCGCTCGATTGCTTGCTGCTTATCCTGATCACTTAGAACGTATTCAGGACGGCGTGCTTATTTGGCGCGACGGTGCGCGCATGGCACTCGACGACGGCAAAGGCGAAAAAACGTTTAAGAACTGGCTAAACGCTCCCGACATCGAAGATACCCTAACGAAGGCGTATCCACTTGATGAAACGTCTCCCCCACCAAAGGATTTTGATCCGGGGCGAGCGCGCAACGAGGCATTTTTCAACAAGGTCTATGGTGATTGCCGCACAGGCGAGGTTGCCAAGAATCTGGTGCAGATCGTCTGGCTACCAAAGAAAAAAGGGCAGCGCTTAGCGTTCAACAAGGTCAATGGCGCCGCCGCTGCTTTAGAAGCCGTAAGCCTCGAACTCGATCAGCTCCCGGCAACCTTCGACGCTTATCTCTTTCCGTCCGGCGGCACCTACAATTGCCGTGTCATCGCAGGCACCAACCGCTTATCCGCCCATAGTCACGCTATCGCCATCGACATCGCTTTGCGTCACACTGACTACTGGCGCAACACGCGCCCCGGCAATGACGGCGCTTTTGCTTACAAGAACCAAATACCGATAGAGATCGTGCGTATTTTTGAAAAGCACGGCTTTATATGGGGCGGCAAATGGCACCACTATGACACGATGCACTTTGAGTACCGGCCCGAGCTATTGGGGAGTGACCGCTGAAGGTGCAGCCGGTTTCTTGCGAAGCGAGAGGCGAGCTGTTATATCGCCGATCCGGCAGTTTTTGCCGTACCTGGTCCCGGCATTGGGGGATCGTCTAATGGTAGGACTGCAGACTCT
>Ga0255055_10003704_pt1 | contig 10231 bp, 5 predicted proteins | sample JV7_2_27_MG_FD_188633 | JGI IMG/M metagenome (GOLD analysis project Ga0255055, IMG submission 188633) | Seawater microbial communities from Jervis Inlet, British Columbia, Canada - JV7_2_27 | ecosystem: Environmental > Aquatic > Marine > Inlet | place: Canada: British Columbia | collected... | reverse complement strand
AAGCTGAAACATCTTCCTGCCACGAGGAGGTTTTTCGTTTTTCGCGGCAGCAGGGCCCGATAAGGTATCTGCCACAAGGGCCGCTCATCCATCGGTACCCTTTTTGACTGGTATAACAAGCTCGTCCATGCGCCGCTGATGCCAATGTTGTCATCGAATGATTTGAAGGTCATGGAATCATCCAGTGTAAGGCGGTATTCCCCCTTGAGAATTCTCGACATCCGAACTCCCTGCTGGGCGGCAGTGTCCAGTAGAAAAACTTCTTCGTATCCCGGGACAGACCGGATTTGCTGCACACCTTCCCATATCTCAATCCTGTGTTGCTGCTGCAGTTCAGAGAGCCTCCTGAAATCAAGGGCGTATTCATAATCACCACCCACCATATTCACCCAGTTGACAGAGGGAATGGGTGTTTCACCTCCTATGTTGAGATCATTGTTGCCTGCGGCTTCCTTGTTGATCCTGTCTATATTTCCCAGCCTGTGGACCAGTCCGAGCTCATAGTTCATAATGTCATAATCTTCTCCGGCCAGGTGGAGAATATCTCCATCCCCCGTGCAATCGATAACTGTTTTGGGACTGATGGCCACCCTGCCTGATTTTGTTTCGAGAAGGACGGCTTTGATGGTATTCGATTCTACAATGACATTGGAGGCCCAGCAATGGTACAATGGCATTACACCTGATTCTTTCAACATTACTTCAAGTACATATTTGGTGGCCTCCGGGTCAACTACCGGGTTGATATCATGGATTGCCATACCAATCTCCTCCAACCTCTGTAAAATTTCACCACCGATCCCGTGTAGCGTCCTGGTCATAGTTTTTTGCTTGTTGATGGCATGCGTGGATAGCAGGGGAAGGACAAGGCCACCGGTCCATAATCCTCCCAGGTGATTGTACCGTTCAGCCAGGATGGTCCGTGCTCCCGTACGGCTGGCAGCTATTGCAGCAGCAACGCCTGAGGGACCGCCACCAATGACCAGGACATCTGCAGTCTCAACAACAGGGATGTCGCGTGCAGGTTCTTTAATGGTTCCCGCAACGGGATTTGTGGCAGTTTGAGATCCTTCCACCTGTCCAGCAGCTTTTCCCTCCGGTCCGGGCCTGCTGCATTGAGATCCCAGTATCACTGCACCGGAAGAAAGCAGTAATCGATTTAAAAAGATGCGTCTTTGCATTTGATCTGAATTTTAATTGAAGGCAATGGATCAGTCACTTTGAATGTAATATTCTGTGGAGAGATGATCCTATACGAAGATAATATTTATTGAAAGGGCTCCCAAATTATACCATAAACGGAAAGCGATTATTCGATAGGACTGCTGAGGTAGTTTCGATAATAAGTGCAAAGCCTGCCTCAGTCTTCGGAAATATATGATAAGCTTCTGATGATTTCATCTGGCGAGGGAAGAAGGCCTTTGAGTTCACCTGGTAATGTTTTACTTACTGCATAATCAGCTACTCCGACAGGACTCTTCGTATTTCTCAGTGCGTATTCAACAACTGTTCTATTCTTTGTTTTACATATGATAATTCCGATCGAGGGATTCTCTCCCTCCTGTCTGACTTTATCATCAAGTACTGCCAGATAAAATTGTATTTGACCGGTATGCTCAGGTTTAAAGTCAGTAGCCTTTAGTTCAATAGCCACCAAACATTTTAAACGCCGATGGTATAGCAGCAAGTCAATAAAGAAGTCTTCACCATTAAGATCCAACTTATATTGATTTGCGATAAATGAAAAATCCCCACCCATTTCCAACAAAAAGCTCCTGATATTCTTGAGCAGACCCAGTTCCAATTCTCTTTCATCATATTCTCTACTCAATTCAAGAAAATTAAAATTGTAACTGTCTTTGACTGACAGTTTCGCTTGATACCTGTATTTTGCAGTGAGGTTTTCATCAAAATTGGTTTGATTTACGAGATACCGTTCATATGATTTCCCTTCGATCTGATGGATTAGAATACTTTTTGTCCATCCATATTTTTTAGTCATACGTATGTAAAACTCTTTTTCAAGAGCATCTTGACATTTCTCCAATATTATGATATTGTGAGACCATCCAATTTCTTGCACCAGCGGTGCAAGTTTTCCGTTCTCCTTGTAAGTCAGGTAAAACTTACGCATTCGCCAGAGATTATCAACCGAGAATCCTTTAATCCCAGGGAATTCTTTTTGCAAATCATGGGATAGATTCTCAACAACCGATTTACCCCATCCCAGATTTTCCTGCTTATCGACAATGGATTTACCAATATCTGTATAAAGACTCAAAAGTTCATGATTGACTGCCTGCATTGCATTCAGTTGTGCGTAAAATATTTTTTCCTTAATCTCCTTTACAAAAGATTGGTAATCAGATTGTGGTATCTTTTTCATTAAAATTATTTTCAGGCATTCCCAGAGCCATATGGATAACATATTGTTGCCAGGGAATAGCCATTCTTAATGGATAAACTTGGGATTTATCACACTTCTGATGAAGTCAATTTGACCTTGTTCCGAATATTTAATTCCCGCTTGGAATGTGTATCTTAGTGTATCTAAACTTCCTTTCGCCTGATGTCTATGAAATTACTGCCTTTTACTATCCTTATATTGTTTACCTCAACCCAATTAAAGGCACAACAAGAAGCCTGGCCCTGGATGATGCATATTTATTAGTAACAATCGCATTAGTATTAAATCTATCATCTTATGAAAACAAAATCATCCTCTAAAAATTCCCTCTCACGCAGGGCCTTTGTCGGCCGTTCAGCTGCAGCTGCCGTGGGACTAACCGTCCTTCCCAGCCATGTGATCAGCGGGCTGGGCCATATAGCGCCCAGTGATAAATTGAATATCGCCGGTATCGGTATCGGTGGAAAAGGTGCCGTGAACCTTAAAAATATGGTTGGCCAGAATATCGTGGCCCTCTGTGATGTAGACTGGAATTATGCAGCCAAAGTTTTTGAGACATATCCAAATGCAAAAAAATGGAAAGATTACCGCAAGATGCTCGATGAACAGAAGGATATCGATGCATGCATGATAGCCACCCCTGATCATACCCATGCATTGCCGGCATTGCTTGCCATGCAGGCAGGTAAACATGTCTATGTTCAGAAGCCTCTGACCCACTCAGTCTGGGAGGCTCGCCAGCTTACCAAGGCTGCAAAGAAATACAAGGTGGCCACCCAGATGGGCATAGAAGGGCATTCCAACGACGATGTTCGGAAGGTGACTGAATATATCTGGAGCGGTGCGATCGGGGAGATCCGGGAGGCCCATACCTGGACAAACAGGCCCATCTGGCCACAGGGACTTGAACGGCCTACTGAGAAAGTAAAGGTTCCGGAGACATTGGACTGGGACCTCTTCCTGGGACCTGCTACGTGGCGCCCTTACCATCCTGCATATACTCCATGGGACTGGAGGGGATGGTGGGATTTTGGTACGGGTGCACTCGGGGATATGGGTTGCCATGTCATGGATTTGCCGTTTTATGCTTTGAAGCTGGGTTATCCGGACACCGTCGAAGCCAGTTCGACCCCGGTGAACCGGGAAAGTCCGCCGGTAGCCTCCCGGATTGAATATACCTTTCCCGCGAGAAAAGATATTCCAGATCTGGCCCTACCAGAGCTTAAATTTACCTGGTCTGATGGCGGGATCCGGCCAACCCGTCCGGAAGAACTTCCCGATGGGGAGGTCATGGGGGACTGGTCAGGAGGTTGCCTTTTCGTCGGAACAAAGGGAAAGATCGTTTCTGCCAATTATGGCGGTGCTTATAAGCTGCTGCCACTGGATAAAGATTTTCCCGAACCTGAAGAAACATTGGAGCGGGTCAAGGATGATCCCCTGGGTGGAGGAAGGCACGAGATGGACTGGGTGAGGGCATGTAAGGAGGATCCCAAAGACCGTAAGGAAGCCTGTGCCAGCTTTGATTACGCCGGACCCGAGTCTGAGACGGTCCTGATGGGTAATCTGGCCATACGTCTGCAGCAGTTGAGCAGGAAACTAATATGGGACGGGAAAAAAATGAAATTCAAAAACATCGGTCCGGGTGATATAATCAAATTCCAGAAGCAACCTGACAGTTTCACCGACGATATAGGGAAGCGCTTTGATGAACCGGAATGGGAAGAGTTCAGTGCAGAGGAGATTGCCAATGAATGGATAAAACATACATACCGCGAGGGCTGGGCATTGTAATCGCTAATTATCTTTTAACTGAAAATCCAGTAATTTTGCAGATAATTCCCGTTCAGGATGGTATTCTACTAAAATTTCTTTAGCATCATTTACGATGCTGATCGAACCATCCTTCATCGATACAACCGGTCTTCTATCTCCCGGTTTATTGACTGTAAGTACTACCAGAAAGGCGGTTTCCATACCGTCAGTCTTTAATTTTATCGTCCTTAGTATTGCTTCACCCTTATCATAGTCCGGTAAACCATGAACATCGCTTGCGTCCACCATGCGTTCAGTAACTTCAGAGAAAATCCCCGAAGGAAGTAATGGAAACACAGATAATGATGCCTTTTCTTTCTTAACCTCATAACCTGAAGGCATCTTTTCAATATTTGCAATTTCATTAGCCTGCAGTAACCATTCAAAAGAGGAATTTGCTTTACCCTTTAGTCTATCCGCAATTATAATCACGTCCGGTTTAATAAACATTAATTGACGTTCAAAATATTCAAGACCCGCTTCGTTTACATAGATATTGCCTGCATTCCCTATAATATAGTCATACTCCAAGGTTGTTTCGGCAAGCATTATTTTTGGAGCCGGCTCACGGTTTTGGAATGCCATATAATCCAGCCATTTTTCTCCTGCACCTGCCTGTCCTCTGCCATTTACTAAAATGGTGTTGTGATTTCGTGTTTCTTTTAAATGAGTATAGCCCGGATCTATGGCCAACCATGTGCCATTTGCATAGATCACAAAATGATTGATATTCGGTTGTTGATGTCCCGGTCCGTATCCTCTGTTTGATATTCTCTCAGGTTTTGCCTGGTTTGTATGGCCCGGTCCGGGTCCGCAGCGAAACCCCACCAGAGTAGCATCCTCTTCCCAACTACTTCGCATAGTAACAAACCCATGATCCTCAAAATGATAAAATTTGTCTTCTACGGACCTATATTCGATGGGGTCTACTGAAGCATCATAAGTTAATAAGTCAAACCATGACAATTTATGGGGTTTCATTGCCTGGATTTTTAAAGCAAAATCCTGCACCACACCATCCTTGTATTTACTGGCAGGCAGATAGAGTAAAAAGGCTGGTATATACCTGTCTGTTACGCAGTCACTAAAATTAATTACCCTGGTTAGTTTATCGGGTACAGAAAAATGTATGGGGAATCTGCCTGTCTTCTTGAGCCAGTGATAGTCCTTGAAATAATCATGATAACCGGAGGTTTGAGCACCTTCCAGGTATCTCAAAAAATAGCCCAGTCCGTATTGCCAGTACTGTACACCCTCTCCCCATGATCCATCCAGTGGAGCATTCTGAATGATATATTCGGTCCATTCATTTGCCTGTATTAAAAATTTCTCCCGGTCAGGATGGTCAGTTTCTAAAATTAACCCCACAGTACCCAGGGCCGAAGTTTCAATAAGTAAATGATTGCTTAAAGCCCTATGGCTGGCAGCGGTATTTTTTACTATTTCTGCCTCCTTTGAAAGCCGTCTTATAATTGTTTCTTTCAAATCATCGTCCAGATGATGGTAAAGCCAATCATAGGTTTGTGCAATCCCGGTTATCCACGAAGACCGCCCAAGATTTGCACTACCCTCCCAGGTATCTACAGCTAATAATGCCCTGATCCATTTTTCTGCTCCAGTAAGGTATTTATCATTTTTGGTCAACAGATAAGCCAATCCTATTGATGGAATGGACTCACCTATTCTTCTGTACTTATTGTGCGCATTTTGAGCCTGGGGAGGCTCTTCCCCGATAAGATCATCCGCCAGCTGGATAGCGAGCTCATATAGGTGTTTATGAGTGGTTTCAGCTTTCCGGGATAATTCTTTGATGTTCTGGCTGGTGATAATAAGCCGGGGAAAATTATCATTTATCAAGGGAATGCTATCATCTTTATTATCATCTGCTGTTTGTGAACAAGCGATTGTAAAAACCATAACGACTGTTACTATTATCATTCTCAAACCGACCTTTAGAGGTCTTATTCCTGGGAATTTTGAATATCTCTGCATAAATATTAATCGATTTTGCGAAATAGTATTCTAATTGCAATGTAAGTTACTAAGTGGTCTTAAACAAAAAAACCATCCCCCAATCACGTAAATCTCATGAAGGATAGTTTTTTTTAAATGGAATACTTTTGTAGTTCTAATCCATTAATAACCAGGATTTTGTGGAAGTACCGCATCCAGGTTTGCATCAATTACACTCTGAGGAATAGGCAGCAGCAAATCACGGGTAGTCGGACCTATGCTATTCCAGCCATCTGGATCTTTATCGTTTACGGCATCATTATACAGTAAAGTACGCTCCAGCCATTTATTATTGCGCAGGAGATGATACCTTCTGTGCGACTCCCCGAATAATTCACGTGCTCGTTCATCAAGGATAAAATCAATGTTCAGATCAGCTTCAGTGATAGGATCTGCATTGGCCCGGGCACGAATTATGTTTATGGTGGAGACAGCATCGGCATTGTTTCCTTCTTTAAGCTGTGCTTCGGCCAGCAGTAAATAAACTTCAGCCAATCTAAGGTATGGCCAATCTTTATAACCCTGATGAGCCCTGATATTATCTGGTATCGCCTCGTCGTGCTTTCTGGAATGGGTAAACTGAGCATCTTTATAAATATATTGATCTGTGTGAGTAAAGATGGTGTCACCATAGCTGTAACCAGCTGGAAGCACATCCCCTGAGGCTTCATCAAATATGTAGAATAATTTCCAATTATGATATGATCCCCTGTCGTCATTGAGTGAACCGGCATTATTTACAGGTTTATACAATTGCATCATATGTACTGTTGGTCCAACTCTACCTGTACCCCGTCCGCCCCTGGCAACGGTAACTTTGAAAGGAGTAACTGATTCGTCATCTGTACCGGTAATCCTAATTCGGTCATAGCGATTGCCAAACATGCGCCGATTCCACAAATAATCCCCTCCTGCAACATTATATTCAGTCTGTAAACTCCACATCACTTCGGTATTTCCTTCATTTCGATTTGTATTGCCATCCAGAAACATATCGCTGATTACATCTCCCGGACTATTAAGGTTAACGCCGTACCTGGCAGTAAGCAATTGGTAAGGGCCATTATCTATTATATCCTCAAACAATGATACCGCAGTGGCATTATTACCTAATTCCATATTTAGTTCAGCTAAATAATGTTTGGCCATCCAGCTTGTGATATTACTCGCTCTTTCATTCGGATCCCCGGATATATTATCTACACTGAACTGAAAGTCTTCCATCATCTGCGCCCGCACATCAGCCACGGGGATTCTTACCCAATCTGTTTTGACGTTGGATCCGCTTGCTTCATCAAGGTTACGCGGTACATCACCCCATAAATACACAAGGTGTCGATATGCCCATGCCCTGAAGAATCTTGCTTCACCCTGCACTTGCTGCTTCTCAGCATCATTCCATTCAACCGCTGGATTTTCAGACCTTATGATGATTGTATTGGCAGAGTTGATAACCTGATACAACCAGGTCCACAAGTATTCAATTTCAGGATTGGATGACATAATTTCAGGACCGAATCGATTAAATTCGATATTATAATGTGTACCCATTATTATATCTGTACCAGCATAGGAATAAGAAACCAGAGGTGTATTAGAGCTCCATCCGTTTCTTTCCATACGTGCCTGTGCATACAATCCATTAAGACCCTGTCTGAAACCTACAGGTGAGCTGTACAAATTTTCCGCTGTCATTAGATGTGGCGGATCCTCCTCTAAAAATGATTCAGAACAGCCCAGCAGAAGAATGGCCAGAAAACAAACAAAAATTATATGATTTAGATTTTTCATTTTTTCAATTTATTATGATTAAAAAATAATTGATGCACCAAATGCCACCTCTTTTTGCAGTGGAAGAAATTCTTCCTGGTCTAAATAAGCATCATCCCCCACTGAATTAATTGTTTCAAATTCAGGATCCATGCCAAACCAATCGGTCCATGTTACCAGATTTGAGGCCTGGACGAATATTCTGATTCCATCGATACCTACCTTATCCAGAAAGGTTGATGGTAAATCATAGCTAAGTACGAGGTCTTTTAACCTGGTAAAGTTTGCACTTTGATAGAAGCCGGTAAGAAAGGGGTTCGTGCCAGGTGAATTTGCTGAAATGGTATTTGAACCGTTCTCGGGGGTCCACCATTCCTTGAATGTTGTATTTCTGCGATAATCCCAGTGATCATCGAACAATGCAGCATTTCGCCTGGTGGCGCCATAAACTCCTTGAATCAGGAAGTAAAGGCTAATACCCTTGTAGCTAAGTGTACTGGAAATCCCAAAATTTAGATCTGGATCGGTCTTGCCGATCAAATATCTATCGTCGGCATCTATCACATCGTCACCGTTGAGATCTTTCACCCTGGCATATCCTGGCTGAAATCCAACAACCGGATATGCTTCAGCTTCTGCCTGTGTTTGAATGATACCGTCAAAAATATAGTCAAAATTTGAACTGATAGGCTGGCCAATGAACCACTTATTCACTAAATCATCTCCTCCATTACCATAGAGGTCAACTATTTCATTCTTTATATAAGATCCGATTACAGAAACATTCCATTGCAAGTCCCCCCTGGAAATAATATAGGCAGTTAAACCCAGTTCAACCCCTTTATTATTTACTTTGCCTATGTTTTCGATAATATCAGGGATGCCATGAGTAGATGATATCGTTCTGGCCAGTAATAATTTGTCTGTGTCAGCATTATACAAATCCAATGTTCCCTGCAAAAAGCTACTGAACAGGAAATCCAGGCCAATATTATAGGAAGTTGTCTCTTCCCACCCTAAACCAGGCGTTCCAAGAACTGTTGGAATAAATCCAGGTAAAGTCGTAGTGCCATCAATATAAGTGTAATCCCTATTTGAGCCTCTGTTATCCCTATTCGAGGTTCCCATTCTTGAAATGGTCTGGTACGGACCCACTGCCTGGTTTCCGTTTATACCATAGGATAATCTCAGCTTTAACTGATTGACAAAATTACTGGCGGCGAGGAAATCCTCATTTTTTATATTCCAGGACAATGCCAGGGACGGGAATGTCCCCCACTTTGTATCTGTTCCAAATCCTGAAAATCCGTCACTACGTATTGTAAAGGTTGCGTAATACTTTTTATTGTAATTATAATTAATACGCCCCATCCAGGACAGAAGGTTAGTTTTGAAATAATCCTGTTCCGGGGTGATTAATTCAGCAAGATCCATTTGATACCAGGAAAGTATATCACTATCAAAGCCTCTTCCCGTCAGCCTGTCTCTGTTAAGCACAGTTTCCTGAAAGCTGTATAGCCCTGTAACATCAAGGTTATGGTCTCCAAATGATTTTTGATAGGTAAGCAAATTTTCAATTACAATATTTGTCTTACGCAAACCATCAATTCTTGCAATTCCACCAGCCTCAAACCCACTGGTTGTATTTCGTCCCTCATAGCTTGAATGGTTGTTTGTTAATAAATCAACGCCGGTATTTAATCTGTATTTTAACCCTTCAACACCAGGAATAATCAACTCGAGGTAGTTATTAGAAAATAGTTCAATAGACCTGTTATCATCATCATAAAGGGTCGGCCCTAATGGGTTTTCAAAGTAATTGTCTTCAGGATAAGGGTAAATGGTCAATTTTCCATCACCATCATAAGGAGTAGTCAAAGGGTTCATCCTGAAAGCATCACCAAACAATGCTTCCTGACCTGAGCGGTCAGATAATATAACCTGGGTATTTGTACCAAAAGTCAACCAACTCTTTAGCTTGGATTCAAGGTTCAACCGAAAGGATTCTCTTCTGAAATTATCATTAACGGAAACGCCTTCTACATCCAAATGATTATAGGAAATAAAGTAATTAACTTTTTCAGTGCCCCCCCTTATATTAATTCCTGCATTAAGTTTATTTCCCTGTCTGGTAGCCAGGTCCATCCAATCCGCGCCATTCGGATTTGAACTATTGTGAATATCTTCTTCTGAGGGCGTCATGTTTACGGGATCATAAGACATCTTTGC
>Ga0255055_10003702_pt1 | contig 10233 bp, 8 predicted proteins | sample JV7_2_27_MG_FD_188633 | JGI IMG/M metagenome (GOLD analysis project Ga0255055, IMG submission 188633) | Seawater microbial communities from Jervis Inlet, British Columbia, Canada - JV7_2_27 | ecosystem: Environmental > Aquatic > Marine > Inlet | place: Canada: British Columbia | collected... | reverse complement strand
ACTATGCTTGTTCCTCCGCCCGGCTCGCTGTTGATGGAGAGTATCCCTCCAATTTGCTCCGCTCGTTCCTGCATCCCCCGAAGCCCAAGCCCCCCTTCTTGGTAATCCCCATTTGGATCAAAACCAACTCCATCGTCGCTGATCTCCAAACGAATGGATGGTTCAGATATTCGCAGATTCACGCTGAGGCTCGAAGCATGTGCATGTTTGAGGGAATTATTCAATGCCTCTCGCGCTATTCCATATAGGTTTTCTTGAACATCACGTTCCAATTCGGCCTGGCCCTCTGCCGTGAAATGAGTGTCCAGGCCTGATCTGCCCTCAACTGCTTCCAGCCGTGCCTGCAACGCGCCTTGTAGACCGACCTGATCCAGCACAGGCGGTCGAAGCTCGTAAATCAGGAGGCGCATTTCCGCAAGCGCTTCTTGAGCGGAGGCCTGAAGCTCCCGCAAGTGATCAGCGGCCTGGGCCTGGTTGCCCTGGGCCAGCAATCGCCCCGCGGCTTCGGCGAACATAGTGACCCCGTAGATCTCTTGCGTTACCGAGTCATGCAGTTCGCGTGCAAGGCGCTGCCGTTCCTCGAGCACTGCAAATTGGCGCGCTTGCTCGTAAAGCTTGGCGTTTTGGATGGCTACTCCCGCCTGATTGGCCAATGACTGAAGGACCGCAACATCGTCTTCGGCAAATGCATTCAACTCGTCGCTCTCGATATCCAGTACTCCGATCATCTCCCCTCGACCCATGATGGGAAGAGCCAACTCAGATCGGATCTCAGGCATACCGCGCACGCTGAGATAACGTCGATCTTGGCTGACATCCGGAACGATCAGTGGCTCGCCATGGCTGGCGACCCAGGTCGTAATCCCTTTCGAATCGAGTTCGAGCCGGACCGGTGAAACGAAGTCGTAAGGATGCGGCCTATCTCCTGCAGCCCGTCCGCGATATACAAGCTCGCCGTCTTCGATCAATCCAATATGGACGATGTAGTAGCCAAAGGCATGCGCTACGAGCCGCGTGATTTCTCGCAACAACTCGTCAACATCGAGGATCGAGGTAATTTGCCTACTCACCTCGCCAATCACCCTAAACTGCTCAGCGCGATGGCGCTCATTCTCATAAAGTCTCGAGTTCTCGATCGCTACTCCCATTTGGTTAGCGATTCCGGTGATTAAGGCAATGTTGGATTCATCGAAGTGATGCGATTGTGCGCTTGAGATCGTAATGACTCCTTCTAATACGCCCTTTGATAGCAGCGGAACGCTGGCGACCGCTCTATATCCTTCTGCTAGCACAGTCTCTGGGGCGTCGTCGAACTGCTTTAGATCGTCAATGAATAGCGGCTCAGAAGAACGAGCTACCCGTTCCGATAGCAGCCCCTTGGAAACCTGCTTGCGAAATTTGTCGGATAAGCCTCGATGCACAGCAATTTGCAGATCACCGCCAGGTAATTCTGGGACGAAGATGGCGCCTGATTCAAAATCGAAAGCCTCCAACGCTTTGGCCAATGCGTCGTCCAATATCTCATCGAGTACCAGCGAGCTGCTCACGATAGCCGCAATACTGTTCAGGACCGTCAAATCTTCGGTCCTGGCTGAGACTCTTCGCTCAAGCTCACCATAAGACTCGCGCAGCTGGCTAACCATGCGATTGAAGGCTCGGGTAAGGACGAACAGCTCTCCTTCCATCTCAAATTCATCGATTTCAACGTCGAGATTGCCTTCTCCAACGGCCTCGGCCGCGCCGGTAAGCTTGCGAATTGGACCGATGACGATCCATATAGCAAAGCCTCCGACGATGCTGACGATCACCAAACTAACTACAAGTTGTATGAATGCGCTTCTTTCGATCTGAAAAATTGGATCCGAGACGACCGTTCCTTCCGTAAGGACAAGCACCACTAATCCGCGCTCCGGCATGGAGGAATACCCAATAAGCCGTCCAGTTTCTGTCTCTAGGATTGAACCTTCTGAGCCGGTCAACACGCGATCGACAACGTCCTCCGCGAAATCGTCCCGAACCGTCGACAAGGAATTGAAAGGAAAGGCATAAGCCCCGTTCCGGTCGATCAAGAAGGCCGAATGCTCGTCGTCCGTAACCTTGATCATGGTAGCTTCCAATTCATCGAACTCCTCAATCGATGAAATGGCATCAGCCAAGATCACAGCTTGACGCTCGCTTTCTCGAAGACCGAGATTGACGAAGGCCTCTGTTGCCGAGCTACGGACGATCACCGCCAGGACCGCTATCGGGATAAACGCCAGCAGCAAAAACCAGATCGTGAGCCGTCCTGCCACCGAGTCGCGAAGCTGCCTCAACATCCGTTCATGATCCTTAGGGTGGGGAAGGGAGCCAGGTCGCTTCTGTGCTCTTCCTGTGTTCGTGGGCTTTTACAGCGAACCTTTACCATAGCGGTCTGCGATATCTCCTCGGGAGCGCAACGATTACCAAAGATGTGATCAAGATCGTTATCAGAGCTTCAGGAATTACGCCTTGAGAAAGTGTCAAATAGGCCTCAATGACGGAAGTGCCCTCCCCATAGAAAGCGATAAATGGCTCAGGGTAGAACAGAAATTGTCCGATAACGAAGCCTGGGATCGCAAATACGAAGTAATAGACTACGACAAGTACGGCCCAGCCGAAGATGAGCATCGGCATTTGCAGCCGATTGAAAACGAGTTTCTTGTACGCCCAGCCCATCCAGAGTCCACCGGCCACGTGCGCAATGAGGCTTGCGAGCGGGATTCGGGCTTCAGGAATTCCGATAACCGCTTCGCCGATCCCAGCAAGAATACCGACAATCAATCCACCGATCGGACCCGTTAGTGCCGCACCCAATGTTGTGAAGATTTCGCGTGGATCAGTGACAACCCCTGTCCCTGGAATGGGGACAAAGAGTTGAGCAAGAACGATGATCAGTGCGACTCCGCCGAAGGCGAACGAAACCACAATCACCCTCAAGGAGAACATGTGATCTTCTTGTCTACTCGCTTGCAAATCCTGCTCACTCGCCATAGCGTGAATTCTCCGAAGCCCGAGCCTATCGTATCTCAAATCATCACCCGAATTTTCGCCGCCAATTTTGCTTGATTTGGCAGGTCTTGCCCGCTATTAAACGGTCCAGTGCAGACCGAAAAATATCCGGCTTGCGGGTCAGAGCAATCGGTTCCCAAAGAATCAGAATCCAGGAAATACTGGGACGTAAACAAGCTTGACATTGAATCTCGGTCGCGTCATCCGGCGCATGGGTGAGGTACCCTACATAGCAAAGACGAGCTACGGCGCATTGTAGGTCTACACTCTGTGTACGCCCACTACAACAAATGTTGGAGGTGAATGATGAAACGACCAGTTCACTTTGAAATTCTTGTGGAGGATCCTGCAAAGTTGGCCGAGTTCTACAAAGCCGTCTTTGGATGGGAGATTGCGGACTGGGGTGGCGGCGAGCAGACATACTGGCTGGCGACGACTGGCTCCGATTCCGATCCGGGTATCAATGGCGCTTTCATGGGTCGCGAACTCGATCAGGCTGTGATCAACACATTGGAGGTCGATTCGCTCGCGGAGGCGACGAGCAGGATAGAAGCCGCCGGGGGAAAAGTGGTTCACGGCCCGAACGAAATTCCGGGAGTGGGGACTCACGCCTATTTCGCGGATCCCGCGGGCATTTTGTTTGGCGTAATGGAATCTTCTGGCTAGCTAGCACTCATCCACAGCGCACTAGCACCTGCGCCCGTGGGGAAATATCTGGCCAAGCAGCGTGTATCTCAAGGATCCGAGCAAAATGGTCGTTCAAAGACCAGGAGGCAACTCATGACTGAAAGCCCTGAGTTTGATCGGGCCGCGGCACATCAGTATTTTTCAGCGGATTGCTTCAATCAAGCCTGGGAGCTTATCGATAAGGCGGATCGTACGCCTGCGGAGGATCAGCAGATGATCCAGCTCAACCAGGCTTCCATCTGGCACTGGACTCAGCGTGAAGACTGCACTGAAAAGAACATGTCGATTGGTTATTGGCAAGCATCGAGAATTTATGCCGTTCTGAAACATTCCGCGAATGCTCGAGAGTACGGTCAACTAGCGCTGGATTCCAGCAAAGAGCAGGCTCCCTTCTATCAAGGCTATGCACACGAGGCGCTTGCAAGGGCAGAATGGGTGGCTGGAAATCGTGAGGAGGCGGAGGAACATCTTCGCCAGGCTCATCTTCTGGCAGCCGCAATTGAAGAGCCAGAGGATAAGAAGATTCTGGAAGCCGATCTGGAAACGATCCGATAGGACGCAGGCAACCGAAGTTTGCGATATCCTAGGCTCCTGTCGGAGGTGAGATGAGCAAATCCACGCGTGAGAGGCTGAAATCAAAGCGACGCCGAGAGCGCACCCGCAATATCGTGATCGGAGGAGTCATTGGCGTCGCGGTGGTTGCGGGCCTCGCATGGCTTGCTACCCAATCGAGAGCGCGAGATAGCGGCGAGACGATCCCGATCCCGCAGGTGCAGGCGATCGAGGAAATGCCGGAAATCGTGCATGTAGCTGAGGGCACCGATCCTGGATCTTACAACTCAGATCCTCCGACCTCAGGCAAGCACTATGCGACACAGGCGTTCGCAGACTTCATCGACGAGGATGGCCTTGAATCGTTCGGGGATTTCCCGGCGGGCTACCTTGTTCACAGCCTGGAGCACGGCTATGTGATCTTTTGGTACAACTGCGATCTCCTCAGCGATTCCGAGTGCGAAGACTTGAAGGATGAGATCCAACAAGTTATGAGTAGTGTGGGCAACTTCAAGGTGATCGGTTTTCCATGGCCTACCATTGAGGAGCCGGTCGTCCTGACCTCGTGGGGCCGCATGCTCCGGTTTGAAGAATTTGATACCGACATCGCCGAACAGTACGTGAAAAATTTCCGCAATCAGGCACCGGAGCCGAATGCACCGTAGAGGACTGCTCGGTCCACGTCTCTGAATCCCCAACGAAGCTAAGGCGGATCCCTATGTACAACGAGGGGCCATGCCATCCCGGCTGCAGCCACCTTCATTTGTTCTAGGTGGAAGGTGTTGTACTTGATGAAGCTCTCCACCCCTTGCTGCTTTGGACAGGCGTAGTTCACTTCGTTGCTATATCCTGCATCGGCGATTACCCTGTCGGGCAGTCTGCCTACCTGCTCCTTGACACCCTCCAGGTGCGGCACCAGACAGTCTTTATTCCGGGAATTCCGCTTTGGCTGTGGGACGCGACTCAGTCAGTCGGCCGAAGAGACCGCGCGCTCACTATCCGATACCGTCTGCGTTGTGGGAACCGCTCGCCCATCTTGGAAGAGGGGTAACACATGATGGGGCTCGAACCATACCCGCACTGTGGTTCCAGGCTTGTGGGTGCGAAAGTGGGGCTGCATGGAGTGCACAAGGCGTCCTGAGCCCAATCGAATGCGGTACAGGGATACCGGCCCGCGGAAGTATCGCGCAAGGACCATACTACCCCCATCAGCATCAGAAGCAAAATCCAAGTCGTCCGAACGAAATCCGACCTGAACCTGCTCGCCCTCAGCTAAATCAACTTTCTGTTTCAGGAATCCGAGTTCGGTCGAGAGGCCCCCGTCAACAACGATGGCCGGCAAAAACTCGGCTTGTCCGAGGAACTCGGCAATGAAGGTGGAGGCCGGCGAGCTGAAAACCGCCTCCGGATTTCCTTCCTGCTCCACGCGGCCATGGCGCATGATGGCCATGTCGTCGCCCATAAAAAGCGCTTCTTCCTGATCGTGAGTAACGAATACCACCGTCGTTTGGGCTTGTTTCAAGATCACCCGCACCTGGTCGCGCAACCTTAGGCGCTGATCAGCGTCCAGGTCTGAGAATGGCTCATCCATCAACACGACCGCTGGCTTCGGCGCCAAAGCGCGGGCAAGCGATATCCGCTGTTGCTGGCCTCCCGAAAGCTCATGCGGATAGCGGGAGTGCAGCTGTGGGAGCCCGATCAAGTTCAGCAGATGCTGGACCTGATTGGTACGTTCCATCTGGTTTAGTTCTGTAATGCCGAACTCGATGTTCTCCTCGACCGTCAAATGTGGAAAGAGGGCGTGATGCTGAAACACCATGCCCACCCGGCGGGTCTCAGCAGGAATGAAAATACCGGGAGCCGCAACCGGCCGCCCCTCGATGCTGATTTCGCCATGATCCGGAATCTCGAACCCGGCGATCAGCCGCAGCAGGGTTGTCTTGCCGCACCCGCTCGGCCCGAGCACGGTCAAGATGTGCCCGCGCGCGACCTCCAGGCTCACGCCTTCGACGGCGGGGTACTGGCCGAAGCGTTTGCTCACTTCATGCAGCTGAACAATCGAATCTTTATGGGTCATGCAGGTTCGTCTCGCAGAACGAAGTATGCCATAGGCACTGATGAAACCAGGATGAGAAGCAGCGCGGGTCCGGCCGCCCGAGCGAAAAAAGCCTCAGACACAGACGACCAAACCTCGGTCGCCAGCGTAGTGAAACCAAAGGGGCTCAAGATCAAGGTGGCCTGCAGTTCCTTCATGGCTGTTAGAAACACCAGTGCCGCTCCGGCCACCAGTCCGGGTCGGACCAAGGGGAGCGTCACGCGGCGAAAGACCTCCAGCGGACTGCGGCCAAGACTGCGGCCGGCCTCTTCCAAGATGCTTGGAACCTGCAGGAGCGAGGAGCGCAATGACCCGATGGCCAGTGGCAAGAACAAGATAAGGTACGCCAGCAGCAGCATAGGCAACGTCTGATATAGGAATCGAGAGGCGCGGATTCCAAAGAACACGAGTGCCAGCGCTACGACAATCCCGGGCAGCGCAAATCCCACGTGGGCCAGCCGTTCAGACCACCGACTCCATGCCCCGGGCAACCTTACTGCCAACACGGCGATCGGAATTGAGGCTGCCAGCACCAAAATGGCTGCCAGACTCGAAGCAACCAGCGAGTTTCCGGCGGCCAGCAAGGTTCCGGTCAGTTCAGGACCCTGCTGCAGCGCACGCAGCAACCAGTAGGCCAGGACCAGGGCCGGAAGCACCAGAGCCAGCGTCACCACCCCTGCACAAAGAACGAGAGCAGGCCAACGCCAACGCCCAAGCTGGATACGGGCATGCTTGCCAGGTCCATTATCCGCTGAGCTGTACCTTCTTCCATCCCGCCGGCTGCGGAGCTCCAGTGAAAGGAGCAGCATCGTAATTGCAACGAGCACCAGGGATAGCAAGGCCGCCGAACTGCGGTCAAATGCCGATTCGTACTGAATATATATGGCGCGAGTGAAGGTCGTGAAACGCATGATCGAGACGGCGCCAAAATCACGCAGACTGTACAAAGCGACCAGCAGTGCTCCGGCGGCGATAGAAGGCCGCAAGTGCGGAAGCGTGACCTTGCGAAACACCCCCCAGGTGCCTTGGCCCAAACTGCGCGCCGAATCCTCGAGGGCTGGGTCCATACGTTGCAGTGCGGCTCGCACAGGCAGCATCACCAGCGGAAAACTGAGCAGCGTGAGGGTTATGAACGCCCCTGGGAATCCGTAGATGCTGGGTAGCCGATCAATACCGAATAGCGGGCTCAAAATGCCCTGGAGCAAGCCACGCGGTCCCAGAGCAGAGGCCGCCAAATAGGCGCCGACGTAGCTGGGGATGACCAACGGAAGGGCCGTGAGCAGCGCCCAGATACGCCGGCCGGGCAGATCGGTGCGTACCGTCAACCATGCTAGCGTGACCGAAAGCAAGACGGTGGCGGCGGTCACCGCTGCGGTTAATATCAGGCTGTTGGCGAGAATGCGGAGAGTGCTAGTACGCAAAAGCACATTCCATGATCTCGCATCCGCTTCAAGTGCCCTTAGGATCAGGTACGCCACCGGAAGCAGGACTGCCAAAACCACCAATGCCGAGGGTAGATAAAGAAGTAGTAAACGCCGGGTGGAGACTTGCGGGCCCGCCATCGGGGCGCGAATTCGTTCAGCTAGGTCGCCAAACGTGGACACTATGGGAGGTAGCCGATCTGCTGCAAGAGCGCCACAGTCCCTCGCAAATCAGCAAGATCGCCCAAGGGGATGTCTATCGCATTCAGTTCGGCCAAGGGCGTCAAGCCTGGTGGCGTGCTCACACCCTCGATCAGTGGATACTCGAAGGTCGAGCTGGCAAAATACTGCTGAGCTACGGGCGACAACATGAACTCAATGAACTTGATCGCGTTACTCTCGTTCTCACCGCTTGCAACCTGGCCGGCGCCTGCGACCATCACGAGCGAACCCGGTCCGCCGTCCGGCAGAAAATAGTTTCGAGCGGGGAAAGACTCCCCTTCTTCGGCGATGAAACGGTAGAGGTAGTAGTGATTGACGAATCCCACATCGACTTCACCGGTGCCAACCGCGGCCAAGGTGGGCGTGTTCTTTTCATAGAAGATCGGCTCATTGGCCAGGATTCCTTCCAGCCAATCTCGTGTTGCCTCTTCCCCCCAAACTTGACGCAGTCCAGTCACCATGGTCTGGAAAGAGGCGTTCGTTGGTGGAAGTCCGATGCGACCCTTCCAAACGGGATCGGTAAAGCCCTCCAGGCCATCGGGCAGGTCGTCAGGATCGACCGTCTCCGTGTTGTAGGCGACGACCCGAGCCCGGCCCGAGATTCCGGTCCATAGACCATCCGGCGAGACAAAGCGAGAGTCAATCTTGCTGAGCAGCTCGCTGGGCAGTTGAGCGAGTAAGCCTGCATCGGCCACCGCGCCCAGACCACCTGGGTCTTGAGCGAAGAAGACATCAGCGGGGGACCTTTCGCCTTCTTCGAGTATCGTGGCAGCCATCTCGGAAGTACTGCCATAGCGCACCATCACGTCGATGCCGGTGGCATCGGCAAACTGTTGAATTATCGGATCCACCAGACTCTCGCTGCGTCCCGAATATATGACCAACGACCCCGACTGCGCCGGATCATCGACAGTCTCCCATGGAGCTTGCTGCGTGCAGGCGACCAGGCCCATACTGGCCAAAACCGCGGCAAACACACCCACCCAAACCGACCGGCGACCCTGCGGATGGCTGATCCTGCGCAGGTACACCAGCACGATGCCGACAATAAAGCCAGCTTCCAAACCCTCACGCGATGCAGTTAAAGCTCCTGCTGCCATTTATCTAGCAGCTCCTTCGACAATAAAAAAGATATTATTCATCAAAAATGTACCAATCATAAGATCAAGCGTCAACTGACATTGTTCTTAAACTATTCTCGCGGGGGGTTAACTCATGGATTAACCAGGGTAACACTCTCTGAGCCGCGCGACTTCTACGCCCTGGCACTGTAGTACTCTTTAAACTATGGTCGATCCCACCGACCGTGACCTGGTGCTTCGCACGCGGCGCGGCGAGGTGGAAGCATTCGGGGAGGTCGTAGCACGCTACCAACAATCGGTATTCAATGTCTGCTTTCGAATGCTCGGCGAACGAATGGAAGCCGAGGATCTTGCGCAGGAGACCTTCATACGTGCTTATACACGATTGGAAACCTTTGATGCTGAGCGACCTTTCGGACCGTGGATACGCCGAGTAGCAACCAACGTTTGTCTAAACCATATACAGAAGCAGAAGCCAGAAAGTTACGAATTTGATGAGGAGCGCGATCGGTCTCCAGCAGCGGCTCGAGAAGAGCCGGAAACCTCTCTCCAGAGCGTCCAGGCTACCGAGCAAGTACACCGTGCTATCGTGGCGCTGCCAGGGAACTACCGAGCAGTGATTGAGTTGCGACATTATCAGGAAATGAGCTATTCTGAAATTGCCGAGGTGCTTGAGCTACCGCTGAGCGATATAAAGAGTCACCTATATCGAGCTCGAAAAAGGCTAGCTGGATTGCTGTCTACTAATGAGTGAACACCCGAACAACGAAACCTTCCAGGGCTATCTAGATGATGAACTGACTCAGCCGGAACGGCGTCAGGTTGAGGCACATCTCCGCATCTGCCCAACCTGTGAAATCGAGCTTGCTCAATTACGCAGCCTCTTCCACTCCATTGAAAGCATTCCATCCGAGATGTTTGAAGAGGATTTAGTCCCAGGCGTCATGGCAGCCGTTCAACCGCGGGCAAATTGGCTTCCTTCAATTGCGATTGGAGAGCTCGTGGCTGCGGCCGCATTGACTCTCGCTTTGGTCCAGTGGCTTGGGGGCCTAGAACTTCAATCTCGATTGGGCGGCGCCGCGCAGCGACTGCTCGGGCAGCTTGAAGTCGCAGCAGTCGGGTTGTCGACGACGGTCAGTGATTT
>Ga0255055_10003701_pt1 | contig 10239 bp, 6 predicted proteins | sample JV7_2_27_MG_FD_188633 | JGI IMG/M metagenome (GOLD analysis project Ga0255055, IMG submission 188633) | Seawater microbial communities from Jervis Inlet, British Columbia, Canada - JV7_2_27 | ecosystem: Environmental > Aquatic > Marine > Inlet | place: Canada: British Columbia | collected... | reverse complement strand
CGTCCCCAGAGGAGGACTTCGGAATGGGGATCGTCGAGGCCATGGCCGCGGGCACATCGGTGGTCGCCTGGAAGAACGGCGGGCCAACTGTGACAGTCAGGAACGGTCAAACCGGCTATCTTGTTGAACCATATGATACAGATCGATTTGCTCAGAGGATCTTGGATCTTGCGACCAATCCATCCCTCGCCGAACGGCTCGGCCGTGCTGGGCATCGCCGGGTCAAAGAGCTGTTCTCTTATGAGCGCCATATCCGGGTGCTCGAGGAATCTCTGTTGTATGCGGTCCAACCCCATGAATTCACAGCGCCAGATCGAGAAATTGTAGCTCCCGTCTATCCCACCGTAGAACGAATGAACCAACCGGCGATGGCCTCCCTGGTAGAGCAAGATGATGTCGTCAACTGAGGGGAGACAGCCTTGGCGATCAGCCGATGAGCGTCATTCATTGAAAATGGTATCAATTTCGATAACCGGTTAGGGCGGTTCCTTGAACCGAGATCGATCGTTAATAACTCTAATCTTGGACGTTTCGCACCGGGGTGATGCATGTCCAACACCAGGACGAATAATATGACAAACAATGACGACAATGTACGCCGACAAGCGGCCCACTTCGACGAGAAGGAGCCAATTTCGCCTTGGCCAGAAGTGCTGCGGGTTGAAGGATTTCGGTATCAATACATAGCCAAAGACTTAGTCATCAAGAAGGCACTTGATGGAATAGCTCCTAATAAAGGCTCCAGAGTGCTGGATGTCGGCTGCGGAACCGGAATCTGGCTTGATCGACTGGGCAGCAGCTACGGGACGGTGGGAACCGGTGTCGATATTTCCCGTCAATCCTTGGCAAAGGCGCGCTCCCGCAGTGTGAGGCAAAGTGGCTTCATGTTGGCTGAAGCAACGGCCTTGCCGATCGCGGATGGCTCATTTGATCTAATCGTTAGTTTGGACGTTCTGGAGCATATCGAGCAGCCACAGATGGCAATTGACGAAATGATAAGGGTGGCCAGCCACGACGCACACATAATGGTTTATGTAGTTAGTAGGCAGAATGCATACACTTTTCAATGGTTCGAACGAAAGCTATTGACAGCAATCGGGATCGATCTCCACCCGCTGGCTTGTCATGATCCCAATCTCCTCGTCGATCCTAAAATAATTAGGGACCGACTAAGTGGCCAAAATGTTATCCTGGAAAAGCTTGAATTCTTCCACGCTTTCTTCACCTCCCTCTACGATCGGACGCTGCTTGTCACCTATTTCATATTCAAGAAGCTTGGCCTCCTGAACGTAAGGAATAGACCCCATAGGGTGCTCGCGGTTATCTTTCTCGCCGTGACAAGCTGGATATCGCGCTTCGCGTCGGGCGCGCTTGTCTGGCTGGACCAGCCTTGGCTAAAGAGAGGCTACGCGAATGGCTTCTTGGCAGTGGCGCGCAGGATCAGACCCCAAATTGAGGTGCTAGAGCCAATCGAGCGGACGGACTATGAGGAAATGGCAGCTCGCGGAACCGGAAGGAATGCCATGCAGCCAGAGGGCGTTGGAGATTGAGGACGTCCATGACATGTTAAGGATATGCCTACGTTGTGGATGGGAAGGGTTCGGACCTTTATTTGTGAAGGCGGGTCAAAACGCGTCTCGATCCAAAAAGCAGTTCTTGGGGAGCTCGGTTCCGCGAAACTTGTCCTGGAATCGGAGACGAGCCATGCGACTACGAAATAATGTCGTGCTCATTGGTCACAGTCAGCGATACTAAGAATCTTCCTGGGGGTATCGCATTGAAGAGTGCCATTTCGAGGCGCCGCAGAGTTGGAAAGATAGCCCTAGCAATCCGAGAAGGAAGAAGATTCAGCCAAATGGGCGATAAGACATCTAGAGGGACTGAGCGTTCTACGCGAAGTCCAAATTCTTGGGCAAGCTCAGTGAAGTCATGAAGTGTGATAAAGAGACTGGATTTATGGCTTCTGCGATCGAGGGGCCTAAATGCATAAAACACTCTTGCGACATTTCTGATCAGCGGATGACCCCACCTCTGCTCATTTGCGATATCGAATATCACCATCCGATTGGAGACCCGGGCCATTTCGCTCAGCATTTGCTCCAAGAGACGGGAACTGGATAGATGCCAGACGACACGCAAAGAGTAGGCTCCTTCAAAACAATCATTTCTGAAAGGCAATGTCGTCCCGTCCGCTCTGAGGGGCTCTGGAAGGAATGGCTTCCTGACATACTGTCCAAGCATCGCCGGCGAAATTTCCGATGGAAGGATCCGAAATCCTTTCTTAATCAGCTCTTGGGTAACTCTGCCTGTCCCGCATCCAACCTCCAGCAGCACGCCGCTAGGCTGGCCCAAGAGTTCTACCAGGGATTGGATCTCTGCGTAGTGTTTGAACCGGTTGAAATTGTCACCAAGCCGGATTTCGTCGAAAGTTTGCGCTACGTCAGGTTGGAGGTAGGGCCACACGCCATCCTCCGAAACTTCCTGTGGAGGGTGCAGCCGGCCCCACGAGAGCGCCATCATATCCAAGGCTTTCAGAAATAGGAGGCCAACCGCAAGAATGGGCGATCCAAGTAGAACCTTCCAATTTCGCAAATATGCATTAAAGAAACGTCCGGCAAATCGAGCATGCGGAGCATCCGGAAACTTCTGGACGAGAGCCGGGATCAACCGGCCGCGATCATACTTGCGGCGAACTATCTCGACCAGGTCGGATGTCTCGCGAATGAAGATTACAGACTCCACGCGGTCGAAGGGTACGCCCTTCGACGTCAACTTCAAGGTCAAGCCCCAATCATCTAGGGGATCAAGGCTTTCGTCGAAACCGTTAACCTCACGAAAGGTACGCATTTGGAGGAAGAGTGGGATTCCATTAACAACGTCTTCAGAGATCAGTTGCCTCTCCAAAGAGCGGCATCTTCCCCAGAAAGGCTCACTCGCCGGTACTCTGAAGCGATTAATAACAGCTTGTGAACTCTGTTCTAAAGCCGCCGAGACACATCCTTCAATGAGGCCGGCGCTAAGCTCCATATCTGCATCGATATACAGCATGTATTCGCCTTTGGCTTCACTCGCAAGGAAGTTCCTGGCCGCTGACTTACCTAAGGATCCTTCGAAAATCCGCGCTGTCGAGAATGTCCGGACCATTTGTAGGAGCTCGGGCGGCGAACCTTCTGAGACGAGGATGAGAAACTCGAAGTTTCTATATGTTTGGGTAGAGATGGAATCCAAGCATATCTTGAGCAAATCAAGCTTTGCATCCGGCGCTAAAGGAAGCGTCAAGGAGACAAGTGGTTCTTGGAAGGTCTTTGGGTCCATGTCAGGCGGGATGTTAGCACGCGGCCCAGAGGCCAACAAGGGGGGATGCACCGGGGCAGGATTCAGGTGCAAAGAGGGACTGACTGAGCATAGCTGGGCGGCTCATTGCATGCGGGACCCAGAATCGCGGTCACATCTAAGCTGTTTGGCATCGATATTTGGCACAAGGCTTGAGTATGGGTATCGATATGGCTGATAACCGCATGCGTCTGGCTTCGAGGGGCATGACTACTTTAGGTAGGTTGATCCATCTTTTCGTGGCCACCGTCATCATCTTCGGCCTTGCCTATCTGCTGGGCCACACAATAATGTCAGGACTAAAGGGCAATGACAGTCCTCTCCACGTCGCATATGCCACCTGGCTAAATCAGTACTTCCCAAGCATCCCGCATTGGTATCCGCTTCAGGGCGGCGGCGGGTCGCTTTTACACGGCTATCCGATCTTGTCCCATATGATTGTGGTGGCACTTCACCGGCTTAGCGAGCTTTCCATTCCGCAAGCCTTCCAGCTAATCAGCTTTCTGACCATCCCGCTCACAGCGATGGGAATCTACCTCTTCTGCTGGGTGGCATTCAGGCGCCAAACGGTAGGATTGATCGCGGCGGTACTCTACCTCCTGGCACCAATCACATGGACCTGGGCATACGATTGGGGCTTCTTTGCCCAGACAGTCGCAGTGGTGCTCCTGCCACTGGGGTTGATTTGCTTCGACCGCTATTTCTCTCTGTTGGTAAATGATTCCAAATCCATTGGCAGGAGGATCTGGCCTGCAATCCTTGTGCTGTGCCTCGTGGTAACGATTTTGATCCATCCTGTCGTCGGCGCGGGTCTTCTCGGGGCGATGGCCTTGCTCACCATTGGTTCTACCATTGCAGGCCCAGCAGGCAGGCGAAGGCACATTCTGACCAGGGGAATTTCGGCAATACTATTCGTAGGATTGTTCGCAGGGCTCCTGCTTGCCTTCTACTTGGTGCCGTTCTATCGATATAGTCAGATTGCTAATCGGGAAGGCCTCAACAAGGTACCGCTTGATCAGATGAATCGGCTTCCGGTAGGCGAATTCTTTGGCCTGCAGCCCGTCAATCCACGGTTTGTCCTTACTCGCATGGCCAACCCTTTAGTCACCACCGTCATGTTCTTAGCAGGGATCCCATTCGCTGTACGGTACTCCCGAAAGGCCGGAGCGCTAGCCTTTGTAGTCGTCGTCGCGGCGATCTACTCCCTCCGGCCCGAGACCGCTTACACGTTGGGCCTTATATCGCCCAGCCTGTCCCAAATCTTCGGGCAGCGATCCATGCTCGTCGTTGTCACAATCCTTTTCCCCGTTGGCGCCGCGCTAGGTGTGTGGTCAATAGCACAGAGCATCATATCGCCCGGTGCCCTATTGCGCCAAAGAGCCCCGGCACAGGCTGGAAATACTACGCCAAGACTGAGTCTTCGAGGTTACGCGGCTTCCGGTCTGGCTCTGGTGCTGGTTTGGGTAGCCATCCTTCAATTGGGTCAAGTGTTTCCCGCTCAAGACAACCATGTGAGCTATGGTCCTCTTCCCTATGGTGTCGATCCGCGGAACATTTGGGGTCGCCAACGGGCCGCCGACAGCTGTAATATCCCGCTGGACGATCCCAGTCGTCTCCCGATTTGCGACGTGCCCGAGGCGCGCGCCAGTCTGAACATTCAGGAATTCTATAATGAATGCAACGGGGTTCGATCTTTAGGTCTTTCGGTGCCAGCTCTGTGCGAGGCATCCTCACCCACCGGGAGTATGGTGGCCGAGTTTCTGGGACAGTGCCAGGACCAAACCGATCTGGGTGAGGCGATGGCACCCTGCAGCGCGCGGGTCGGGACTCTCATTGAGCAACTGGTATCTGAGAACCTGCCGGCCTTCGCGCTGAGCGATCAGGCTCCCATGATGGCTCAGTCCCAGCGGTTGGCGGCGTTATTGCCTGACGATTCGTCTTTGCGCATAGATGTCTCACCATACCTAGGGGAGCTAGCCAAGGACATCGCCACCTTCTCCGACGTGTCTCAGATCAACGCCTATACCTACACAATATCCCTCGTTCATGCGATGTGGGGATATCAGCAGAATGTCTTCTACGGCGAATCGGAACGCGACGAGTACGGGACCCCCCAGACTCTTAACGAGTTGGCAAAGTGGTTCGGCACGGAGTACATCTTCCTGAGAGCGGATCAGGACCGCCCAGAGATGTATCAGGCCGCGGGGTGGGTGCGTGTGCATGAAGAGGGCGACCTTCAAGTCTGGCGGGATCCCGAAGCGCCAGAAATGGCCACTTCGACCTCGCGACCGGCGATTCTTGTGATCGGCAATCCAGACGCCGACGCGTACACGATGGTCTTCAGGCTAGCCAACGACGGGATGCTTCCCTATCAGGAGGCGCTCCTTGTGGAGGGGGAACCAAGACTTGATCGATATGAGTTGGAGGAACTTCAGCGCTTTGATGCAGTCTTCCTCCATGGCTATACCTACGAGAATAGCCGACAAGCTTGGGATCTCCTGGAACGGTACGTTAGCCAGGGAGGAGCTCTCTACGTAGATACGGGCTGGCAATGGACGGTGCCCGAATGGGAGTTTGAAGAAGCCCCAGAAGTGCTGCCTGTCTCAAGTCTGACTTGGACGGACTATGGGATGACCAAGGACTATCAGTTAGGGGCAACGGAAATTGCTGGTGAGTTAGATGCCGGTGCTTTCGCTCCGCTGGAGTGGCAAGGCATTCCGTGGGGCGTTTCAGGCGCCTCGGAAGATGGATTAAGAGAATGGGGACAGGCGGTGCTGAGCGCCTCTGGACGGCCCCTTGTAGTCGCTGGCGAATACAAGGAAGGGCGGGTCGTGTGGTCGGGCATGAACCTCGTGGCTCACGCACTCGACAAGGGTAACCCAGAGGAAGTTCGCTTGCTACACAACTTGATCACATGGTTGACGGCCAGTGACACCGGCGCGGAATATCCGGTCTCCGTGACGCGCGACCACCCAGATCGGGTGGATCTCTCGATTGAGATACCCGGTCACGAAACGACTTGGCTCTACTGGCGGGAAGCCTACTATCCTGCATGGCATGCTTACCTCGCAACATCGGACGGAGGTCGTCAGGAGGTACCCGTTTATCGAAGCGGCCCTGGGTTCATGCTCACGCCCATAACAGGCGTCTCAGGCAACGTCTCCGTGGAGCTCGTATGGGAGACGCCCTTGGTTGAACGATTGGCAACACTTGTCTCTCTGGCAACGGTCTTGGCTCTTGGCGCGTTCGTGTTGGATATGCCGATCCTCCGCGGGATGGGATTCGCCGGGTTCCGTGCACATTTCGGGCGGTCTAGGAACAATATGAAGCAGGAGGCGGGCGTGGAATGGCTTTCCGATCCTACGCCTACTCCACCGGTACAACAAGATGGTCGTTCTAGTTCCAGCGACGCTGGCAGCCAAAGGGATGCACCATCGGACGCGGAACAGGGTGGAGCATCCCTCCCTTCAGATGGGGGGGGCGAACTCAACTTGAATGAGGACGACGAAGCCTTGTGGAGGCAATGGGTCGAGTCGGACGATGTCTCCTCGGCACAGGAGCATGACGCAGATAGGATGATCGCAAGGTGGCGCCGATCTCGGGAGACAAGCGAGAATGGGTAGCGAAGCTACCCATTTTGAGATAAAAAGTCTAGGACAGTGGGTCGATCAATACATTTGCTTGTCTAGGTGATGTTCATCTTCGAGCTAGCCCATATTTCGGGCCGATCGATCTTGAATGGCCCACTATGGGGAGACGAAAGCGCCTCCACATGAATATTCAGAGTGGCCGAACCGCGATTTCCCAGAGATCCCTAGCTGGTATTCTCAGGAGGGCGGTGGGTTGTCCCTCACAAAGGTATGAATCGATGATCTATTCACTTTCCGCCATGAACGATAGACCATTGCTCGAGATGTGGCTTGAAAGCACTGGACATCGACATGAAGCCTGGGCGAAGAATCATCTAAGACGCATACGTTGCAATTAGGAGCCTAAACCAAAGTGATAAATCGACGATCCGGTTTATTGGTAGCCCAGACGCTGCTCGGCCTCGGTTTACTGGGCGCATGGCTATGGTTCGTGGATTTGAAGGCAGTAGGTGTTGTCCTCAGCCAGGCAAACTGGGTGCTCGTAGTAGTGGCGGCAGGGTTTGGAGTCACAAGCACAGTGATCCGAGTGGCTCGGTGGCGCATCATACTCCTGCCGGTAGCACGGATCCCGTTCTTGGATCTTTGGCTGATTAGCCTGGCCTCGAGCCTAATTAACTTTGTTCTCCCAATTCGTAGCGGAGAGGTGGCTAAGGGCCTGTTCCTCAAACAGCGGCACAATGTCTCAATTGCCGCCTCGCTTCCCACAGTGGCGGTCGACCGCTCATTCGATATGCTTGCGCTACTCACTATCGGGGCAGTAGGAATCCTGACCGGACTTCGGTTTCAGACCTCACTAACGGTAGTTTTTGTGATCGGCGCCGGATTGTTTTTTGGCTTTGTGACATTTGTGATCCTGGCTATTTTCTGGCACGAGCGCTTGATGCAAGTCGCCAAATGGGCAGTTCCAAGGTTCATTGGGGAAAATCTCCGCAATCGAATGCTCGGGATATTGAGCGGAATATTGGTAGGGTTCACGACTATTGGTCGTCAGCCACGCAATTTAGTCCCCATCACCGCGATGTCTTACATCGCTGCACTGCTTGATGCAGGCTTGTTTTTCCTTCTGTTCTTGAGTGTAGGAAATCCCGTCTCGCCGATAGTCGCATTGACGGGTTATGCGATTTTCGCAATCACTTTCCTCGTGCCGGGAGGACCAGGATACATAGGCAGTATGGAAGCGTTCGGATCCCTTGTATTCGGAGGTGCCCTTGGCATTCCCCAAGCCGCTGCAGCTAGTGTGGTGCTGATCTTTCATGCGCTAAACGCCCTCATTCTCGGGATCTTTGGCGGGGTGGCATTTTGGGCACTGGGGATTCGGCCTACCCTTTCCTTCGGGTCGTCTGAGGGCGACCTTGATGATATCCAACCGACCATCTCGGCACACCCGGGATCTGGTTAAGCTCCAATGAGGAAATGGTCATCGCGCGCTGCTCCTCCAGTCTTCGAACAGAAATAGCAAAGCCTCCTGTGGCGGCACAATGAGAAAAGAGCGACGACATGATATTTGGGAGCTGATGATTCGTGAGAGAGCATCCAGTGAAATCTAGAGGTGACAAGAGCTGGGATTTCTATGGGAGTAGAGACCCGTATTTTGGTGTTCTGACCAGCAGCATTTATCATCAGGCCAACCTAACATCGGAGGCAAGACGCGACTTCTTTGAAACAGGGACTAATCACATGCTTGAGGTAGTCGACTCTATTAAGGCACATGTGGACAGCTCATTTGAACCAGCGAGGGGACTCGACTTTGGGTGTGGTGTTGGCAGGCTTGCGATTCCGATGGCGTCGTTATGTAAATCAATTGTGGCAGTTGATGTCTCAGAGTCCATGCTCGAAGAAGCCAAAGAGAATTTCAGGATACAAGGAATTACGAATGCTGAATTAGCGGTATCAGACGATCATTTATCTTTGATCCCAGGCAAATTCGACTTCATCAACTCATACTTGGTGTTCCAACACATTCCGCGAAAACGAGGAGTTGCAATCTTTGCTCGGTTGCTTAGTTTGTTAAATGATGGCGGGGTCGGTGTATTCCATTTCACATATCATCGTGACAGCTCAAGTCTTCACCGGCTTATCTATTGGGTTCGGAAATCGTTGCCACTAGCCAACAGACTTGTAAATCTGCTGCTCCGTCGTCCCTCTAGGCAACCCATGATGGAGATGAATGAGTATCAGCTGAATGACGTATTGCGAGCATTGCAGGAAGCCAAATGCGATCTCTCACACATAGATTTCAGCATTCATTCGGGGCTGTATGTTTCCGTATTAGGTGTGATGATATTCTGTCAAAAGAAGGAAGCAAAGACGTGGACCAGTCGCGCTGAATGAAGGAGTCGACTCTCTTTCGATTAAAAAAAATCATGAACACCTCCAACAGCGGACAGGTATTGTGCGTCAGGACAAATATACTCAGTTTCTCTGAATCTCTTTTTAGAGAACTCGAGTAGCTGGTCATATGAAGCTGGATGCGGATCGCAGACTTCCTAATTGTCCACCCGCTAATTAATGAATTCTCGTTACTTCTTTATGGACGGAATCTGACTAACAGGATCGAGGGAGTGCTCGATCCGGCGCAAATAGACGACTCGTGCCTTGTGGAGAGTTCTTCTGGCTCAAACAGAAGAGTCTTAATAGTGGATCAGACAGGGAAATTGCCTGGCTCGCATCCGCAATGCAATTGGATATGCGACCTTTCAATTCCAAATCGTTGTCTGGCCGGAACACTGACATCCCCCGAATAACACGGTAGCATCTCTGGAGTCTTTTACTAGCTATCATCAACCAGGCGATAGACTACAAGATCGTTTCCGCCAAGTCAGGATCAGTCAGCGCGATGAACGGCTTTCGTCATAGGCTCTCCGTCGGCTACGCAGCAGCGGATTAAATATCATCAATAGGTCCGCTAACAATGCGGGCCGCAAATGAGACAAAATAACGATTGTGAATAGCAGGAGCTATTTAAAAAGGGGATCTTCAGGATTCTCGACGCTAAGAAACTCGCCAATGGAGTCCCTTAATTGCTGCGCAGAGAATGGCTTCTTCAGGTAGCCTGAGGCGCCGGCTTGCATGGCTTTGTCGCGAGTCTCTGTATAGGCCGTTATCACTAGAACCGGGACCGCGCGGAGTTCGGTATTCTCTCGGAGTTCACCTAGAAAGGTGATGCCATCAATTTCCGGCATCATCACATCCAGCAAAACCAGATCAGGAGTTACACGTTTGAGCAGCTCCCAGGCATCCGTCGCGCTATTTGCTG